>ENA-OQJX01000242-OQJX01000242.1-human-gut-metagenome-genome-assembly--contig:-NODE-242-length-34419-cov-3.226963_pt1 | contig 34419 bp, 29 predicted proteins | sample MGYA00242615_ERZ504782 | MGnify/ENA primary metagenome ERZ504782 (study PRJEB26092, sample SAMD00036354) | human gut metagenome | host: Homo sapiens | study: EMG produced TPA metagenomics assembly of... | reverse complement strand
AACTTCTTCGGATGATTACATCACTTGATGGCCACTGATTGCGTATTGCTCAAGTCGGCTTTATGGGTAAGGGATGGTATGCGCATTGAAACGGACGCGAGGACTTAAATGGTTATCTTACGAATCAAAAGTCCATTTCTCTTTATGTAGGTAGCACTTCGGGAATGGAGTTGCGGATTTAAGGTTATAAAGAGATAGCGGAGGCTATGCATATTTCATCCCGTACGGTGGAAGAACATGTACAGAAAGCCACAAAATTCTTGAGAGAGGATTTGAAGGAGGTATTGTTCTGCCTGTTGTTTTTGCTTCGTTAATACTTTCATGCAGGCTTTTTCTGGAGTCTGTAAAAAATAAAATGCAAAAAAAAGCATTTTTTCTTCTTTTTAACCCCGTAGTTCTTTCTTGGTTAAATTGTCTTAATAAATGAAAGACAATAAAAGAAAAGTAAATGAAAGGACGATATTTTAATTCGATATATTAATAAGCATTGTACTGCAACCGAAGAAAAGAGGTTTAGAGTGGTTGAAGGAGAAAGATAGCCGTCAGCGTTTATTTGAGCTGGAGCAAATCTGGGGTCTGAAAACTGAAATGCGTTTTTCGGATAAAGGACGTATGGATGAAGCTTATCGGCAACTGAGCGGACAGCTTGGCTTGAGTAAGCAGGCAGAGAAAAGAGAGAAACCGGTACAGAGATTCACCATCGGGGAATGGTGGAAGTATGCGGCTGTGTTGGTTACTGTTTGTCTTTTTGCAACAAACTTGTTCTATATCACGAAAGAGGAACCGGAAGCATACAATACGGTAGTGGTTCCGAAAGGCCAACGGGTTTCTTTATTGCTGAGTGATGGGACAACAGTTTGGCTGAACGCTGAGAGCCGTTTTTCTTATCCGGCTAAGTTTTCGGAAAAATATAGAACGGTCACATTGGAAGGAGAGGGCTATTTTGAGGTGGCGCATAATCCAAAATGTCCGTTTACGGTGAAATTGCCGATGTTGAATATCAGGGTGTTGGGTACAAAATTTAATGCAAAAGCCTACTTGGATGAACCGAGTTGGATTACTTTGAAAGAAGGTTCGGTAGAAGTGTCAACCTTAGATGACAGAAGTAAGGAAAGGATGTCGCCCAATGACCAGGTATATTACACCGTTAGTGACGGCTTGGTGTTAATAAGGAGTTCGGCGCAGGCAAATGTGGATAGTTGGACTACTGGTGACCTGAGATTCGACAACAAGACCTTGAAAGAAATGGCAAAGGTTATAGAACGTCGGTATGATGTGAAAATCAGGATTATGGATAGTTCGCTGGTTGAAGAATATTTCACTTGCCATTTTAGGAAAGACTTGACCATAGCCCAGGCGATGGAATTGCTGAAAGAAACCAGACGGTGGATTATAGAATTGAAAAGAAAACGGTATACCTATATAAAAAATAACAGTATGTGAAACTTTGAAAAACAACGGATGCCTATGAAGTAAAACCCTTGCAAAAAAATGAAGGTCGAAGACGCACCACCATCTTTCGACCCGGATTAATGAGTAACCTTATAATTTATTACAAACTAATCAATTACAAATGTATGGATAATATTATGAAATGCACACCATTGGGTGAGCAAAAATCACTATGGCTACGAAAAACATTGTTAATTATGAAATTCTTTGTTCTTTTTCTATTATTGGGAACTATCCCGTGTTGGCAGGTGTCGCTTATTCACAGAATGTGAAGATGTCTTTGGATATGGAAAATACTACGGTGCATGATGTGATTAATGCTATTGAGAAAAAAGGGGAATTCTATTTTACCTATAATCTGAATCAAATCAATGTCAATAGAAAAGTATCCATTAAAGTAGAAAATAAAACGATAAACCAGATTTTAGATCAGTTGTTTTCGAAATCAGGTATCGATTATAAAATAGAAAATCGTCATATTGTATTATATAAGCAGGCGGCTTCCGAAGTAGAAGCTGTGAAACAACAGAAATCTATAAATGGTATTGTAGCCGATGAGCAGGGTGAACCTATCATTGGTGCCAGTGTATTGGAAAAAGGTACTACAAACGGTACGATTACTGATTTGGATGGTCGTTTTACTTTATCTATCGGCAAGGGAACTGAATTGATTGTTTCTTATGTAGTTATACCACAAAGACTGTGAAAATAGGTAATCAGTCTACTATAAAAATCGTATTAATAGAAGATACCAAGACTTTGGATGAGGTGGTTGTAATTGGTTATGGTACACAGAAAAGTCTGATGTTTCAGGTTCGGTAACATCAGTATCGGGTGATAAATTGTCTAAGATTCCTACTGCAAATGCAGAGATGGCATTGCAAGGTATGGCTCCAGGTTTGTCGGTAAACTTTGGCAGCGGTGCTGCTGGTTCTTCTGCCACTTTGCAGGTGCGCGGTGTGACTTCTTGGAAAGATGATGATGGCGAGAACAGCGAAAGTAACGGTCCACTGGTGATTATCGATGGTGTCCCGGGTAATATGTCTTATCTTAATCCTGAAGATATTAAATCGATTTCCGTATTGAAAGATGCTGCTACTGCCGCTATCTATGGCTCACGTTCGGCAGCTGGTGTTATTTTGATTGAAACACATCGTGGTACGATGAATTCAGCTCCGAAGATTACTTTTTCCGGTTATTGGGGATTGAGTGCCGTGCCGAAGCGTCTGGAAGTTTGTAATTCAGCTGAGTTTATTAAAGTACGTAAGATGGCATTAATAAATGCAGGTACGGACGAGAGCCGCTGGCCTAAATATATCAGCGAGTACGAGAGAGACCCGAGCCAGTTTGCTGATACTGATTGGCAGAAAGAGTATTACCAACGTGGTTTTACACAAAAATATAACATCGGTTACACGGCAGGTAGTGCTAATTCCAATGTGTCTCTTTCTGCTTTCTATAGTAAGACGGACGGTGTGACTATTGCTACCGGAGATGAAAAGTTCGGTTTCCGTTTGAACTCTGATGTTACCCGTGGTAAGTTTAAAATGGGTGAATCGGTAAGTTATAGTCGTTGGTCGGCCGATTTGGAATCCAATTCGGGTTTCTCCTCCATTTATCAGGTGACGAATATGGAGCCGTTAGCGTTCCTTTATGATGAGAACAATGATGGCGGTTATGGTGGTGCCATCTCTGGTATGGGCATGTCTGACGCCGGTAATCAGGTTGCTTTCAATAAATTGATTGATAATACAAGCTCTAACGATTATATCGCAGCTTCCGGTTATTTGCAGTACGAGCCGATTAAAGGGCTTATCGTGAAATTCAATGCTAGCCGCAATATGTACTTTGGCAAATCTCGTCTTTTCAAACCTACCTACGAGATTGGAGCGGCCAAACGGAATACGATGGCTAGTTTGTCTGAATCACGTTCGCAGACTACCAACGATTTGTTGGAATTGACAGCTAATTATGACAAGACCATTGCTGAAAAACACAATCTTTCTCTTTTATTGGGACTTTCTCAGGAAGAAAATAAGTATGAAGATCTTAGTGCTTCCGGTTCTGATTTTGAGAATAATAGTATGAGCTTGATGGGACATGCTAAAAGTAACTATTCTGTAGGTGGTACTAAGACTCGCAGTGCTCTCCGCTCTCTCTTTGGCCGTGTGAACTACAACTATATGATGCGCTATATGATTATGGCTTCTTTCCGTTATGATGGCTCTTCACGCTTTGCGAAAGGCAACAAGTGGGGTTTCTTCCCTTCTGTATCATTGGGTTGGAACATTGCTAATGAACCATTTTGGGAAAATTTGAAAGAAACTGTTTCCATGTTCAAATTTCGTTTAAGTTACGGTGCTTTAGGTAATCAGAACATAGGTCTTTATCGATATATTCCTACTTTGAGCTATAATAATCATGCATTGAACTATCCTTTTGATGGTCGTGAAACTTCTATGGGATATGCCATCACTGCTTTTCCATCCAGCGATATCAAGTGGGAAACGACGGTGTATAAGAATATCGGTGTAGACATTAGTTTATGGAACAATAAACTGGAGCTTTCTGCGGAGGCTTATATTAAGAATACCAGTGATATGCTGTCTAGCCGTAACATCAGTTTGGCTACCGGTTATAATTCTTCTATCTTGGTGAACGATGGTAAGTTGCGCACAACCGGTTTTGAAATGCAAGCTATTTATCATGGCAAAGCCGGAGGTTTGAAGTACGATTTGGATTTGAATTTATCTCACTATAAGAGTGTGTTGAAATCTATGGCCAATCCTGATTATCTCTATGAGTACGGTGCTCTGCGTACTTATGTAGGTGGTGAAATAGGTGAATTCTGGGTATATCAAACTGCCGGAATTTTCCAAAATCAAGCGGAAGTGGACGAATGGAACACAGCTCATGGCTATAAGGACCAAAACGGCAACTGGCAGCCTCTGCAACCTGTGGCTAAACCGGGTGATATCCGTTTCATAGATCAGAATGGAGATGGTATGCTTGATACAAACGACCGCGTGAAAGTGGGTAGTGGTACACCGAAGGTGTCATTGGGATTCAACATTAACTTGGCTTATAAAGACTTTGACTTGGTAGCCAATTTCTACGGTGACTTTGGTGCTAAGCGTTATAACTATACTAAATATCAGTTGGAGCGTATGGACCATGTGTTCAACTATGGTAAGAATGCCTTGAATGCTTGGACACCTGAAAATCCTGATACTGATATTCCACGTGCCGTGTCTGGTGATCCTAATAAGAACTCTCGTACTTCTACTCGTTTTGTAGAGAATGGTGACTATCTGCGTCTGAATAATTTGCAGATAGGTTATAATCTGCCGGTTAAATATTGTAAGAAAATGGGCTTGAGTAACTTGCGTATTTATGTAGGCGCTACCCGTTTGTTCACTATTACCAACTACAAAGGCTATGATCCTTCAACCGGTTCTTCAGTCGGACAGATGGGATATGACTATGCAGCCATTCCTTTGAGTCGTGACTTTATGATGGGTCTTAAATTCGGTTTCTAATTAAATTTAATACGAAGATTATGAAATTCAAAAACATATTATTATATGCAGCTCTTCTGAGCGGAATGTCTTTTTCCTCTTGCACTGATTTCTTGGATGAAGACTCTAATCCCAATGCTTTATCACCTAGTATTTTCTGGAAGAGTGAAGGGGATATTATGAAAGGATTGACTAGTGTATACGGAGCTTTGCAGCCGAATGCATCTTGGGCGATACCGTTTGAACGCTACATAGTAATAGACGGATACAGAAGTGATGAGATTACCCACAGGGATGATGTGACGAGTTGGATGAATATTTCATCATTCAATGTGGAACCCACTAACTCCGTAGTCAAGACGGAGTGGACTAATTTGTATAAAGGTATTAACTATGCCAATCAATGTTTGACCAACATTCCCACTGTACCTGGTGACTCGGAATCACTCAATGCCTTGAAGAAGCAGTCCATAGCCGAAGCTCGTTTTTTGCGTGCTTACTTTTATTATCGTTTGTATGTGAACTTTGGTGAGAGAGTTCCTATTTATAAGGAGGCATTGGTAGGTACGGATGAAGAGTTCTATCCGCCACAGGCCAATCCGGGAGAATTGGTAAGTCTGATTGAGACCGAACTGAAAGAAGTACAGAGCGACCTTCCCGAAAGTTATGAGGAAAGTGAAAAAGGACGTGTCACGCGTTATACGGCAGCGGCTCTTTTGGGTAAGTTCTATATGTTCCGCAAAGAATTGAGTAAAGCCGAAGTTGAATTCAAGAAGATCATTGATAAAGAAGGAAGTCTTTTTGGCTTGATGGAGAATTGGGCTGATAATTTTGACGGTATGCACAAGAACAATAAAGAGTCTCTTTTTGAGATCCAGTTTACCGGAGACCGTTCAGGCGGACAGTATGAATATAACTTGTTTACTGTTCATTTGGGACCTATGGCTGGACTGGATGCATATGAAGAAGCTTATCCTACGGACTGGATGTGTCAGACGTTATTGGCTGATAAGACTATAGACGGTAAGTCTAGCGACCGTGCACTTCATACGCTTATTTTTGACGATCCCGAGTGTCGTCCCTTTTATTATGAGAATGGAAAATCCTTTAAGGATTACCACAAAGAAGGAGAAATCTTCTGGCACAAATATGTTACTTATACCGAGGGTATGAGTGATTATTGGGACTATAGTTTCTTTAATGTTTCCGTTATCCGTTATGCCGATGTATTGCTGCTTTATGCAGAATGTCTAAATGACAAGGGTGAAACAACAGAGGCCATTAACATAATAAATAAGGTTCGTGCACGTGTCAATGTACCGGCATTGCCGCTTACCATGGGTAAAGCCGAAGTCTTGAAACATCTGCAAGACAAAGAACGTCCTTGCGAGTTGGCATTGGAAGGTTCACGCTGGTATGACTTGGTTCGCTGGGGTATTGTAGAAGAAACGCTGAAAGCTCACAATAAACCATTTGTTGAGAATTATGTAGATACCAAGCACCAGTTGTTTCCTATTCCTCATAGTGAATTTCTGTTGAATCCTGATTGGGAGCAGAATCCGAACTATAGCAAGTAATCTTGTTTGTATAATTTTGGAAGAACCGTTTATGAAACATTTATTTCCTATATATGGAATGTGTAGCATTCTTTGGCTGGGGGCATGTACCCCGGTCGCTACACAGCCAGAAAAGTCCCTGTTTACGACACAGGAAGATTTTCCCAATTTGTTGAATGTGAAAAATGTACCGGAACAATCTGTAGATGGGGATCTCAATTTGTTCTCTGATCTGGGTGCATGGAGTGGCTATGCGTTGCCAGTAAATCAAAGCAGGGCATTTGCGGGTGCCTTCATCGGCCCTATGACGATGCATGGAAGAGGATGGATTGCCCAAACGTTGGCACAGCCTACGTTGGTGGTCAATGGTGAAAAGTACGACTTGGTTCGCAATATGCAGACTGCCAAGTATCTACCCGGAAAGTTGATACAACATTTTAAAGATGCGCAGTTGGAATTCACTACTGAGTTGTGTTTTGCCACTTCACGCACTGCTTTTGTACGTTCTGTTATTACGAATCTTAGTGACACACCTTTGAATGTGTCGCTGACTTGGAGTGGCGGTGTTTTCGAAGAGAATACTATTGCCTCTAAGGTGGATAAGGCGTCCGGTTCCATTGTCCGTTCTACGGTCGCCGTTGGGGAACCAATCGCCAGATTATCACACTGCGTAACGAACCGCCGGTAGACGAAGTGACGGCTACCGTGCTTTTCCATACAGCCGATGAAGTGATGACTGTGGGGAACGACAGTTTGCGAGTTGTTGAGAAGAGTGACTATTTGCTGCAATCCGGCAAAAGTTATACTTCGGAATACAGCCAGACACTGACCTTGAAAGGCGAAGAAACAGACAAGGAATATGTTGCAATAAAGTCCATACCTTTTGATCAATGTTTTGCCGACAATGCGCAGCGTTGGAATCAGGGACTTCAACGGGTACTATCTGCCGACAGTCCTTATATGAAAGAAAACGCTTACAGGAACATTGCTGTGAAAGCATTGATGACGTTAAACTCCAATTGGCGTACTCCGGCTGGTGATATCTTCCATGGTTGTAGTTTCCCTTCTTATATAGGATTCATCGGTGGATGTTGGTCGTGGGATGCTTGGCAAATTGCATCGGGTAATGTGTACTACAATCCTGAGGGGGCCAAGAGTGAAATGCTTTCTTTGTTCGATTATCAAGCAGAGAATGGTATGGTTCCTGATTTTATCGGTTATAATAAGGTACGTAACAATTGGCGCGACTCCAAACCTCCTATAGCATCATGGGGAGCCATGAATGTCTATAAGGTTACAGGAGACAAAGCGTTCTTGGACGAAATATTTGATAAATTGTATAGGTTCCATCAATGGTGGTATGCTGAGCGTGACCACGATCACAATGGCATTTGCGAATATGGTTCTACTGATGGTACACTGATTGCGGCGGCTTGGGAGAGCGGCATGGATAACGGTGTGCGTTTTGATGACACCCGGATGCTAAAGAATGAGATGGAGAAAGCTTGGTCGATGGATCAGGAGAATATTTGTTTGAATTCCTTCCTTTATGTAGATAAACTGACACTTTCGGAAATGGCTTCTATCTTGGGAAAGCAAGAGCTTTCTGAACAGTTGGCTAAGGAGGCTGAGGTAATCAAGCTGTATGTACAGACTAAAATGTATGACAGCGAGAGTGGTTTCTTTTATGATATTCGTTTGAATGACCGTACACCTGTCAAGGTGATGGGGGCTGAGGGGTGGTTGCCTTTGTGGGCAGGTATTGCTACCCCGGAACAAGCCGAGAGTGTGAAGAACATCATGATGGATGAAAAACATTTCAACTCTTACCTGCCGCTAGGTACTCTTGATGTAAGTCATCCTGCATTGCGTCCTACTTTCGGTTATTGGCGTGGTCCGGTTTGGTTTAACCAGGTATATTTTGGTATAACCGGATTGAAGCGCTACGGATATGTGGAGGAAGCCGACTTGCTGACTCGCAAGTTCATGGCACATGCTCAAGGACTGATGACCGACGGACCGATTCATGAAAACTACAATCCACTGACAGGTGAAGTGTTGAATGCACCCAACTTTGGTTGGTCTTCTGCTTTGATTTTGCGATTGTTGTTGGATCAATGATAGTGGAAGTAAAAATCAGTATGCGGATACTCCGAATTTATTAAAAGATATATTTATGATGAAAATTCGTTCTATATTGACAGGGATTGCCATATCTTTGTCGTTGGCAGGTATGGCACAATCCCAATATGACGGTGCTCCGGTAAACAGGAGCGCTAACGAAACGAGCACAGACAATGTAGAAGTGCGTAGAAACAAATACCCCCGTTCGGATAATGATTGGGAGAATTTTGATGTGCTTCATATCAATCGTCTGCCTTCGGCGGCTAATTTTATGGGATACCCCACTAAAGAATTGGCATTGCAGGGTGATAAATCACAATCTCCTTACTTCCAATCCTTGAACGGAACATGGAAATTTCATTTTGTACCCCGTTCGGATGAACGACCGATGGACTTCTTCCAAAAAGGATATGATGTTTCAGGTTGGGATGATATTAAAGTTCCTTCCAATTGGGAGCTTCAAGGGTTCGGCTATCCTTTTTATGTAGGCAGTGGGTATGGTATAAAGAAGAATCCACCATTGATTGCAGTGGAAAACAGCCCGGTTGGCTCTTATAGACGTACTTTTACTATTCCTGCCCATTGGAATAAACGTCAGATTATTCTTTATTTCGGAGGAGTGGCTTCTGCTTTTTATGTGTGGGTGAATGGTGAAAAAGTAGGTTACTCTCAGGATTCCAAAACACCTTCGGAGTTTGATATTACGCCGTATGTAAAACAAGGGGAGAATGAAATAGCCGTACAGGTTTTCAAGTTCAGTGACGGATACTATCTGGAAGATCAGGATTACTGGCGTTTTGCCGGCATACAGCGTGATGTTTATGTGTATGCCCGATCCGCAACTCATGTGCGTGACTATGAAGTGGTTACCGATCTTGACGGGGAATACAAGAATGCTGACTTTCATCTTTTTGTAGAGTTGGGCAAAGCAGGAGAAGGTAAAATAAAAGGGGCTGAAGTGGAAGTAAGCCTGTTGGAGAAATCGGGTAAAAGTATCTACAATGAGCGTAAGCGTTGGAATGCTGCCGATCGGGAACTTCATTTTAAAAAGGAAGTGAGAGAACCTTTGTTATGGAGTGCGGAGAAACCAAATCTGTATAGATTGCTGATTACTTTGCGTGTAAATGGCAAACCGGAACAATATATTTCCCAATACGTCGGTTTCCGTAAATCCGAAATCAAACATGCTCAATTGCTGATAAATGGCAAGCCGGTCTATATAAAAGGAGTAAACCGACACGAACACGATCCTTATAACGGTCATGTGGTAGATGAGGCATCCATGCTGCGTGATATTCAATTGATGAAAGAGAATAATATCAACAGTGTACGAACCTCTCATTATCCCAACGATCCCCGCTGGTATGAATTATGTGATATTTATGGTATGTATGTGGTTGATGAGGCCAATATCGAGAGCCATGGCATGGGATATAAGCCCGATCAATGCCTAGCTAACCAGCCCGAATGGGAGAAAGCTTCATAGACCGCACGGAACGTATGTTCGAGCGTGACAAAAACCATCCTTGTGTCATTATCTGGTCATTGGGTAATGAAACCGGTGAGGGATGTAACTTCGCGGCTACCTATAAATGGGTACATACCAATGACCGTTCACAGCGTCCCGTGCATTCGGAAGACGGAATAAAGGGACCTTATACCGATATTTTCTGTCCAATGTATAAAAGATAGATGTATTGATCAATCATTCTCTCTATCTTCCGTCCAAACCGCTGATTCTATGTGAATATGCCCATGCTATGGGCAACAGTGAAGGAAATCTTCAGGATTATTGGGATGTGATAGAGAAATATCCCTCTTTACAGGGCGGACATATCTGGGACTGGGTAGATCAGGGCTTGTATGCAAAGACGCCGGATGGAAAATTCTATTGGGCATACGGAGGTGACCTGGCTCCGAAAGGTACTCCAAGTTCTGCCAATTTCTGTATGAACGGTCTGATTGCCGCCGACCGTACCTTGAAGCCGCATATCCATGAAGTGAAAAAAGTATATCAAAATATAGCATTCTCTTTATTGGATTATCATGAGGGATGGGTAGAGTTACGTAACAAGTACTTCTTTACGGATTTAAGTGATTTCAATTTTACTTGGAAGCTGGAGGGGAATGGTGAACTTTTGGCTACCGGAACTATTGATAATGTATCCCTGGCTCCTCGGCAGACGGGTAAGTTTAAGACTTCTTTTCCAGCCATACAGGTAAAACCCGGTGTGGAGTATTTCTTGAATTTCTATGCCAGTTTGAAAAATGAGGATGGTCTGCTGAAAGCCGGAACAAAACTGGCTGATGCCCAGGTGAGTCTTCCATTTTATCAGCCGTTTGTTGCTGAGGTTCAGTCTTCACCGGTGATAGCAGATGATGCGGCTTCGTTGTTGACACTTACAGCCGGTAATCTGAGCGTAGGTTTTGATAAGGAAACCGGTGCTTTGACTTCTTATAAAGAGGGAAGTACGGAACTGATAAAAGAAGCTTTACGTCCTAATTTCTGGCGTCCTGTGACGGATAATGATATGGGAAATGGCATGAATAAAACCTTGCGTCCGTGGCGTGATGCGGGGCGTCAGGCAAAACTGTTGTCCATGAAACAAAAGGCGTTGGGTAAAGAAGTTTATGAGGTTGTTTCTCATTATAAGTTGCCTGTAGGAGAGTCTGATTTTATCGTTACCTATCATTTTTCGGGAAAAGGGTATTTGGATGTGAACTGTACTTTCATTCCGGGTAACGATACATTGCCTTTATTGCCTCGGATGGGGGTTAGTATTACACTGAACAGGCAGTTTAGTCAGATGGAATGGCTGGGACGTGGTCCTCATGAGAATTATATAGACCGGAATACTTCTTCTTATGTAGGTCTGTACAAGGGAAGTGTGGCCGATCAGTATTTCCCGTATGACCGTCCGCAGGAAAACGGTAATAAGACTGAAGTCCGTTGGATGAGCCTGACAGATACCGCCGGACAGGGATTGATGGTTGTCGGACAGCCTTATGTCAGCACCAGTGCTTATCTGTTCCCTACAGAAGATTTAGATGAGCCAGGTCTTCGTAAATCGCAGCGTCATTTATCTGATATCCAGTTCAAGGATATGGTGACATGGAACATTGACCTGAAACAGATGGGAGTGGGTGGTGACACCAGTTGGGGGGCTTATCCTCATCAGCCTTATTTGATTCCGGCTGAACGTATGTCGTTCTCCTTCCGTTTCTGTCCTGCAAAACAGAATGGGGTATCGGGAAACCGGCAATATTTGAATTTTAAGTAATATAGGTTCGTTCAAAAAGAAAGCTGATAATTATTGTTTGCTTATTTGCGGTAGTCCTTTTGTGAATAATTTAAGGTCAGAAGGGGGATGGTTCAGTAAGTGAAGTATCCCTCTTAAAAAAGCAGCTTGGATAGTGAATTTTATCCAAGCTGTCTTTTTATTAATGATATTTGCCATTACCGGTTAATATCCCGGATTCTGATATTCATTAGCATTATCAATCAGCAATAATTCGGCTGTGGGAATGGGGCGTAAATAGTGAATGTTCTTATCGAATTTTGTGATTTGCGGGTTAGCTTTTGTGATACGGCTCTCGAAAGCACGGAATCTTTTCAAGGTCATCCAACGGTTCCATTCACCTATCATTCACGCGCATATTCATCCAACAAGAAATCTTGGGTAACTTCCGAAGCTGTGATATCCATACTATGGTCATGTCCTTTACAGGCACGGTTCCGAAGTATGTTCAGTCTTTCGGCAGCACTTTGGTTGTTGCCTAATCTCCAGTCAATTTCGGCTGATAGCAAGTAGGTTTCTCCTAAACGATAAACAATACAGTCTGCTGAGGAATAAGGTTTGGAGGCATTTGAACCGGCATATAGGCTAGGACAATCTGCTTTCTTCAGACTTGGGAAAAACTTCAGAGGACTTTTTGTATTGGCATAGTTGTCTTCCAAGTTGAAAATGGCATAGCGGCAAGCGTCTCTTTCGGCTTGTGTATAGGTCTTACGAGATAAATAGACAGCCGTATCTCCTAAAGTGATATCATAGGCAGAATTACCGACCCTGCTGGTGGATAGACCGTATCTTTGTGCATCGGCTTCGTTCCATGTATATCCGTTCTTGGTACTGTTCGTAGCGTTATTCACATAATAAGTGTCTTTGAAGAAAGCTTTATAGCGACCGTCTTTCTCTCCATATAGATCAAGCATATACTTGCTTGGTTCCATATAGCAGTTACCTTTAGCCAGTTTGGGAACTTCGTATCCGTTGATATTTGTGGCGTAACTGGGTGTCATGCCCGAAAGATAGATACCTGAGGTATTGTTATTGTATGCTTCGGAGTGTTTCCATACACGGTTGAAATAGTTTCCACGAGGATTATAAGCCGTAATGGTAGAGTGGCAGACAATAAACAGTGCTTCTTCATTATTTTTGTTATTGTTCTCATCAAATACAGCTTCTACGTTATCATAGAGCTTGACCCCCAGTGAGCCTGCATTTTGAATCAGATAATCTGCCGCTGTCTTCGCTTTTTCCAGATAGGCTTTACTTTCGCTTTCCGTCAAGGCAGTAGTATTGCCTAAACCATCTGTGTAGGTCGAGAAGGTGAGGCAGGCTTTGGCATATAAATGATAAGCGGCTGCACGTGTCACGTGCCCTTTTACTTCCTGTGTGATAGGAAGATTTTTCATGGCGAATTCCAGATCTTCCAGAATTACTTTATAAAAATCATTAACCGAACTGCAAGGAAGAACGGAAATAGGACTGTTCATAGGCTCCAATGGCAGGTATTTACCTCCCCATTGCTCTACAATATTATATAAGGCATGGGCACGGATAAACCTTGCTTCGCTGACCAACTCGTTGATTCTTGTTTCGCTTAGACCTTCCACTTTGTCGGCATAATGGACAGCTGCATTACATGCACTCAATATACCATAGAAACCCGCATATCCTTCATTCAACATACCGTTGGAAGCACCGTAATCTTCATAACGGAGTAGTTTGCTCCAGTTACCGTTGGTACCATCGGGATTCGTATCTTGCCAAATGTCTGTTCCACCTTCTGCAACCATTAGATAGGTGTCTTCTGCCTGACCATAAACTATGCGGACCAGGTCAAAGTAACAGTCGTTCACTTTCTTTTCATAGCCTGCCGGGGTAGACCATTCTTGTTCTGTAGAGATGCCGGAGGGATTAAATTCATCCAGGCTACAGCCGTAGACAGACAACATCATGATTACGGCTGATATAGAGAGTAATTTATGTTTTTTCATCAGTATAAGTTTTTAGAATGAGATATTAACGCCAAATACGTATTGTTTAGACAACGGTGCGTCGTCATCATTTCCTCTTTTCGGGATCATAGTTTTGTAAGTAGTCACACTTTGTAAAAATGAACGGATTGTTTGCGGTAAAATATATACGCATTTTGTTAATCTTTACGGCATCCAACCATTTTTTGGGAAATGTATAACCTAGTGAAATAGTTTTTACTTTCAAGTAGGAACCATCAAAATAATTAGCCCATTGTTGATACGGGTCCTGTCCGTTTGTAATACTTGCATCCGGACGGGGATAGCGGGCACTTTGATTTTCAGGAGTCCAGTAGTCACATACAGTAGGTGAAGGCGTCAGACCGTCTGTACGATACCATCCGGTCAGACCGTAAGGGATTGTCCAGTCCCACCGGGCAATCAACAAAATGCTTAGGTCGAAATTCTTATAATTGAAATTATTAAGTAAACTGCCCGACCATTTCGGTGTAGCGCTTCCTAGAACATAATAGTCATCCGCATTCAGTTTGTAATCGGGAGTACCATTTTCTGCGATATGGACTTGTCCGGGTTTCTGACTGTACTTGGCTGCTTCTTCTGCTTCGGCTGTACCCCATATTCCGGCATACTTGTATCCGTAATAAGTTTTGATTGCCTCACCGGGAATCAGGTAGTAGTCTCCGAACTGAAGCGGGCCTTCGCTGGTTGTTTTTATCACTTCTTCCTTGTTGGTTGAGAATGCCAGTGTGGTGCTCCATTGGAATTTAGGTCCGACAAAGTTACGGCTGGTAATGCTTAATTCCACACCTGTATTACGTGTTTCGCCTACATTAGACCATATTTTGAAAGGAGAGGAGCCATAACCTCCCGTTGCATAGGGCAGGTTTTTCTCGAATAAAATATCTTTAGTATCTGTCCGGTACCAGTCGAACGCCACGTTCAGTCTGTCACTGAATAATCCCAAGTCGAATCCCAGATCTGTCATATAAGATTTTTCCCATCCCAGACTCTTGTTGGCGATGGATTGGGAATAACCGCTATAAGGGACTCCTACATCTTGAAATCCGATAATGCCTGTGCGGCTGTAATCTAATGTGGCGTATTCTGAAGCACCGGCATTACCGGTGACACCGTAACTGGCGCGTAATTTCAGATTGGAAACAGCTTTTACATTCTGCATGAAGGGTTCATCACTAATGCGCCAGGCAATAGCTCCTGCGGGGAACATATCCCACTTGTTTCCATCTGCCAAGATGGATGAACCGTCCCAGCGGCTGCTTAATGTCAATAGGTAACGTCCTTTATAGCTATAGTTAATGCGGGCGACATAGGACATTTTTTGGCTACCTACATAAGAAGAAGAAACTGTGGGTGTACCGGTTGCGGCACCTAAATTATGGTATAGATAAGAATCCGTATCAAATTTGTTGGCAGTGGCGGTCGCTTTTTCTTTTTGGTCTTTTGACCATTCAGTGACTCCGGTTATTGTGAAATCGTGATCCTCTTTTATTTTGAAGTTATAAGTCAGAATATTCTGCCATTTATAATTATAAGTGAAGGTGTTTGGGATAGTGGCCTGAACTAGTCCGCTTTCTAGTCCCTGATATGATTTTGTGCCGGTATACTTACTTTCTTTCACATTCCGGAAATATCCGCCTAACAGACTTTTGAATGAAAGTCCTTTTAGTGGAGTCAATTCTACATAAATCTGTGGGGCTACGCTCAATGTCTTCACATTATTTACATATTGGTCTTCTCCATATCCGCCAAAGGATTCATGTTGCCGTCTCCCAACGGGTAGTCTACCAGATTGCCGTCTTCATCATAAGGAGTACCCAATGGTGGCATACAGAGAATACGGTTCCATATACGGCTGTAACGCTTGTCATTTTCAGAATACATGGCATATAGGTTTAGTCCGTATTTTACCATTTCATTGGCTTTAAAATCTATTTTGGCACGTGCCGAGTAGCGTTCCAGTTCGTCTCCTTTCAATAATCCTTCCAAATTGTAATATCCTAAAGAAAAATAAGAGGTGACCCGGTCATTAGAATAAGATGTGCTTAGATTGTAGCTATTGGTGATACCGGTTTGTGAAGCTAAATCAAACCAGTCCACCCATTGATTGTTGTCTATATATTTTTGCATATAGCTGGGAAAAAGATTCCCGTCATCGGCCGGGCTGTTCCAGGCACCTACCGTTCTTTGTGCTTCTCTGCGGAAGTTAATGTAATCCTCTCCACGATTTACTTCGGGGAAGCTGGAGATGACATTCCAACCATAGTAGGCATCCAGATCGATGGAGAATTTATCTTTTTTAGGAGTTTTGGTGGTGATGATGATAACTCCATTTGCTCCGGCAGCACCATAAACAGCTGTAGAGGAGGCATCTTTCAGTACTTCAATAGAAGCGATATCATTCGGATTCAATTCATCGTAAGAGCCTTCCATGCCGTCAATGATGAATAACGGGCTATTGTCACCATTGATGGAGCGTGTGCCACGTAGGGTCATGTTCACTCCGGAACCGGCTTCTCCACTACTGCGAGTGATATCCAAACCTGCCACCTGTCCTTGAATAGCCTCTAGTACATTGCTGGTTGGCATTCGGACAATATCCTCACTTTTTACGGAAGCAACAGCTCCAGTCAAATCTCTCTTTTTTACAGTGCCGTATCCTACCACTACCACTTCATCCAATGTTTGAGTATCAGGCTGCATTTTGATATTCAATTGTGTGTTTTTGCCAATGGTTATTTCTTGGGTTTTATATCCTATATAAGATATTTCAAGACTGTTTTTTCCTGCGGGTACATCCAATGTATAATTTCCGTCAAAGTCAGTGATGGTTCCTATAGTATTTGCGCCTTTTACAGTGACGGATACTCCAATTAAAGGTTCATTGTTCTCATCAATAATTTGACCTTTGATAGTACGTCCTTGCAGGATCGATTGAACCGATTCATTGTTCACTATGTTACTTGACTTTGCATGCGAATAGGCAACCGGTATGCATAGGACCATTGACAATCCTAAAATAAGGGGACTACGCATAAGGCTGCTTTCCCTGTTTTGTTTTGGATTTTTCTTCATGTTTTTCATTTTTGCTTCTTTATTAACTCACTTATTTGTTTAAAGGTTGATGTTATATCAAATTATTGAATCTGTTTGGTTTCAATCGTAAACTTATTAGGTTAGATAAATCTTTTGTTTTCTTTCTTTTTTCGTATATCTGTCTTTTAAGGCCTTGATATCTTGCTTGTATTTTTGTTTTCTTTCTTTATTATTGCTATTTTATGATTTTGTATTTATAAATATTAAAATAGTTTCTTTATTTTATTTTAACACACTGTTTGTGTTATAATTATCTTATCGGTGCAAAAATATACGAAAGAAATCGAAGATGAAAGGGAAAGTAGTATGTTGTTGAACATATCTATAGTCAAATTCTATTTTATTGTTTTATTATATTATAGCTGAAATTTGGTGTTGGAAATATTAAGATAAAAAAGTCCCCGGATAAGAACGCCTTTCTTATCCGGGGACTTTTTTAAATATTATAAGATGTATTCTTTATCGGTTTTTATACATTCTTTCATAATACTTTTGGTAATCGCCACTTGTTACATTTTCCACCCATGCTTGATTTTCCAGATACCATTGGATTGTTTTTACAATACCGGTTTCGAATTTTGTTTCAGGATACCATCCTAATTCATTAGTGATTTTGGTAGGATCGATAGCGTAACGTTGGTCATGTCCCAAACGGTCTTTGACAAAGGTGATTAATGATTCGTTAATCCAGTCGATAGAGATCTCACCTTTGTCGTTCAACTCTTTTTTCTTCAAGATTTTGCGATATTCGGGAGTTTCCGTCATCATCCGGTGAATAGTGGCTATGGTAAGTTTTACTATCTCTATGTTTTCTTTCTCATTGTGTCCGCCTACATTATATACTTCCCCTTCGCGGCCCTTGCGCAGAACCAAATCGATGGCTTTGCAATGGTCTTCTACATATAACCAGTCGCGTACATTCTTTCCGTCACCATATACGGGAAGTTTCTTTCCTTCCAAAATGTTTTTAATGATTAGTGGAATCAGTTTTTCAGGAAAATGGTACGGACCGTAATTATTGGAACAGCGGGTAATGGTTACCGGCATTTTGTAAGTATCACGATAAGCCATGACAATCATATCAGCGCTTGTCTTGGAGGCACTATATGGGCTGTGTGGACATAAAGGAGTTGTTTCAGTAAAGAAACCTTCTGCTCCTAGGCTGCCGTATACCTCATCTGTAGATACCTGGTGGTAACGTACATCTTTGCGCCAGGTGGGATAACCATTCTCATCTTTTCCCGTCACCCAAGCACGGCGGGCCGCATCCAGCAGGTTTTGGGTTCCCAAAATATTAGTTTGCAGAAACAATTGTGGGTTTTCAATACTGCGGTCTACATGGCTTTCTGCTGCAAAATTCACGATGTAGTCAAACTTGTATTCTGCGAATAGTTGGTCTGCCAAATCACGGTCGCATATATCTCCTTTTACGAAGAAACAACGTTCATTATCAATGTCTGATGCAATAGTTCCCAGATTGCCGGCATAAGTCAAGGCATCCAGTACCACCACCCTGATGTCATCATGTTTGGCCAGGATGTATTTTAAATAGTTGGCTCCGATAAATCCGGCAGCTCCTGTAACGAGATAAGTCTTTCATATTGTTTTTGATATTAGTGTGTGCAAAGTTCGGAAAGATTTTTTAATCTTACAACTTATCCGCTAGTTCTATTACTTCTAAATCTTTAAATTCTCCATTATCGATACAAAAACGTACCAATGTTCTCACTTTATGAAATCCGGAAATGCCTGCTGCTCCCGGGTTGATGTGTAACATATCCAGTGTCTTGTCATATTTCACCTTTAATATATGCGAATGTCCGCTGATAAAAAGCTGGGGAGGTTTCACCAGCAGGCTGCCGCGGATGGAAGGATCATAGTTGCCCGGATATCCGCCTATATGCTTTATCAACACCTCCGCACCATCTACGGTGAAGCGGTTGGTTTGAGGATAAAGTCTGCGTATGTCCTGCCCGTCAATGTTTCCATATACTGCCCGGAAGGGGCGGAAAGCGGACAGTTTCCGGGCGACTTCCACCGAGCCGATGTCTCCGGCGTGCCATATTTCATCACAATTCTCAAAGTATTTCAAGTATTTGTCATCCCAAAATGCATGAGTATCCGATAATAATCCGATTCTTGTCATAGTTTTTTTGTTTATTATCGGCAAAGGTACTATATTTGGAACAAATCTAAGCATAATATGGAGAGCAAATATCATTATTTCAAGCGTGATATCAGTTGGTTGTCTTTCAACTATCGCGTGTTGTTGGAGGCGGATGACGACTCCCTTCCGTTGTATGAACGGATTAACTTTATCTCTATATATTCTTCTAATCTGGAGGAATTCTACAAGATTCGTGTAGCGGAACATAAAGCCATCGCTTCCGGTGGCCAAAGTGATGATATGACACAAGAAGAAGCCAGACACCTGATACATCAGATAACCGAAGCTGTCAATAGCCAGATGGAAGACCGTATCCGCATTTATGAGCATAAGATTGTCCCGGCTTTGCGCAGGCATCATATTATTTTTTATCAAAGTAAACAGGAGGTAGAGCCTTTTCATCAAGAGTTTATCAGTAATTTCTTTAAAGAAGAAATTTTTCCCTATCTTCAGCCTGTTCCGGTATGCAAGAATCGAATCAAGACTTTTTTACGTGACAACCGTTTGTATCTGTCGGTACGCGTGACGCGCAAAGACACGGGGGAAAAGGAATACTATATTATCAAATTGCCTTATAGCAAAGTTCCCCGTTTCATAGAACTTCCCCGACAGGGAGAAAACTTTTACCTGATGTATATGGAAGATATTATAAAGGCGAATATCAACCGTATGTTTCCGGGCTATGATTTGGATTGCAGTTATTGTTGCAAGATATCTCGTGACGCCGATATTTTCGTGGATGATGCAACCAGTTCCGAAGTTATGGTGGAACAGTTGCGTAAAAAGGTGAAAAAGCGTAAAATAGGTGCTGTATGCCGTTTTGTCTATGACCGCAAGATGCCTGCGGATTATCTGGAGTTTCTGGTCGATGCATTTGGCATCAATCGTGATGATTTGGTTCCGGGAGACAAACACTTGAACTTGGAGGATTTGGCTCATCTGCCTAATCCCAGTAAGGAACTTTGTACCCAATTGAAACCTCGTCCCATGACATTGAATTGTTTGGATGAGAAAGAATCCATATTCCGTTATGTGAGCAAGAAGGATTTGATGTTGCATTTCCCTTATCATTCTTTTGAACATTTCATCCATTTCCTGTATGAGGCCGTTCATGACCCGTCCTGTAAGGAGATCATGATTACCCAATATAGGGTGGCGGAAAACTCGGTTGTTATCAATACGCTGATTGCTGCTGCGCAGAATGGTAAAAAAGTAACTGTTTTTGTAGAACTTAAGGCCCGTTTTGACGAAGAAAACAATTTGGCTACCGCGAGATGATGAAGCGGGCGGGGATACATATTATTTTCAGTATACCGGGATTGAAAGTGCATGCCAAGGTGGCGCTTGTACTGCGGTATAACAAAGAGGGAAAACAGACTCGCAGCTATGCTTATATCAGTACCGGAAATTTCAATGAGAAGACTGCCCGGATATATGCTGATTCCGGTTTGTTCACTTCCAACGAGATTATTGTGAATGATCTGTATACTTTATTCCGGGTATTACAGAAAGAAGTGACTGAACCCAAATTCAAGCGTTTGTTGGTAGCCCGTTTTAATCTGCTGCCGGAACTGAGAAGACGTATCGGATATGAGATAAATATGGCAAAGGCGGGAAAAGAAGCGCGGATTATCTTGAAAATGAATGCGCTGCAAGATCCTGCATGATAGATGAATTATATAAGGCTAGTGAGGCAGGAGTGAAAATAGACTTGATAGTACGTGGTATCTGCTGCTTGATTCCCAATCAGCCTTATAGCAGAAATATCCGTATCACTCGCATTGTGGACAGCTTTTTGGAACATGCCCGGGTGTGGTATTTCCACCATGGAGGAAAACCGCTTCTGTTCATGGGTTCGCCGGACTGGATGAGGCGCAACCTGTACCGGCGTATAGAGGCCGTTACCCCCATTCTTGACGAAGATCTGAAACAACAACTGATAGATATGCTGGTTATTCAGTTGAAAGATAACAGAAAAGCCGGTTGGGTGGATGAAAATCTGAATAATGTGTTGAAAAGGAATCCGAAAGAAGAACCGGTACGGGCGCAATATGCTTTTTATGAATACTTGAAGGGGAAGAATAAATGAAGAATATGAAATAACATATTTTATCTTATTTGAAATGATTATCCGCAATCATACCACCGGATGATAAATGGAAATTTATAAAACGGGGTGATGGAATGCGAACTACACGGACGAAGCGGACAAACACGGACTTAAAATTTAAATTTGTACTTGCAAACCCAATGACAGGTAAAGTAAAAAAATCCGTGTTCCATCCGTCATCCCATTCTATAAATAAACATTTTGTGATATGATTGAGGATTATCATTTCATATATTCCCAATGGAATGGACTTTTACATATTTGTCTGCCCGAACCACCGTCCACGACTCCAGGAGTAATGCACCGTAAGTTCGGGCTGAAAAATCCTTCAGATGTTTCAGCCACTCCGCAAACCCCTTGTTGACGGGCGTTCCGGCTGAAGGATTCGGTCATTTAATTGTTTCAGCCCGCTTGCGGATGTTTCAGCCTGAAAAACGGGCGTCCGTTCCAGCAATTTGAACGCACACTTCCAAAAAACAAAAGTACGGTTTCAAAAAGCCGCGTTTTTTCCTGTCGGAGGGTCCGGAATCCTGATACAAGTTCTGCCGGATCTTGCAACAAGTTTCGCAAATTCTTGCAACAAGTTCCGATTCACGCCCTCACTATTCCGGTAGAAGTGGTTCCTGCCAGAACACCAGCCCACGCGCTGAAAGAACTTGTTCTTTTCGAAAAACATAAGTTCCATTAAAAAAAAGATAAGGATGTCTTTAGCAAAAGAAAAGGACCTTTTTTAAAAACGAACTTATCTTTTTTACCTGCCTGCAAGACCGGCACTTCCCACTTGCCATCGACTGTTCCTGGAGAACGACCAGGCATTTTCTCCAAGCTCTTGCTTCTTTTTGTGCCGGGAAAGTTGTCTTTTTTCGTGTCCGACCCCGGACAATGATAGGTCTTGAAACTGTCTTGAGAGTTTTCGAGATCTCATAACACCTTACTTTTACCGGCTGAAACATCTGCAAGCGGGCTGAAACAATTAAATGACCGAATCCTTCAGCCGGAACGCCCGTCAGCAAAGGGTTTGCGGAGTGGCTGTAACATCTGAAGGATTTTTCAGCCCAATCCCAAGGAGGATATAGCGGATAGTTTAGTTTTGACACATCCGGTTTTAACAGGTCTGTTTGTAAAAGATATGTAAGATGCGGCGATGCATGATACATAATGATTATCCGCCATCATACCACCGGATGATAAATGGGAGTTAATGGATGGAACGCGGATTTATTTCGTTCTATAAATTAAAATTGGAACACAAATGATACAAATTAATAACAGTACAGCATGGATATAAACCTGCCGGAGGTTAGATTTGTGTCATTTGCGTTCCGGTTTAACCGATAAATAATTGATATTGTTATGAAAAAATTATATATAACTTTCTGCCTCTTACTGGTTTCTCTTTGCATACATGCACAGATGATTAGTGGAATAATAGTGGATGAAAAAAACAGCCACTAGAGTTTGCCAATATAGTGTTGTTTTCTTTGCCTGATTTTACTTTTTTACAAGGTACTATCAGTGATCAAACCGGAGCTTTTAATATAAAATCAAATGAAACAAAAGGAATATTACCAATTTCTTCAGTTGGCTATTCCACTATTCTCCTACCTTGCACTAGTTCAAATATGGGAACAATACAACTATATTCAGATTATACTCTCGTCCATATTATGCTCAGTTGCGAAGTAATGTATATTAATCGGTATATATATGAGGGTGGTAATCCATTTTTATTACCTTCTTTATCTCATAATATAACTTTAGGAACAACTTATAAATGGGTATGCTTATCAGCCGGATATCAATATATTAAAGATGCGATTATTTCTTTTAGTGGAGCTTATTCAGAAGATGATCCTACGATTGCTTTAATTAATATGATTAATGCACCAGACTATGATAAGATTTTTGCCTCGCTGGTTTTATCACCTACTATGGGGCTTTGGTCTCCACAGAACAAAAGAATCGTATGTAATAAAAAAACTTAGTTTGACGGCTAAGGGGTTCAATCTGTCCCTATGGAATAATTGGACTTGGCTTGCTCCATTCATTTCCGTCTTAGCTGTGTTACCATTTCCCTGAACCAGGGATAATTTAGCCAGATATATTCATACCAGCGGTTCAGTCTTCTTTTCCATTTCCTGCTCCACGGATACAACTCCCACCATTTTAGTTGAAAATCCGTTTTCTGCATAAATTCGTGGGTGGGAAACAGAGTAAGAGTTATTCCTCTTATCCATAATGTTTTCATTTGGTTTTCCCAATATTGCATAGGGCCGAATCCCGGCTCCCAAATAATGAAGCGGCCTTCATGAATGCCATAACAAACCACATATCCCGGTACTTCGAAATCATTGATGGCAAAAAGTATGGCAGGAAATTTTCTGGTGGACAATTGTTCCATGTTCTGCAAGCAGATTTCCGCTTCCATTCCTGCACGTATAGCTGCCTGTTTCATACCCATCAACGTATATTTTCCATCTACTTTACACCATTCGGCTAGTGTGCGTGCATCTTGTTGACCGCCATAGTATTTCATGACAGTGAGCAGACAGGCCACTTCCATGGGACATTCGTCACTGGAACGGACAAATGATTTTTTTATTCTGTCAAGTTCGTCTTCAGTCATAACTTAATTTATTTTTCATGGCAGGAGCAAAACAGCAACGCGGATCGGGAAAATCCCAACAATCCTTTCCATAAGCTTTTATGATATCACTCCAGCAACGGTTCTGATAACTGAAACAGTCTTCAAAAAGACGGCATTCCCTGCATGGACTCTCTTTGTTGATATCCTGACGTGACAAGGAACAAAGGTGCAAGGCTTGAGGGGAATGCCAGACTTCTTTCAGACTTTGTGTGGTTACATTCCCTATGATAAATTGTGGATGCCAGTAAAGTTGCTCGCATACAGTCACTTTACCATCAGGCAATATAAACATATGAGTGGTCAATGCAGAGCATTCGCTTCCTTTGAAACACCGGCTTCCACCCCAGGTATCTTGATAGTTTTTATCGGTTACTTCTTTCCCTAGAATCACGGGAAAGGAAACCTGTGTGAGAAGAGGGCGTATTTGGTTGAATACCTTTGTAATTTGCGCTTTAGTAGGTTTCAAATGCAAAAATACATTATACTCTTTGTATATGGAATTACTGGCGGGGATAATACGCCAGTCGCGTATATGCTTCAGATGAGATAATTCATGCAGTAATTCCGCCAAGACATTCAACTGGCAATTGTAGTTGGTCAGCACAGATGAAATCTGATAATTCAGTCCGCTGTCATCCAGTAATTGCAGGCCGTGAAGCATCTCTTTGGCATAATTTCCGTTTACTCCCAGTGAGGCGGTCAGTATTTCGGAATGAATGGCATCCAGTGAAATTTGAACAATTCCCTGATACCCTGTTTCCTGTACATCTTGCAACAGTTTTTGGGTTACAGGCATTTTGGTCGATATGAATTCGGGGGCAATACCCCGTTTTACCAATTCTTTTAATATGATTTTCCAGTCTTTATGCAGGAATATTTCACCACCTATCAGATTTACTTGTTGTACTTGCAGGTCTGAAGCTTCCTTGATCAGCTCCATCATGCGTTGGGTGGTGAGTGGGGATTTTATTTGCGTTGATGTATCTGCATAGCAATACTTACAATGCGTGACACATTGGTTGGTCAGCATGAATGTGAGGAGCAACGGACCGGAATACAGCCTTTTTGTAGTAAGATCCAGTTTTTTCCAGACAAAAGAATTTGCTTGCAGCCGGTCAAACCGCAATGCTTTGCCTGCCTTTTCCGCTTCAATCAATATACGTTTGGGAAAATAAATTTCTCCCTGCTGGGAGGAGGTATAAATGGGGGTCGGATTATCAATGAAGTCCGATACCCATTTGATCATCTCCTCCTTGCTCCGGCAGAAGAAGTCGCACAGCAGAGGGAGAGTTGTCTGCAAAGGTCTGTCATACGTGAAAAAACTCAGCATGACAGCTTGCAGCGGGTGAATAAAAGTATGCCAGTTCCGGGAGCAGTCGGTATCTGTCCCCGTACTGGAGAATAATGCGACCCTGTGAATATCATGTCTCAGATGATAATGAGGGTTCAGCACATATACTTTATTCATTTCCGGTATTTTCATCTTGTGTTTTTGTAGGATCGACGAATCCACCTGTATAGCATCCCAGGCCACATTTGGATAACTCCTTGTCATCTATGCCACCTTGTACGTCCATCAGTTCGTTCAAGTCCAGCACTTGTTCTTCATCTTCGGAATAGCGGGTGTATTCCGGTTGCTTGTTGTTGGGGTCTTCTTTTTTCATATTCTTCTTTGTTTAAGTTGGTTATTCTCTGTAGTGAAAAAAACGGTGTTACTCCGTGGTGGAAAACAATTCATACACGGGTGCGAAAATCCTGCTCAGTATGCTCCGGCTCGAAGTGATGATCTCCGCCCGGCCGGACATGTCTATTTCATATTTTATTTCCTTTCTGTTGGTTGTCACCAGTCCGTCCGGAAAGTCCACTTCCACGGCATAACTTTTATTGTAAGGCACAAAAGAGACGGAGGCGATTCTTCCCGCAGTACGCCATACGAGTGGGTGGGGTATTTGTTCAGTTCGATATTTACTTTGTCGCCCACGGCAATTTCCGCCACTTCGTCTTGTGAAAGAGTGATGTGCCGAGGGGATTCCCCTGCTGCTTGGAGATAACGGTGCACAGGGTGTCTCCTTCATTTACCCGGCGCTCATGCCCCATGTCTTTCCCCATACCACTATGCCGTCGTGATGGCTTTTGATGAGGTACTTCTTGTCCCACGTGCGGAGGCTGTTCACCATGTTTTCGTAAGCCAGTTCCAGCATCCGGAGGTTTTTGGCAGTCTCCATCCGGTGGTTTATATCCAGTTCAAAGAGTTCGCGTTTCACATTCAGCACCGCCATGGCATCTGCCTTACCGGTACTTTCCAGTATCCGGAGTTCTTCATCTAGGTATTTTTTCTTCTGCGGATAGATATCAAACTCCTGATACATCACGCACGTACGCACGGCTTGGGTGAACTGTTCGTAGGCGGAAGACATTTCACCCATGATGAGGTCAAAGGGATAGTCTTGCAGGTACTTGATGTCGTTGGTGCGGTAGTACCATTCTATTTTGGTCAGTACGCGGCAAAATGTTTGTACGTCTTCCAGTAGGGCAGTATTTTTCAGTATGCCCAGCGTGTCGTTCTTTTGTACAGGTGATTGGTTTTCCACAAAAAAGCGGTCTATCATTCCTGTCTGATTGGCAGTGATCCATTCCGCACTTCCCAAGTCGTCAATGGTTATCGTTTTTCTTATTGTGTCAGGATACTTAAATAATGCCGTGCCTGCAATAAGAAAAACAATCAGTCCATATACGATGTAGCTTCCCGTATGGATCAACCATTCGGGCATATCTCCCAGCATATCATTGTTTTCGCGGCTATATACTTCTACCTTTTCCGGTCCGTCCGCATCAGGTTTATAGATTTCCTCCATACCTTATTGCTATTATTTTTTAATTCTCAATTCTCATTTTTTAATTTCCTAAGCGCTCAGTTCCAGCTGATTCTTCACCAGCCTGTAGTAATCGCCCTGCCGGGCAATGAGTTCTTCGTGCGTGCCCCGTTCCGTTATCTCCCCTTCTTTCAGCACCACTATCTGGTCGGCATTCTTTACGGTGCTCAGGCGGTGCGCCACGATGACCACCGTTTTGTCCTTGAAGAATCTCTCCAGATTTTTTCTCATTGTCCGTATCGAGCGCATTCGTCGCTTCATCAAAAAACAGGTAATCGGGATTACGGTAAATGGCGCGCGCTATCAGGATGCGCTGCTTCTGCCCTTGGCTCAATCCTTGCCCCGTGTTACCTATTTTGGTGTTATACTTTAAAGGCAAGGATTCGATGAACTCACGTATATTTGCCATCTCTACGGCATACAGCAGGCGTTCTTTGTCTATCATGCTGCCATCCGGCGCTATGTTGTTGGCAATGGTATCGCCGAATATGAATCCCTCCTGCATCACTATTCCACAATGTTTGCGCCACTCCTTGAAACTGATTTTTTGTAGCGACTGATTGCCTATCATCACCGCTCCTCCGGTGGGAGGATAGAATCCGAGCATCAGTTTTATCAGCGTTGTTTTCCCACTGCCGCTGAGGCCCACGATGGCGGTAGTCTTTCCGGCTGGTATGTCCAGCGATAGCCCTTTGATGATGCGTTTCGATTTTTCTGATCCGTAAGTAAAGACTACATTTTGCAATTGAATCGGGTCTTTGCCTGATATTTGGGTATCCTGGTCCATGCCTTCTGTCTCTTCATCGGGCTTGCCATGTATTTCTCCGAGACGTTCCAGGCTGAGCTGCGCGTCCTGCGTGTCCTGCATGAAGGAAACGAATTGGCTGATAGGCCCTTGCATCTGTCCGATGATGTACTGTATGGAAAGCATCACACCCAGCGTGATACTTCCATGTAGTACGGCGGTGGCAGAGAGAACTGTTATCAGTACGTTTTTCACTTCGTTGATAAGTACGGCTCCCACCTGCTGCCACTGCCCCAGGTTGAGTGAACTCATATTAATGCGGAAGAGAGAAGCTTGTATGTTTTCCCATTCCCAGCGTTTTTGCTGTTCGCAGCCCAGCAGCTTGATGTCCTGCATACCGTAGATGAGTTGCATCAAATTATTCTGATTGACGGACATCTGTTCAAAGTTCTTCCTGTTCAAGTCGGCCCGCTTGCGCATGAACAGCTTTACCCAACCCATATAGGCTGCGCTGAACAGGATGAAAATGAGGAATATTTTCCAGCTGTATATGGCCAGCACGATACCGAAGATGACTACCGTGAGGGTAGAGAACAAAATATTGAGCACGGACTGGGTGAGGAAACTCTCGATGCGGTTGTGGTCTTCGATGCGGCGTATCAAGTCGCCTGCCAGTTTGCTGTCAAAGAACCTCATGGGCAGCCGCATCAGCTTGGAGAGGAAATCCGAGATGAGCGACACGTTGACGCGCGTACTGATGTGGAGCAGTATACAGCGCCGGATCACCTCAATAAGTGTGCGGCTGAATACCAGCATGAGTTGTGCGGCCAAAATGAGCTGTATAAAATTCAGATTCCTGTGCCCTATGCCTTGGTCTACAATGGTTTGTGTAAGAAAAGGGAAGACCAGTTGCAGCAAACTGCCTGCCAGCAGGCCGATGATGAGCTGTATCATCGCCTTTTTGTAGGGACGTACATAGTGAAACAGATACCATAATGACAGCTTTTCATATTTTATGGGTTCCGCTTCATAAAATTGCGGGGTAACATCCAGCAAGAGGGCAATTCCTTTTTCTATTCCGCCTTGTGTGGTACTGATCCAGCATTTTTTCAACTCCTGTTCCTCATATTTCAGCAATCCGTAGGCAGGGTCGGCAATGTAGAACCAAGTTTTGCCCCTTTTCTTTTCTATTTTATAGAGGACCACGAAATGTTCCTGGTTCCAGTGGATGATGCATGGCAGTTTTGACTGTTGTTTCAGTTTTTCCATTGAAGTGCGTATACCGGTGGCGCGCAGCCCTATGCTGGCTGCCGCTTCACTGATACCTAGCAAGTTAACTCCCGTGCGCTGTATGTATGATTGCTCGCGTAACTGCTGTACGGAGAATGTCTTTCCATAATATTTGGCTATCATTCTCAGGCAGGAGGGGCCACAGTCCATGCCGTCCAACTGTTTGTAGAATGGAAATTTGCTCATAATTGTCTTTTTTGTTTTACTCTGTTTATCAGCCAGTCGGCTATTTCGTTCATCCTTTCACTTTCGCTCTCAAAGAAGGCGCACAGGTGTTTTTGCCGTTCTATGATGTATTCCCGGTTTGCCAGTAGATCAATGATCTGCCTGTCCAGTTTCACGGGAGTAATTTTTTTTATTTCCTGTGGCGTGAACTCTGCCATGGGCACATGGGCAAAGGTGCATTCCGTCCAGTGGGTTATTCCTCCGGTGATAAGCGCCATGTCGCACAAGGGCAACAGGGCTTGCAGGCGGGGCAGGCGGTAAATGGCTATATTGGGCGGTAATGAAAACAACCGGGTTTCCACCTCTCCATGATTGGTCAGCAGGATGAATTGATATTGCGGATGGATACTCGCACTCTGCTTCATGGCTTTGTAGAATGATTCCATATGTGAGGGGGTGTTCACTTTTCTTTCTTCTTCCTCGTCTTCCAGCAAGCCTATAATAACAGTGCGTGAACGGTCTTCTTTTATTTCCGTCAGTTTGTCGATGAAATCATCGTCTTTTGCACCTTGCGGCAGCAATTTATAAGGAATAGGCGGCAGGGTGACGACGGGCATTTCCGGCATTAGGTCTATCTTTCTGTCGGTTTTGTTTATGGCTATAAACAGATAGTTTATGTCATATTCATTATAGACTTGCTGCTTATCTTGCAGTTGATAGTCCAGCAATGCCAAATGTGGCGTAAACCATCGGAAATCATGTGGATAAATGATGCGTCCTATTCCTTTCCGCAGCAAACCGGTAGTGAAAACGGAGTCGGAGGTATCGGTATAATAGACCTTGTTTCCCCGTTCACTAATCAGGTATGCCAGTCGGGTGGTGGGACATACATTTCCTGCATCCGGTTTTATATCAAAAAGAAATTCAAACATGCCCCGTTTTTCTCATCACATTTCAATTCGTATTATCCTACTACTTTAAAGCCTAATGACGTATATAGATTTTTGCCATCATAATAATATGTTCCTAAGAATTTATCGAAAAGGATGCACACTTCCAGTTCATCGCGCATATAGGCAATGTACTCAAAGAGAGTGGAACGTGACATATCCATCTTTGCTGCAAATTCCTTGGATGTGCCTGTGCACTTGTGCCGGATAAGAAAATCCATATAGAGGATTTTCTTAAGGTCTACTCGTTTCATGGTCTTTGTAGTTTTTTAGGATGAATAATTAGGGTTATCTTTTAAAAGCTCCAACCAAGTATTTCCCATCTTCACTAGTTAGTTCTAATGTATATTCTCCGGATGGGAAACTGGCTATGGAAATGATAATATAGCTTGTTTGTGCTTGGGGCACTAACTGTTCATACATCACTTCTCCTGTTTGATTACCGGTGATGGTAATTTGTATGTCACAGTCCGGAGATGTGTTTTCAATGTAGATGTTCTGGCCATCGGTGCAGGCTGTGATGGGAATAGATGGCAGGCTTCGTGTATTAACTTTTTCTTGATTGCTATACCACTTCCCATTTATAATAATTTCTGTACTATTACAAAAAGAATACACTTTCTGCACCGATAAACCACTAAGCAATATGGTGAATAATACCATACGCAAACTCCAAATCTTTAATTCTTTAGTTGTTTTCATAATAATATTATTGATTGATTGTTATGCTGCAAAGTTATGGATTTAGAATGAAAAACAGATAGACCGGATATGTACGTTATATGGACAATTAAAAAAGAGATAATATGCTAATAATTAGAATATTACCTCTTTGTGCGAATGCGGAATGTGGACAGTTGCTTCCCTAGAACTCCCATAGCCACAGATCCAGTGTCTGTCCTTTGCCGAATGCTCCTATCTTTTGAGTGATACGTTCTTTCAATCTTAATTTTCTTTTAGATACCGAAGCCGATTCTATCCCCAGCAAATCAGCTATTCCCGGATTGGCTATTCCCAACTTGATGAAGCAGCATATCTGCAAATCGCTTTCTGTCAATGAAGGTACAAGAGTGGAAAGCCTTACTATATAATTATCGAATAATAGATTCATAGTTTCCTTTACCTCTTCCCATTGCTCGTCTTTCATGTATTGGGGCTTTGTCTTTAGCCGGTAAAGAATATCTGTCTTTTTTATCAGTTGGTTGCACAGGAATCTTTCACGATCATGCAATCGTTGGTTTTCTTCTCCTAAAAGTCCCAATCTTTCAAGTTCTTTGGACTTTTCATTCAGCGAAGAAGAATATTTATCAATATGTTGCTGCAACATTTTATTCTCTTGTTGCAGGGCTTCATTTTGGCATTTTATTTCAGATAGTACATTCTTTTGCTCCTCCAACTGTTCCTGCGCATCTTTATTCGCCTCCATTTGTTCTGCCAGCTCCTTCATGCGGCTTTGGTTACGACTGATTATTCTCTCATTCTCTTGTCTTTTTAAGGTATTCAGCTGTATTTCTTCTTCATTTCTTTGTATGATATGCTCTTTACGGATTAATTTTCGCTGGTATATATAGATAAGGATAGCTATCAGGCAGAATACCACTACCAATATGATTAGTACATTACGGATGATAGTATTATTTTCTATTTTTAGCTGGTTCTTTTCATTCAATAGTTTTTGCTGGTTATACTTTTCCTGCATATCCATAAGCTCTTTATTTTTATGCAATTTCCAGACAGAATCTTGATAAACTACCATACTATCGCAATATAGGCTCATTTTTTCATAGTCTTTTTTCTCTTTGCTTAGATTATATAAAATTTTATAAGTTGCACAAATCGTTTCCATGCGATTGGAGGATAATGTTTTATTCAGATAATAATAGGCAGAATCTGTTTTATTAATGCGTCTATATATGTCACCAATTACCAAGTAACTTTGTTCTAGCCCTTTTTTTAGGGGTAATTCGCTTGTTTCTTTAAGTATTAAAGCTTTTTGGGCATAGGATAGGGCAGGTTGATAATCTTTTGTTTCGGTATATACTCCTGCTAATTCGTTCATTCCATCTATTAATATACCATTATTATGTAGAGTTTCTGCCATTTGTATAGCTTCTTTATAATATTTGATGCTATTATCAAAATCAAATAATACGGAATATACTTTTCCCAAATCATAATATGCAGAACATATATAATTCTTATTTTCGGATAGCTTCGCATAGTGCAATGACTGTTTAAACATTTGCAATGCATATTCATTCAGCGAATTATATAGGTATATATTTCCTATACTGCTATAAATCAAATGTGCCAGTTGATAGTCTTTCGTCTTTTCTACTTCCTCTATCGCCTTTAAATAGGATTCTTGCGCTTCTTGCGTTTTATCTGCTTTTCCATATAATACACCTTTATAATATAGAACCATCGCTTTCCGCCGCGCATCATCCTGCTTCATAAAGTAATCATAGGCTATATTAATTAAGGTAGAGTCAGCAAGCTCTTCTTTATAATTCTTATACTTGGCTTGCACTGTTAGCAACGCCCATGTAGCATTTTGCAATTTGTCCGATGATGCCGGAACTTTCATCCCTTGCAATACACCCAGTGCACTATCCGGATGTTCATACATCACCGCTTCCGCTTGAACCAATTCAAGCAACAACGCTTGTTGAGAAGCATTTTCTTTTTGTGTGCAGGCAGAAAAGAGTATACCTATTATTATAATAATAAAGTTTCTTTTTATTCCAATTGTTTTTTTCATAGTCATAGTATTTGCATTTATGTATAGCGAACAAATGTAGAAATTAAAAACAATATTGAAAAGATTTTATATCACTATTTACAAAAAAAGAGTGATTGATTATAGTTTGCATCCAGTGTTGATAGAAGTATTATGGATCTTAAATATTCAATTTAGTAAGGAGGCATGCCCTCCTTACTATTTTATGTATAAAAACGGCTGTATTATGTATATCTATTTGAATCCACAATATGTGATTAGAAACGAAAATAATTGTTCTTATATCATTGCTAAATCAGCTTTAATTACTGCTAAGCTAGAACATGCCATGGCTTTTGCAAGCGTAGTTCCACCTTCTATTGGATATATCTTGTCACATATTGGAGAAGGAGAATTAAATGCTTCAATAGAAAATATAGCAAATACCCTAAATATAAAACCAGACCTGATAGATAAGTTTATTCGAAAAATAATCGGCAATCCAGTAAAAGTAGGATGGAATTATAAAGGAGTGACGATTTCTTTTCCCCCGTATCTGCTGACTTCTGTTAAGGAAGAATCGGAGGGAAGTGTTTATACGGATAATGAATTATTTTATATTACAGACTTTATACCTAAACGTCCTTCTGTTCCGCTGAATCTTAACTTTATGATTACAACCCAATGCAGGACGGATTGTATGTATTGCTATGCGGATAGAAACAGGAAGAACGATTTGACAAGTTGGCAAATTATAAAGGTGATAGATGAAGCTCATGATATGGGGGAATCTGGCTTTGACAGGAGGTGATATTTTTGCTTTCCCTGATTGGAAAGAGGTGATACGAAAAGTGGGGCAATATGGATTCACACCTTTATTGAGTACAAAAATACCGCTAAAAGAGGATGATATTTACTTTTTAAAAGAGTCTGGAATTAAATTCTTGCAGTTTTCATTGGATTCTATATTTCCCTCTACATTACAGACAATGGTACGTGTAAAAGAAGACTATATAGATAATGTGAAGCAAATGTTTGAGTATTCTTAATCCAATCTGTGGTCAGATTGATAAGAAAATTATAATTCGCAAATAAAAATGAGGATTAAACTTATATATATTTGTAACAAATGATTGAAGCAAGAGCATTAGTTCTATTAATTTTCTGAATTTGTCAGAAAACTATGATTTTATGTCACGTTGGTTAGGTGTATATGATAAATATGCAAAGCTATTGAAAGGTTCGTCGGATGCAGTTGTAAAAGACGGATCTGGAAAGATACCTGAATCAGCAAACGATAAAGTGGATTTAACCAACAAGCATTTGGCATTACAGGCTATATTAGCTGAATATGGTCAAAAGTTAAATAAAAGCCATCTTTATTCTGAAACAGTCGGTCTGTCCGAAGCCCATGATATTCGTCGCAAATGTTTCAGCGCATTACAGATGAACATCAAGAGCAAGAGATATAGGAACAAAAGAAGATCAAGATGCTGCAAAAAGCCTTATTGATCAGACTGGAAATTATAAAATGAATAAGATAATTACCCGTTCCGATATGTCTGCCCGTATTGCAGGTTACATTTTGATTCTGCAATCAGAGAAAAACCATGATTCAGTAGAACGACTGAATCTGGCTGATCGCATCACTGAAGTGGAAAAGGCAAATAATCTTTATTTGGACTTAGATACACAACGTGGTATTGTA
>ENA-OQJX01000241-OQJX01000241.1-human-gut-metagenome-genome-assembly--contig:-NODE-241-length-34454-cov-2.587293_pt1 | contig 34454 bp, 41 predicted proteins | sample MGYA00242615_ERZ504782 | MGnify/ENA primary metagenome ERZ504782 (study PRJEB26092, sample SAMD00036354) | human gut metagenome | host: Homo sapiens | study: EMG produced TPA metagenomics assembly of... | reverse complement strand
GGCGAATGGATCAGAATCAACCAACTCGGCTATTTGCCGCAATCCGTCAAAGTCGCTGTATTCATGAGCGAGGAAGGAACAAACGTAGAAAATTATTCATTGATTGACGCTTTCACCGGAAAGGTGGTGCGTACCTTCAACACAACCAAGGCCACCGGCAAGATGGGAGGCATGAAGAGTACCTACGGTTGAACTTCAGTGATTTCACAGAACCGGGCACGTATTATCTGAAAGCAGGCAAAGCGGTCTCCCCCCGTTTCCCCATCAATGCACAAGTCTACAACGGTACCGCAGACTACCTGCTGCACTACATGCGGCAGCAACGCTGCGGCTATAATCCGTTCCTGAAAGACAGCTGCCACGTGCACGACGGCTACATCGTCTATCATCCCACCAAAACCGGACAACATATAGACGTCCGCGGAGGCTGGCACGATGCTACGGACTATCTGCAATACACCACCACCTCCGCCAATGCCATCTACCAGATGATGTTTGCCTATCAAGAAATCCGGAATCATTCGGTGACGCCTATGATGCAGCCGGACATCCGGGAGCCAACGGCATTCCCGACATCGTGGACGAAATCAAGTGGGGACTGGACTGGCTGAACCGGATGAATCCTGCTCCGGGCGAGCTGTACAACCAGATAGCGACGACCGTGACCATGCCGGAATGCGCCTACCTAACAAAGACCTGGTGGATTACGGCTACGGACCGGGTAAAGGACGCCCCGTTTACTTTTGCAGTGGCGAACCGCAAGTACGTGGAGAGTTCAAGAATGCAACGACCGGAGTGGCAAGCACTGCCGGCAAGTTTGCTCCTGCTTCGCTTTAGGCGCCAAGATACTGAAAGACTACTATCCTAAATTTGCAGCAGAAATCGAAGCCAAGGCCGATGCCGCCTATCAGGAAGGCGTAAAGAAACCGGAGCATGCCAGACTGCCTCTGTCTTGTCTCCCTACATTTACGAAGAGGACAACTGGGTGGACGATATGGAACTGGGAGCCATGGAACTGTACAAAGCCACCGGCGACAACAAATACCTGGCCCAAGCCCTTGAATACGGACGTCGCGAACCGGTGACTCCTTGGATGGGCGCCGACAGTGCACGCCACTACCAATGGTATCCGTTCATAAACATGGGGCACTACCATCTTGCCAAAGTGGACAACAGCCGCATCAGCAAGGAATTCATCCGCAACATGCGTACGGGCATTGAACGCACGTACGAGAAAGCGGTAGAAAGCCCCTTCCTGCACGGTATACCCTACATCTGGTGTTCCAACAATCTGACTACCGCCATGCTAACCCAATGCCGGCTGTACCGTGAAACCACCGGCGATGACACATACGCCGAAATGGAAGCCTCCCTGCGCGACTGGCTGTTCGGCTGTAACCCTTGGGGAACCAGCATGATTGTGGAACTTCCCCTTTACGGAGACTATCCCTCCGCAACCCCACTCCTCACTGCTGAATGCAGGCGTGGGCAATACTACCGGCGGACTGGTGGACGGTCCTGTCTATCGTACCATCTTCGAAAGCCTGCGCGGTGTCAATATGACGGGAATTCCCGGAACTCCCGGACAAGACTACGAACGCTTCCAGCCAGACCTGATGGTATATCACGACGCCATCCACGACTATTCCACCAATGAGCCTACCATGGATGGAACCGCCTGCCTCACGTACTACCTCTCTGCCATGCAGAAGGATGGAATGAAGCAAGCCGGTATCCCAAATGACAAGAATGTATATGTGGACGGAGGCATTATCCGCACCGATCCCTCAAAAAGCAAATCACCCTCGTATTCACTGCCGCCGACAAAGCAGACGGTGCCGATGCCATCATCAGTACCTTGAAGAAGCATGGCATCAAAGGTGGCTTCTTCTTTACCGGAGAGTTCTATGAACTCTATCCCGATGTAGTGAAACGCCTGCTCGACGAAGGGCATTTTGTAGGCAGCCACAGTTACGGACATCTGTTGTACATGCCTTGGGAAGACCGTGATTCTCTGCTGGTCACCCGCGAAGAGTTTGAGAACGATATGATGAAAAGCTACGAGACCCTCCGCAAGGCAAGTATCGAATACAAAGACGCTCCCGTCTATATTCCTCCTTACGAATACTATAACAAGGAAATATCTGCCTGGGCAAAGAATATGGGTATTCAAGTCATCAACTATACCCTGGTACCATGAGCAATGCCGACTACACCACTCCGGACATGGGACAGAAGTACCGGAGCAGCAAATTCATCTACAACAAGATTATGGAGGTGGAAAAGAAAGAAGGTCTGAACGGACACCTAATGCTGATACACTTCGGAACGGACGACCGCCGCACAGACAAGTTCTATAATGGCTATCTGGACAAGATGATTAAGACGCTGAAACGAAAAGGCTACACTTTTGTACCGGTCCGCGAGGCTGTCGGTATATAAGCATACTCTAACAAGGATTTATTGAAAAGGTTAGTTAAAAAGGTTATCGTGCAAAGGTATTTAAGGTAAATATTCAATCGGTTTGTTTTCAGTAAACCTTCCCCTACCCCCAAGAGGGGAAAGTTTCGAAGTAAGCTCCCAGCCTGTGAAGGTTAGGAGCTTTTATATATTTCAGAGAAGCCTTTTTACCGATTGCAGCAATTGCTCGATATCTTCTTCCGTAGTATCAAAAGAGGTTACAAAACGGATTTCGTGGATGGCCTCATCCCAGAAGTAGAAGAAATACTCCTTCAACAGCTCGTCAATCACCGGACGGGGCATCGTAAGGAAAAGCTGGTTACTTTCCACCTTCTGCGTAAAATGCGCACCTGGCAATTCCTTCAATCCGTCGTAAAGAATCTTTGCCATACGATTGGCATGCGCGGCATTTTTCAACCAAAGGCTGTCTGTCAGGTAGGCAGTGAACTGGCAGGACAGATAGCGGAGCTTGGATGCGAGCTGTGCCGACTGCTTGCGCACAAAATAAGCTTCCTTCTTCAAGGCTGGGTTAAAGACAACCACGCTTTCTCCCAACATCAGTCCATTTTTCGTACCGCCGAAGCTCAGAATATCTATTCCGCAATCCACTGTCAGCTCCCTAAAGCCAAGATTCAAGGCTACACAAGCATTGGCCAGACGGGCTCCGTCCATATGGACATACATGCCATGCCGATGGGCCAAATCCGTCAAAGCCCGCAACTCGTCCGGCTTATAGACAGTGCCCAGCTCCGAACATTGCGAAATATAAATGGCTCCGGCTGCGAATGATGCTGCTCGCCGAAATGGCACAAATAAGGACGGACTAAATCGGGCGTCAGCTTGCCGTCAGGGGTAGCTATGGGACGAATCTGACAACCTGTCATGCGGGCAGGCGCACCGCATTCATCGACATAGATATGTGCGGTCTCCGCACAAATAATGGAATTATAAGGGCGGGTACACAGCTGCAAAGCCACCGCATTACTGCCCGTACCATTGAATACGAACAACGGTTCGCAATCCGGCGTAAACGCTTCCCTTATTTTACGGACAGCCTCTTCTGTCCAAGGGTCATCCCCATAACCGACAGCATGGTCACTGTTGGCCCGGTTCAGTGCCTCCATTACCAACGGATGTACGCCTGAATTATTGTCTGAAGCAAAACTTCTCATAATCTTTCTGTTTTTGTTCATTGAAAAGAATGTGCAAAGGAAAGAATATTCTGCAACATGAAAAAACAAAGGAGCACAGATTTCATCCCCCCGGCAGAAAATGCTTCCGCACTATGAAATCTGTGCCCCTCAATCAATCCATTCACTCGGTTCCCTTTATCCGATATAAACATTTACCCCTAGTGAAACATAAAGTTCATCTTCTTCCTGATGAACTTCAATCTTGTCCTCACGGGCAAGCCACCCCAATGCGGCTCCCAATTCCTTGTCCTTCAGTCCGGACTTCCTCTTTAAAGAATCGTAGCTCCATCTGGTATAATCGCTAAGCAACTGCCAAACTTTCCCAGCATTTAGTCCAATTTCGCTTTTGTTCATTTTTCTCTTTAATTAAAAAGGTTAATAGCTCTTGTTGATTAGGTTATCTTTACAAAGGGTAAAGATATGATTTTTTATTTAACTAACAACAAAAACGAACAAAAGATATAAAAATGAACCGTTTTTGCAACACTTTTGTAATATTACACTCTTTTTATTGATAATCAAGAAGGAAAATGAAACAAAAAAACCGCAGTATCTATCAAAAAGACACTGCGGTTCTTCTATTTGATTAAGCAATCAGGGGAAAAGTCTTACATCATTCCACCCATGCCGCCCATTCCGGGAGCACCCATCGGCATTTCGGGCTTATCCTCTTTCTTCTCTACGATTACACATTCTGTAGTCAAGAACATGCCTGCAATAGAAGCGGCATTCTCAAGAGCCACACGAGTAACCTTGGCAGGATCTACCACACCAGCTGCATGCAGGTTTCATAAACATCTGTACGGGCATTGTAACCAAAGTCTGCCTTGCCTTCACGCACTTTCTGTACAACAACAGCACCTTCTTTACCAGCGTTGGCAACAATCTGGCGCAACGGTTCTTCAATAGCACGTTTGATGATGTCAATACCGGTTGTTTCATCTACATTGTCACCCTTAAAGCCTTCCAGAGCATCCAATGCACGGATATAGCTACACCACCACCTGGAACAATACCTTCTTCGATAGCGGCACGGGTAGCACGAAGCGCATCGTCTACACGGTCTTTCTTTTCCCTCATTTCAACCTCAGAAGCAGCACCTACATAAAGAACAGCTACACCGCCAGACACTTGGCCAGACGTTCCTGCAGTTTTTCCTTGTCATAATCAGATTTCGTAGATACAATCTGAGCCTTGATTTGCTCGCAACGTTCCTTGATGTTTTCTTTGTCACCGGCACCGTTTACAATGGTTGTATTATCCTTGGAGACAGTTACCTTGTCGGCAGTACCCAGCATTTCGATAGTAGCTTGTTCCAACTTCAGACCTTTTTCCTCGCTGATGACAACACCACCGGTCAGCACTGCAATATCTTCCAACATTTCCTTGCGACGGTCACCGAAGCCCGGAGCCTTCACTGCACAAATCTTCAACTGAGAACGCAGACGGTTTACAACCAAAGTTGTCAGCGCTTCGCTATCCACATCTTCTGCAATAACCAGCAAAGGACGACCAGTCTGTACTGCCGGTTCAAGAATGGGCAGGAAATCTTTCAAGTTGGAAATCTTCTTATCATAAATCAGGATGTACGGTTTCTCCATTTCGCACTCCATCTTCTCCGTGTTGGTAACGAAGTAAGCAGAGAGGTAGCCACGATCGAACTGCATACCTTCAACCACACCGATAGTAGTATCAGTACCCTTGGCCTCTTCGATAGTGATGACACCGTCTTTGGAAACTTTGCGCATAGCGTCTGCAATCAGCTTACCGATAACGGGGTCATTGTTGGCAGAAACAGAAGCAACTTGTTCAATCTTGTCATAGTTGTCACCCACTTTCTCTGCCTGTCCTTTGATAGAATCAACCACTTTGGCAACAGCCTTGTCGATACCGCGTTTGATATCCATCGGGCTGGCACCAGCAGTCACGTTCTTCAAGCCTTCGGCTACGATGGCCTGAGCCAAAACAGTAGCGGTTGTAGTACCATCACCTGCATCATCACCGGTCTTGGAAGCAACTTCCTTTACCAACTGTGCGCCGGTATTCTGATATGCGTCTGCCAACTCAACTTCTTTCGCTACCGTTACACCATCTTTCGTGATGTGGGGAGCACCGAATTTCTTTTCGATGATAACGTTACGACCTTTAGGGCCGAGGGTTACTTTCACTGCATTTGCCAGTGTGTCGATACCTTTCTTCAATTGGTCGCGGGCATCGATATTGAATAATATTTCTTTTGCCATAATTTTATTTACTATTTAACGGTTTACTAATTAAAAATTATCCCAAAACAGCGAGCACATCGCTTTGACGCATGATGAGATACTTGGTTCCTTCAACTTCCAGTTCAGTACCAGCATACTTGCCATACAACACTGTGTCACCAACCTTCAACACCATTTCTTCGTCTTTTGTTCCGTTGCCTACTGCAATAACTTCACCTTTCAAAGGTTTCTCTTTCGCTGTATCAGGAATAATGATACCGCCAATTGTCTTTTCTTCTGCAGGTGCAGGGAGTATCAGCACTCTGTCTGCTAATGGTTTAATGTTCATAGTCTTTTTGTTTTATATGTTATACATTTATTATAATAGTAATTTTGCTTTAAACAAGCAATAAACAACTTACGAAAACCGTGCCAAACCGACAAGCTGTTTGTTTGGCAGACAAAGACTGACAAAATGACAAAGTATAAACAAGATTTGCTATCTTTGCAGCCTCCAAAATGATTTGACTTATGAATGCAATATGGATAGTCCTCCCCATTCTTACCTTATTGATGTTTGAACTGGGACTGACATTACAAACCGAAGACTTTCAACTGTTCCGCAAACGCCCCCGCCCCATTATTGCCGGGCTGGTAGGCCAAATCATCCTACTGCCGATGCTGGCATTTGCTTTAGGACATGTCTTCCAGCTCGAACCTCTGTTCTTTATCGGCATCATACTCATAGCCTGCTCGCCAGGCGGCAGCTCATCCAACATCTTCTCCATGATAGCCAAAGGAGACGTAGCATTGTCCGTGTCACTGACGGCATGCAGCAGCATTATTACGCTGTTCACTATCCCCGTGATTATGGAATTCGCCACACACTTTGTAGACAGCAATCTGGACATAGATATCCATCTCCCCGTAGGAAGCCTTATCATGCAGAACCTGGTTCTGATGCTTCTTCCCATTGTAGCCGGCATATTCACGAAGCGCTACCGTCCGCAAATGGCAGAAAGGATTCATAAGATATTGTCCAAGACAGCCTTTCCCGCACTTATCCTGCTGGCAACCATCTTCTTCATACAGCATCATGCTACCATCACCGGCCAATTCGGCAAACTGGGCCTCTGCATCTCCATTCTTATCCTGCTGGCTATGGGAGGCGGCGTAGTGCTATCGAAGTCCATGCGCCTCAACCGGAAAGAACAACGTACACTCATTATAGAAATCGGTATGCAGAATGCCGCACAAGCAATTGCTGTTGCCAGTAGTCCGTTTGTATTCAACAATGACATCATTGCAATACCTGCTATTATCTACGCACTGATGATGAACGTCATTCTGCTGGTTTACGTGGGAATAGTAAAACGAAGATAAGAAACCAACCGTTCATCACGGATTTCCTGCCATTCATCCTTTTTATTTGATTAACGCCCTCTTCATATCTACTTTCGTGCAGAAAACAAATGGATATGATGATGAAACAAATTCCGATTCTTTTGTGGGGATTACTGTTGCCCTTCTCCATACTTCAAGCACAAGCGGTACAAGGTGAAATAACCGACAGTAAGCAACTACCCATAGAAGGAGCTACCGTAGTGGGACTGGATGCAAAGGATTCTTCCTTTGTACAAGGCACTGTCACCAGAGAACAAGGTCACTTCACCCTACCCTGCGGCATAACGGCAGTTATCTGTTAAAGACATCAGCCGTAGGGTACAAAACTCGCTATATCCCTTTCAGTATCACCGACACAGAAACCGCCAAACTGAGTAGGATTCTTATGGAGGAAGATTCCTATGCATTGTCCGGCATCACCGTTACTGCACAAAAAGTACCGGTAGAGATGAAGGCCGGGAAAACGGTCTACAACCTCTCGGCTACCATCTCGGGTACACAAGGCAATCTGTACGACGCATTGAGACAGATGCCAGGCGTGCAAATTCAAAGCAACGGCAATATTCTGTTGGACGGACAAGGAGGCATCAACGTACTGATGAATGGAAAGACAACCTATCTGAGCGGAGAAACGCTGATAAACTACTTGCGAAGTATCCCGGCGTCGACAGTGGAGAAAATAGAACTGATAAACAATCCGTCCTCCCATCTCGATGCAGCCGGAAAAACGGGAGTGATAAACATTGAAATAAAAAGGATAAATATAAAAGGACTGATTACCGGCGGGAATGCCGGTTACAATCAGGCGTACATCTACGGTTCCGGTTATGGCAACATTTATCTAAACCTGCGCAAGAACAAGTTCAACCTATATACCGATTATGCCTATTATGAGGGAATCGACCTTAACGAAACCACCATGTCCCGTGAGTACATAGACTTGACTACCCAACAAATCCTTGATTTTCATATGGGGCAGCAAGCCTATCGTACCTACGCGTATAAATCACATAACTTCAGGATTGCAGCCGACTATGAGCTGACTCCGCATACCAACCTGAACGGCTATCTCAACGGGAGCTGGATCTGCCGGCGGGGAAAAGAAAAGCTGGGCTCGGATTTCTATTCACTCACAGCAGTTCCAGATTCCTCCTCCATCACCCGGAACCGCCTGAGAGCAAGCCAGCACAACCTGATTGGCGGAATCAGTACCGGCTATCAATCTCCCAACAAACTGAAATGGGATGCTTCCTTTGATTTCCAATTGTTCGGCAACGCAACAAGCAGGACCAGCAAAGTAGTTTCTCGCTCATAGAATCCTCGGGAATATATAGGAACAACCTACTCAAGGGAGACATGGAAGGGGATATTCAAATCTATTGCGGACAAACGAACCTTGTTGTACCACTCTCTGAGAAAACGACATTGGGTATCGGTGGCAAGACTACCTTTGTATCTATCGACAACTCCGCCACCTATTGTAATAAAGAATATGACAACTGGCAAGAAATACTGTCACTGAACAATCACTTCATCTACAATGAGAATATCAACGCCGGATATATAGCGTTGAATACATCTTTCGGAAAATCCTGGAAGATAGAAACAGGGATACGTGTAGAAAATACCAATATAAAAGGAGAACTGGCAGGAAACACCCTGCGTGCAGACTCTTCCTTCACCAATCACTACACCCATATCTTCCCCTTTCTGCAAATGCAATACCAGTGGAAGGATATGCACCAGCTCTCCTTTCTGTACAGCAAACGGATTGTACGTCCGCAATACCGGGACCTGAACCCGTTTGTCACCATTAACGACAATTATCTGTATGAACAAGGCAATACCCGCCTGGAACCGGAACTTGCCCATAACACCGAATTCTCCTATATCCTGAAGAGCCGCTATCGGATGAGTCTCTTGGCTTCCTATACCCGGCATCCCATAACTAAAAGTTACATGGCCGAAGAAAACAAACGCATATTGGTACTGCCCATGAATCTTTCTTCCGACTATTCAGCAGGTATACGGCTGAGTGCCGCCAACCTGAAACCGTTCCCGTGGTGGCAGATTAATACAAACCTGCTCCTCATCTACCGGAAGTATGCCTGGCGAAATGGATGGGGACGAATACCGGAACAAAAAGTTTACCCCCATGCTCTACATAGGCCACCAACTGCATCTGCCCAAGGATGGACAGCGAGCTGAACGGCTATTGGAACGGAAAGACACCCCAGGGACAAGCAATCATCTCCCCCACGTGGTCCGTATCCGGGGGAATCAGCAAAAGTATGTTCGGTGGCCGGGGGACATTACGCCTCTTTGCCGAGAACCTATTCTCCTCACGCCACATACACATAGATGTATTCAGCACCACCCAGCAAGGATGGTATCAAGAGAAAATGCGAATGAAACTGGGCGTAGGCTTTTCTTTCCGCTTCCACAAAGGAGAGACACCGAAAGAATTTACCCCTAAAAGTAGTATAAGTGAAAGTAAACGAAATAAATTTGTAACCAGTTAAAACAATTCCGAATGAAGCATTTCCTACGTTGGGTATCTCCCTAATCCTAGGAGTAATTGAGTTCTATTTCCTGAGGCTGGCAACGGACCCTTCGCGGGGAACCGAGTGGTGGCCTGACTTCAACAACCAGCTACGTGCCCTGCTCTTGACCATATTACTTTGCTATATAGTGGATTACTGCCTCCGGAACATCTTTCATAAATACATATTCAGAAAAGAAATATCCATAGGCAAAGAGTATTCGTACATAACACTCGGACTGTTCATAACGACCAACGTTACCCTATCAATCACCTACGTGTTAGGACTCATAGAATTAGGACAACCTATAAGTGACTATATCTTAGTCAATATTATCTATGTTCCCCTCAACGTACTATACTATACAATCATCCGCAACAAGGAAATATCCAATTACTACCAGCACCAGAGCTTGCTGTTGGAAAAGCTCCGAAACGAGCAATTGGATACAGAACTCAAACTACTGAAATCCCAATATCATCCGCATTTCCTTTTCAATGCGCTGAACACCATCTATTTCCAGATAGAAGACTCCAACATGCAGGCCAAGCACTCCATTGAGCTACTTTCCGAACTGTTGCGCTATCAACTGTATGACATCAAGCAGAAAGTAACCGTAAAGCAAGAACTCGACTATCTGGAAGCATACATCCAATTTCAGCGATTACGGATGAGTGAACGACTTGTACTTACAGAGGAATACGACGAACACCTCCACACGCAGGAGATTCATCCTCTCCTATTCCAGCCTCTAGTAGAAAATGCCTTCAAATATGTCAGCGGAGCCTATTGGATTCACTTTTCCTTGAAAGCTATTGAAAATAAGCTTGTTTTTACAGCATGGAACTCTGTAGACCAACCGGCAATCGCCACCGTAAAAGAAGCAGTGGCCTGGGAATTGAAAATATGAAGAAGCGCCTGCAGATTCTATATCCCGGCAGACACCTATTAAAGATATGTCCCGAAGAAAACACTTTCTTTGCAGAACTCACCATTGAACTGACACCCTATGAAAATAAAATGTGTGATAACCGACGATGAACCGATTGCACGCAAAGGATTGCGCGGTTACATTGAAAAAACAGATTTCCTGACTTTGACAGGAGAATGCGAGAACGCCCTGCAACTGAACGAGCTGTTGAAAAAAGAACAGCCAGAGTTGCTGTTTATGGACATAGAAATGCCCTACATCAACGGCATTGATTTTCTAAGCGGTATCCATAATCCTCCCAAAGTCATCATCACGTCAGCCTACGAGCAGTATGCATTGAAAGGATATGAGCTGAATGTAACCGATTATCTGCTCAAGCCCATTCCCTTCGACCGCTTTTTGAAAGCGGTGAACAGAGTGCATGAACTGCTACAGAAAGAGCAAGAATCCACTCCCGAGCCTTACCTCTTCGTAAAGACAGACAAACTGCTCAAGAAGGTGACCATCCAGGATATTCTGTTCATAGAAAGTATGGGCAACTACGTATTGATACATACTTCCTCCTCAAAGGAAATCACCTATTCTCCCCTAAAGAGTTTATTGGAATTTCTGCCCGACAACCTGTTTATACAAGTACACCGCTCCTACATTGTGCAGACAAGCAAAGTACAAGCCATAGAAGGGAATATGCTCATCATAGGGACACACAAGATACCGATAGCCCGCAACCTACGCGATGAGGTACTGAATGCCCTATTGAAGGACAAGTTGATATCCCGATAGCCTATAAGTAGTCGGTCAACCGGTACCGCCCCTTCTTCCGTGTCGTTTTTCCATACTGTATCACCTCCTGGGGACAAGCATGCAGGCACGCCATGCAGTGAATGCACTGCTTTCCCCACACCGGACGTCCATCTACCATCTTGATATTGCCTACCGGACAAGACTTTCTGCATATTCCGCAAGAGACACAGCCTTCATCTACATGAAATCCCTTGGTACCAATGGTAAAACGTACAAACAAAGGATTCACTACATACGTTTTCAACCAGGCAGCACCGCCTTCATGCACACTCCAAACCTTTTTCCGTGCAATGACATCCGCCACAATCGAAGCAATGGCATGCCGTGCATTCTCTATCTTCTTACGGCAAAGCGCCTCATCATCCAAGTTGAACATCGGTACGTAGGTATTGGGCATTGCAACAGACCAGGCTGCATCCAACGGAAAATGTTCCGCCAGGCGGTTCATTCCCTTTCCCATATCGTCCCCGCATGTACACACGGCATAACGGTAACAGCAGTCCGGCAACCGGAGCTGCGACAAAAAATCAATCAAGACACGGGGTGCATACCATGAGTGTACCGGAAAAACAATACCCAGTCTGTCAGCTGTCGACAGCCTGCGGGTATCGAGCCTTGCTTAAGGCAATCAACAATGCTGACGGCAGTATCATGCATAGCCTCTGCAAGCAATTCTGCAATCCAGCGTGAGTTTCCGGTTGCGGTAAAATAAAGTATCATCGGCAGTATGTTTTGCCGACAAAGGTAGTGATTTGACTTGAATTCCTTCTATTCCAGCAACTCTTCTATGGAATAATTTTCCCAGAACGCTTTTGTAGAATGTACCAATGAACTGCCCATATAGAGCAGGAACAATGCCGCTATGACAATCATCAGGAAACTGACGAGGGCATTGTGTTTTTCTTGCTTAAGCTCAACAGAAACCATAAGAACCTCCTTTTTTGTCAGTACAAAGATAAATGCAGGATGTTTCATTTTTCCTACGCCACTATTACAAATACCTATATTTGTGCCATAAATATACAAAAAAAGGAGCAATTTTGTGCTCCTTTTTAAATGTATTTCAGTTTTTATTATTTCAGTTCGCTAACCAGCTCTTGGGGAGTGACCATTTTCTGCTCTCCGGTCTCCATGTTTTTCAATGTCACCTTACCTTCATTCATTTCATTCTCACCCACCAGGGCCACAAACGGGATGGCTTTGGAGTTCGCATACCCCATCTGTTTCTTCATCTTGCTTGCATCGGGGAAAATCTCGGCACGGATGCCTGCCGCACGCACTTCAGTCAATACATTCATTGAGAATGCGGCCTCTTTCTCACCAAAGTTGATAAACAGTAACTGAGTACCGTTCACCGCTTCTTTCGGATAAAGGTCAAGCTGGTTCAGCACATCAAAGATACGGTCTGCACCGAACGAGATACCGACACCACTGACACCGGACATACCGAATACACCCGTCAAGTTGTCATAGCGTCCTCCACCAGTAATACTACCGATTTGCACATCCAGCGCCTTTACTTCGAAGATGGCACCGGTATAGTAATTCAAGCCACGGGCCAATGTCAAATCCAGCTCGATTTCGTTCTTCAAGCCAAGGTTCTTTAAGGTGGAAAGGATAAATTCACTTTCCTCCACGCCCTTCAGTCCGGTCTCGCTGGCAGCAAGAACTTCCTTCAGAGTTGCAAGTTTCTCTTCATTACTTCCGCTCAACAAAATGATAGGTTGCAGTTTGGCGATAGCCTCGTCACTGATGCCTTTCTCTTTCAACTCGGCATTGACATTGTCCAGACCTATCTTATCCAACTTATCAATGGCCACAGTAATATCAACAATCTTGTCAGACTCACCGATGATTTCGGCAATGCCACTCAATACCTTACGGTTGTTAATCTTGATACAAACACGGATGCCGAAGCGGGTAAATACCGTATCGACAATTTGCATCAGCTCCACCTCATTCAGCAAGGAATCACTGCCTACCACATCGGCATCGCACTGATAGAACTCACGATAGCGTCCTTTTTGCGGACGGTCGGCGCGCCACACGGGCTGTATCTGATAACGTTTGAAAGGAAAAGTTATTTCATCGCGGTGCATCACCACGTAGCGGGCAAAAGGTACTGTGAGGTCATAGCGCAAACCTTTCTCGCAAAACTTGCAGGCAAGTCTCGGAGCATTACGGCTCAACAGTTCTTCATCTGTCAGTCCGGAAAAGTAATCACCGGAGTTCTGTATCTTGAACAAAAGCTTGTCGCCTTCCTCACCATACTTCCCCATCAAGGTAGAAAGCATTTCCATCGAGGGCGTTTCTATCTGCTGAAAACCATAGAGATGATACACCTCACGAATCGTATTGAATATATAGTTACGCTTCGCCATTTCTACGGGCGAGAAGTCACGGGTTCCCTTTGGAATACTTGGTTTTGCTGCCATAATCAGTTCAATTATTTTAAAAATCGGACGACAAAGTTACAGTATTTTATTGATTAAGAAAAGAGAATGTTTACCTTTGTATCATTACCGTCGCATAAAAACGACCAAAACAAACTTCAAACTTACACATCTATGAAAGAGAGACTGATTTTATTCTGCATGTTGTTGCTATGCGGCATCGGTGTTAGCCGGGCACAATCCGACAACGCTAAAGACTTCGACCAAAAAGAAGAAGCCATCGCACAAAAGCTGCAACAAGCCGTCAATGAGAAAAACTATAAAGAAGCCGAAAAGAACGGTAAGGCTTTGATAACTCTGTTCAAAGAACAAGACGAGAACACTCAGAAAAAGTACAGCTGGCTCATACAGTCCTATTACTACAATTTAGCCTGCTTCCAATCCTTGTTAAAGAAAAAAGGTGAAGCCATCAAAAATTTAGAACTGGCCTACGACAATGGATTTCAAGATTACAACCACATGATGAATGATACCGACTTAGACAACCTGCGCAGCGATAAACGCTTCAAGGCAGTGCTTGCCAAAGTGAAGAAAGTGGGTGACTACCTCGACATTCTTCAAAAAGCACCGGGATACACCCACAATGAGCGCCCTGATACACTCCCGCGCTTCGAATACATCAATCCCAACAACAAGTATTTAGTAGAGGTACGCCAATACTTCAAGTTGGACAGTGTGGCAGGCGCAGGCGACGAATTATCAAAAATAAAGAACATACTGACTTATATACACAATACCATAAAACATGACGGAAACCATGAAAGTCCGGCAGGCAGCAACATCATAAAATGGGCAGAAGCTTGCAAAGGCGGTGCGCGAGGTCTGCATTGCGGAGGTCTTGCCCATGTACTGAAGGATTGTTATCTGTCCATGGGATTTAAGGCACGCCACATCAGCGGATTACCTCAAAAACACATCGGCGAATGCCATTCCATTAACGTAGTTATTCCAATACCTTGGATAAATGGATATGGATAGACCCCACCAACAATGCCTGGGTGATGGATGAAAACGGCATCATGCTAAGCGTACAAGAAGTGCGCGAACGCCTGCGAGACGGTCGTCCGGTGACCCTAAATGAAGAAGCCAACTGGAACAACCAACAGAAGATTACCAAAGAATATTATTTAGACAGCTATATGGCCAAGAATCTCTATAGCATAAAAGCAGACGATGTACTGCTTTGCCCCTCAGACCCTAATGCGGAAAACTTCTTCCAAGCCAAGTACGTGGTCAATGACGATGCCTGGTTCTGGCAGTCGCCCTATCAGGAATAAAAAAAACAGATGATGTATCCGGCAGAAACACATCATCTGTTTAAAGCAAACAGACCATCTGTTTCGGGTGAACAGATGGTCTGTTTTTTATGTCTGCATCATGCGTTTAATCTCTGCGTCCCAGGAATATCATGATATAATAAATCAGCGTAGCAAGCGAACCGAGAGCAGCCACTACATAAGTATAGGCAGCCGAGCGGAGTGCATCTTCCGCTTGCGCATGATTATATGAATTCGTAATGCCGGAATTGCTAAGCCATACCAGCGCACGCTTACTTGCATTGATTTCCACCGGCAAGGTGATGAAGCTGAATAAAGTTGTCAATGCAAACAGTATAATGCCCGCCAGCAACAGTTGCGGAAAGGAGTTCAGCAGCAAGATACCTGCCAGCAGCAACCACGTCATCCACTGTGAGGCAAAAGAGACTACCGGCACCAGTTGCTGCGCATTGTCAACGGAGCGTATGCGCGTGCATGCTGCACGGCGTGACCACATTCGTGGGCTGCAACGGCAGCAGCCATGATGCTGTTACTGCTATAAACACTCTCACTCAGGTTTACTGTCTTATTGGCAGGATTATAATGGTCGGTCAGATGTCCGGGAGTATGCGTCACGGTCACATCGTAAATGCCATTGTCGTGCAGCATCTTCAAAGCAACGTCCGCTCCCGTCATTCCGTTGCCGGTAGGGATTTTAGAGTACTTCTTGAACTTGTTCTGAAGATTCATCTGTACCAGCCAGCTAACGGCGGCAATACCGATAAAAATAATCCATATCATTCCTGTTCCCATAATTTTCTTTCTTTAAATTGTGAATAAATCAGTCGTTTCTTATTGTATAACAAATAGTCTGCCAAAAATAAAAGGAAACGGTGAGCAATGCCAGCGTTTCCTTTATCTTTTAGGAAGAATTAAAGATTTCTGATTTATAATTTATTTTTCAATCTCCACCTCTATCACTTTATCAATATCCGTCGGAACCTCCGGCAAGTAGAGCATCACCCCTCCTTCACACTTACGGAACTTCACTGGAAGACGGTCGGCATACCCCACTGCCTTCCTCACTTTCTTGCCTTCCAACGGCAGGAAGAGAGCCTTATCCTGCAATTCGAGAATATGCACGTATAATTTATTTTCTCTTTGTGTAGTGACTCCCCAAGGATGCGGAGCAATGCAGCCGCCACGGGTTCCGTAGATGGTTTCACCGTATACCTTCATCCATTCCCCTACTTCTGCCAGACGCTCCAATGCAACAGCAGGCAGCTCACCGTCCGGCTGAGGACCGATATTCATCAGCAGATTGGCATCTTTACCCGCAGCCTTCACCAGGTAATGTATCAGCGTTTTGGTGGATTTATAATCCTGGTCCGTAATCTTATATCCCCACATTCCATTCATCGTCTCGCAGGTTTCAAGGGGCAAGGCGCTGATATCCTGCCCGGAAAGACCGGCACGGTTCTCTCCCGGCAGGTCGCGCTCGAATATCTGGATGTCCTCGCCGGCAAACGGTGCTTGATGATGGTTGTTCCCAACCAAGCAAGCCGGTTGCAGGCGGTGTATCATGGCATATTGCCGGGCAGTTGCCAGTCAAAATCCGGATTCTGGTCCTGGTCCCACCAGCCATCAAACCAAATGGCACCTATTTTTCCATAATTGGTGAGCAGCTCGGTCAGCTGGTTGTTCATGAATTTATAGTAGCTGTTCCAGTCGCCCTTCGGATTCGGTCGTCCCGTTCCACGTCCGGTGCGTCCCCACGGAGCATCTTCGCGATACCAGTCGATGTGCGAATAGTAGAGATGCAGACGAATACCTTGCTTGTGGCACTCGTCCGCCAATTCTTTCAGAATATCCCGCTTAAAAGGGGTAGCATCCACAATATTGTAATCGGAAAAGCGTGTGTGGAACATAGAAAAGCCATCGTGATGCCGGGATGTAAAGCAGATATACTTTGCCCCGGACGCCTTAATGGCTGACACCCATCTGGCAGCATCGAATTTGGCAGGATAGAAACCTCCCGCCAGTTTGGCATACTCCTTATAATTAAGGTTCTTGTTCGTCATGGTCCATTCTCCGGTAGCCAGCATACTGTATATCCCCCAATGCAGGAAGATACCGAAGCGATTGTCCCGAAACTCCTGACGGGATTTCAGGTTCTCCTCCGTCGGCTGGTAAGTCTGCGACTGTGCGGAGCACACAAGAAGAAACAACAGTAAAAAAGACAAAAGACGTGTTTTCATGGCAATAAATAAAAAAGGCACGGATTATCCGGACACCCACGGTTCTTCAGATGAAGCCGCGAAATCCGTGTAATCCGTGTCTAAGGTTATCTGTTTGTTTTATTATTCCTCTGTATACCGTTCGATGGTCTGCTCACGGTCCGGTCCCAGAGAAACAATCTTGATGGGCACACCAAGCTGTTCTTCCAGGAATGACAAATATGCATTGAATTCTTCCGGGAACTCATCTTCACTCTGCATCTTGGTCATATCCGTCTGCCAACCGGGTAGCTCTACATAAACCGGTTCAACAGTCTCATTGATATCGAACGGGAAGTAATCAATCTCTTCCTCATCCATCTTGTAAGCTACACAAGCCTTAATGGTTTCAAAAGAATCGAGCACATCGCTCTTCATCATAATCAGTTTGGTAACCCCGTCTACCATAATGGCATATTTCAATGCCACCAGGTCAATCCAGCCACAACGGCGCTTACGTCCTGTCACAGAACCGAACTCATGACCCAGCGTGCAAATCTGGTCACCGGTCTTGTCGAATAATTCCGTCGGGAACGGACCGGCACCTACGCGCGTACAATAGGCTTTGAAAATCCCATATACCTCACCAATCTTGTTGGGAGCAATACCCAGACCGGTACAAGCACCTGCACAAACCGTATTGGAAGACGTTACAAACGGATAAGAACCGAAATCAATGTCCAACATTGTCCCCTGCGCACCTTCGCACAATACAGACTTGCCGGCAGCCAGCAGATTGTTCATCTCGTGTTCGCTATCCACCAACTGGAATTGTTTCAAGTATTCGATACCTTCGAACCATGCCTTCTCCATTTCGGTAATGTCATACTCATAGTTCAAGCCTTTCAAGATTTGCTCATGACGGGCCTTGGCCGCTGCATACTTCTTGTCAAAGTCATGCAGAATGTCGCCTACACGCACACCGTTACGGCTGATTTTATCCGTGTAAGTCGGTCCGATGCCTTTTCCGGTCGTTCCTACCTTTGCATCGCCTTTGGCTGCTTCGTATGCAGCATCCAGTATGCGGTGAGTCGGCAGAATGAGGTGTGCTTTCTTGGAAATGTGCAAGCGTTCCTTCAAGTTATGGCCGGACGCTTCCAATGATTCGGCTTCCGCTTTGAAGAGAGCCGGGTCAAGCACCACTCCGTTACCGATGATATTCACCTTGTCTCCCTGGAATATTCCAGACGGAATGGAACGGAGCACATACTTCTGCCCTTCAAACTCGAGTGTATGTCCGGCATTCGGTCCACCCTGGAAACGAGCTACGACATCGTATCTCGGAGTTAACACATCAACGACTTTGCCTTTGCCTTCGTCGCCCCATTGTAATCCTAATAATACGTCTACTTTCATTTTTCTTTTTTATGGTTATTATTCTTTTTCTTCCGTTTATTGGCCCGGTCACACTTGCTGCACAACCCATACATATATAAGGAATAGTGCGTAAGATTAAAACGGCTCAGTTTGGTATTCTCAATGGCATGTTGCAACTCCTCGTTCTGAAACTCGGTCACCTTTCCGCACTGGGTGCATATCTGGTGATGGTGCGTATCGCGATTATAAGATTTTTCGTATTGGGAAGAGTTGCCGAACTGATGCTTGATGACCAGACGAGCATTTATAAGCAAAATGATGGTATTGTAAAGCGTTGCACGGCTGACGCGGAAGTTCTCCTGGTCGGCCATCAGTGAATAGAGCGTGTCGATATCAAAATGACCGTCTATGGAGTAAATGGTGTCAAGTATAGCATAACGTTCGGGAGTCTTCCGATGCCCGTTCGCATTCAGATATTCAGTGAATATCTGCCTAACTGTATCTTTCACATTCTGACTTTCCATTTGACGGCGCAGTTTTACAGCCAACAAAGTTAATCCTTTTTTGTGGAAAGCAAACGAGAAAGAGATAAAAATTGCGATAAGGGAAATATTCCCTTACCGCATCAGTCTCTATAACCATAGAACTAATCTAACAAACCTCCTCTTTTACAAGATTGTATAGTAATTGTTCTACATCAGAAGAAGAATTGTCCATACCCTCCACCCTGCGGCAAACTTGAAAAGAATTTTCCTCATTTTGCTGCATAAAGCGGCGGATAGCAGTCATGGCTGCATTGCGTACATGATAGGAGCCCGACAAAAAAGCCGTTATTGCCTGGTCGAGGAACTCATTTTCAACCCGTTCGTTCATATCCCTTTCTTCATCAATAGACGGGCTATGGTGAGGAAGCCGCAAACCTGCGTGTATTCGTCCTCGCTTGCAATCCAATGGAAGGACTTGGCAGGCGCATAAGGAAGATGTTGGAATAAATTCATGCAGGTAAGTTCTGCAATCTCGATATTACGGATATCTTCCACCCAGATATCGGCTATCTCGGGCAGGAAACTCTCTACCGCTGTAAAAGTCCGCCAATATTTTGCACTCTCTGATATCTTCTTTCCACAAAGCCTGAGCCAGAGAGTGGTCCTTCTCGTAACCGGCAGCAATACCCTTGATACGGGGCAACTCCACGCCAAAGTTCAGCTTATATACCAGCCCTTTCTTCACGCATACTTTGGGACACAGCCCCGTTCATTGAGAGACGGAGCTGTGTCTTTATATCTTTCAGCCGCTGATGCAGCTGCTCTTTAGTATCTATCATAGTTCATCATTTATTGACAGAAGGCAATGTAGAATAGTCTTTGCTATAACGCAACATCTGTTCCGCATAACCTTCATCATAAGTCACTGTCACATCTGTTATAGTACCGTCGGCATCCGTCACCACTTCATACTTGGGATTGACGAACCCCTTATACGGCGCAAGATTCAGCTTCTTGTAGCGTTCCAGCACTTCGGCATGCAAAGCGGGATCGACTTTCACGGCATAGGCTTCCACCAAATCATGGGCACTGGCATAGTCACCGGTGGACTTGATACGCTGTATCTCGCAAGCAACCGGCCAAACAAGTCACGCACTTTCTCATAATCGTTTATCACGACGTATGTCTTCCCATCCTTCTTTACCAATTCCACAACCTTCTCCGCCGCACCTTTCTCGTACACCCAGCGGGCTATGAGCTGACGGTTGCGCATATGGGCTTCTTCTACATTGTTACCCGGCTCGATACGTACAAGCTGTGTCATCAAACCATTCATCAGATAGGTGTAGTATTGAGCCTTATAAGCATCCGCACTTGGAGTAAGCCCCAGTTCCACCAGCTTCGGGTCGGCCACGTAGTAGAGTCCGAACAAGTCGGCGCGCGCTTCTTCGATAGTAGAACCATATGCCTTCAACGCATCCGGGTCCACACCCGGGAGCAATTTACCGGAACCATGTCCCAAACATTCATGCAGGTCAGTATGCAGTTCATCTGTCACATCTGCGTACTTATCAATCAGTTGAAGCTCTGCATCACTGTACACAAACTCCTCATTGAACCCGTTGCCATGAGCTGCCTTGTTATAAGCATCTGTAATGTTACCGATTGTAACGGATTTCGAACCATGATGCTACGTATCCAGTTGGCATTGGGCAGGTTGATGCCGATAGCAGTTGCAGGATACAAGTCACCGGCCAGAATAGCCGCCGTGATTACCTTGGCAGACACCCCTTTCACTTTCTCCTTCTTGAATTGTCCGTCTACCGGCGAATGGTCCTCAAACCACTGTGCATTGCCGCTTATCAACTCTGTACGCTGGGTAGCTTCCAAATCTTTAAAATTCACCAGAGATTCCCAGCTTGCCTTCATGCCGAGCGGGTCACCATAACTTTCGGTAAAACCGTTCACAAAGTCAATGCGTGAGTTCAAATCCTTCACCCACAAAATGGCATATTCATCGAATGTCTTCAAATCGCCGGTTTCATAGAATTCCATCAGTTTGGCTATCACCGCCTTCTGCTCGGGAGTCTCGGCAACTCCTTCCGCCTTCTTCAGCCAGTAGACAATCTTTTCAAGTGCCTGTCCATACAAGCCCCCCACTTTCCATACTTTCTCCTGAATCTTGCCATCCTCTTTCACCAAACGGCTATTCAAACCATAGGAAACGGGAGTTTCATCCTGCGGATTCTTCAAGGCATTATAGAAATCTTCGGCCTCCTGCTGCGTCACGCCATCGTAATAATTGCATGCGGAAGTCAAAACCAAATCTTCACCGGCAGCTTGGTTCACCCGTTTGGGCATCACCGTGGGGTCGAAAATAACGGGGAACACTTCCTCGCACAGTTGTTCCACAGTCTGTCCTTCGGCAAGCGGCAACGTAGCTGCATCCACACTCTGTACAGCCTGCCTGAAGAATTCGGGAGTAAATCCCGGAACGAACTTTTCGCTACCATAGTGATGATGAATGCCGTTAGAGAACCATACCCGCTTGAGGTACACTTCCATAGCCTTGAAATCAGGAGTATTCTTATCTCCCTTATAGCCGGTATAGACAGCTTCCAGCATCCGGCGAATCGTCAGGTTATACTTGCCATTCTGGTCGAAAAGAATGTCTCTGCCCTGCAAAGCCGCTTCCGTCAAATAATAAACCAATTCTTTTTGTTTGAGGGACAAATCCTCAAAACCTGGTACGCGGTAACGTAAAATCTGTAAATCTGCAAATTGTTCCACTGTATAGTCAATTTTTTCTGCCTCAGCAGTTGTTTTCGGATTTCCGCCACAAGCCGTCAATAGAGAAAGGGCAGTCACCATAGAAATTAGTTGTTTCTTCATGTGTCGGGAGTATATAGATTGGTATTAAAAAAGAAGAAAAGGAAGTATCCCGAAACAACTGTTCCGGAATATTTCCTTTTTATTCATTCAGTCATACAGAATTATTTCTTCTTAGCTTCTTTTTCTGCGTGTCTTTTACGATATCCATTAGGAGTCTCACCTACATTTTTATAGAAAGCAGCATAAAAAAGACTGACGGTTTGCAAAGCCGACCATCGTACTGATCTCCTCTACATTCTTGTCAGCATATCTTTTGTCTGTCAACAAATGCTGCGCTTCTTTTACTCTATATTCATTCAGCAGGCAAGAATAGTTCATGCCGAAGCGTGAATTCACCACTGCAGACAAATAGCGAGTATTGGTCTGCAATTCTTTCGCCAAATCCTTAGCGGAATAATCAGCATCTCTGTACTTCTTTTGTACAACAACGATATTCAATATCTTGTCATACAACTCATCTGCCAATTCCGGCCTTATCAAAGAACGGTAGGCAGCATCCTTTTCTTTCTTTTCGCGCAGGTTGTAAGGACGTTTCTTCGTTCCTTTTTCCTGGGCATTGTTTTCTAAATCACTCATTGAATTAACTGGTTAGGGTTGTTTAAAATCGGAAAAGCCAAAGGGTTAGCCCCTTAGACTTTACAAAAGTCAGACATTTTTTTTTAATACACAACTTTTCCCGTATATATTTTGATAAATAAACAACGAAAAAGGTTGAAAAGTAGGTCAATTCAGCCATTAATAAGAAACTTTAACCTTTTGCAGAAACTCATATGATACAAAATCTTGATGACTTTCCATTTGTAGTATATGCAATAATTAGTGTACCTTTGCCGGAAGAAATCCATACTGCCAGATTATGCTACAAACGCTCAAGACATATTTCGGTTACGACAGTTTCCGCCCCTTACAAGAAGACATCATACGCCATCTGATGGACCGTAAAGACGCATTGGTACTGATGCCTACGGGAGGTGGAAAGTCCATCTGCTACCAACTTCCCGCCCTATTGAGTGAAGGCACGGCGGTAGTGGTTTCTCCGCTCATTTCCTTGATGAAGGACCAAGTGGAAACGCTCTGTGCAAACGGTATCGCGGCCGGTGCACTGAACAGCAATAATGATGAAACAGAGAATGCTTCCCTACGACGTGCATGCATGGAAGGCAAGCTGAAACTGCTATATATTTCTCCTGAAAAATTATTGGCGGAAGAACTATCTGTTAAGGGATATGCATATTTCCCTTTTCGCCATTGATGAAGCTCACTGCATCTCACAATGGGGACACGATTTCCGTCCGGAATATACACAGATGGACATCCTTCACCAACTGTTTCCCCAGGTTCCCATCATTGCACTTACTGCCACAGCCGATAAAATAACCCGTGAAGATATTATTAAACAGCTACACCTCAACCAACCGAGAATTTTCATTTCATCTTTCGACCGTCCCAACCTGAGTCTCACCGTAAAAAGAGGTTACCAGCAGAAGGAAAAAAGCAAAGCCATCCTCGACTTCATCGCCCGCCATCCGGGAGAGAGCGGCATCATTTATTGCATGAGCCGCAGCAAGACTGAAACAGTGGCACAAATGCTTCAAAAACAAGGGATAAAGTCGGCGGTCTATCATGCAGGACTGTCGCCGGCACGAAGAGATGAAGCACAAGACGACTTCATCAATGATCGCGTGCAAGTGGTATGCGCCACCATTGCCTTTGGAATGGGAATTGACAAAAGCAATGTGCGCTGGGTAATTCATTACAATTTGCCCAAAAGCATTGAAAGTTTCTATCAAGAAATAGGACGTGCCGGACGAGACGGAATGCCCAGTGACACCCTTTTGTTCTATTCACTGGCCGACCTCATTCTGCTCACTAAATTCGCAACGGACAGCGGACAACAAAGCATCAACCTGGAAAAACTGCAACGCATGCAGCAATATGCGGAAGCAGATATCTGCCGCCGCCGCATTCTGTTAAGCTATTTCGGTGAAAATACGACCTGCGACTGTGGAAACTGTGATGTATGCAAAAATCCCCCCGAACGTTTCGATGGTACAATAATCGTACAAAAGGCACTTAGTGCAATCGCGCGTTCCGAGCAACAGATAGGAACCGGTATTTTAGTGGACATCCTCCGAGGAAACATGAGTTCTGAAGTTACAGAAAGGGGATACCATCGCCTTAAGACCTTTGGAGCCGGGCGTGAAGTACCTGCCAGAGATTGGCATGACTACCTGCTGCAAATGTTGCAACTCGGCTATTTCGAAATAGCCTACAATGAAAACAACCATCTGAAAATTACTCAAAGCGGAACAGATGTCTTGTTTGGCAGAGCACGCGCCCTGCTTGTCACCATCCGCCGCGAGGAAGCTGTACAAGCTACAAGAGGCCGTAAACGCAAGGCTACAGTTCCAACCAAAGAATTGCCATTGGGATTGCCCAATACAGAAAGTGGGGAACTTTTCGAAGCTCTCCGCACTCTCCGCAAACGCCTTGCCGACCAGGAAGCACTTCCTGCCTATATCGTACTGTCCGACAAAGTGCTCCACCTACTCAGCGCCTCCCGCCCCACTACCATAGAAGAATTTGGTAATATCAGCGGTATCGGTGAATATAAAAAGAAGAAATACGGAAAAGAGTTTGTGGAACTGATACGGAAATACAGTTAAATATTATTTACACTGCAACAGCAAATCCCTGAGGTCGCCTTGCGGCACACCAAGTGAAATGGCCTTTTCGAAGTCACGTTTTGCCAACTCCTTTTTCTTTTGAGAAAGGTAAATTTGCCCCCGTATCAAGTAGGCTTCTGTCTGCGAAGCATCCAGCTTGATGGCTTCTTCCAAGTCCATCATGGCCAGGTCCACATGTTTCATATCCTGCTCTACACCCGCACGTGTACGTAAAGTACGGCATATTGCTGGGTAGTCAGCCGGGTAGCTTCTCCTCCTTTTTCTGCAATCATGGCATTCAATATCGAAAGCGCCGCTTCATATTTGCCCTCCTTCTGCTCCAGTGTAGCCAACCCCAGACGGCCATTGTAACTCTGGGGGGCAAGTTTCAGCAGACGTTCATAATCAGACTTTGCAAAATTATAGTTGCGCTGCCGCATATAGATATAGGCACGCATCAGCAAGGCTTCCTGATTATCGCTTTCTATATCCAGCACCAAAGAATAGTCTATCCGGGCCAAATCATCCTTCCCCAACTCAAGGTAAAGAGCGGCACGATTCATCAGGGCAGGTATGGCACGCGGAGCAATGTTCAATGCCAGAGTATACGAGTCAAGGGCCTGCTCATACCGGTGCTGCCGACGTTGTATCGTACCCAAGTTGGAGAACAGCAAAGCGTTATGAGGATTGGCGGGCTCCATTTTCAAAGCTTGTTCAATGTATTTTTCGGCCAATGACAAGCTGTCTTGCTCCGTGGCTGCAACCGCACGTTCGCTCAGTTCCTGATAGGTTTGTGAAAAGGCAGGGAACATCGTGGCTCCACACAAGAAGAAAGAAAAAATAAGTTTCTTCATATAATAGTTCAGTATTTATTCCAAAGGATAGGTATCGAAAGCGAACAATTCTGTTGACAAATAGCGTTCCCCCGTATCGGGCAGTAGGGCAACAATCATTTTATCCGCAAATTCAGGGCGTTCGGCCAGCAACCGTGCCGCATATACCGCCGCACCGGATGAGATGCCCGCCAGCAAGCCTTCCGTAGAAGCCAGCTCTCGTCCTCCACGAATGGCCTCGTCATCGGGCACCGGAATAATCTCGTCTACTACAGAAGCATCATAAATGGAAGGAATAAAATTGGCCCCAATCCCCTGGATGCGGTGCGGTGCGTCTTCGCCTCCTTCCAGAACTGGAGAGGAGGCCGGTTCTACAGCCACAACATAGACATCCGGATTATGTTTCTTCAAGCACGCGCCACTCCACAGACCGTGCCGCCCGTGCCCACACCGGCAACAAAAACAGTAACTTTGCCATCCGTGTCCGTCCAGATTTCTTCCCCCGTAGTATGTTCATGAGCCTTGGCATTGGAGGGATTCTCAAACTGCTGCAGAATAACCGCACCGGGTATCGCATCCCTCAGTTCTTTCGCTTTGGCAATGGAGCCGGCCATACCTGTCAGTCCGTCGGTCAGTACAATCTCCGCACCCAAGGCTTTCAACAGATTACGGCGTTCCACACTCATGGTCTCCGGCATGGTCAATATCAAATGGTATCCCTTGATGGTTGCCACCATCGCCAGTCCCACGCCGGTATTGCCACTGGTAGGTTCAATAATCGTGGCTCCGGGTTTCAAAGCCCCGCGTGCCTCGGCATCCTCAATCATGGCAAATGCCACACGGTCCTTCACGCTTCCCGCCGGATTAAAAGATTCCAGCTTAGCCACAATATTTCTTTTCAATCCGTATTTACGGCTGTATTCAGCCAATTCCATCAAAGGAGTATGCCCAATCAACTCCGTCAGGTTCTTTGCAATTTTCGCCATAATCTCACTGTCTAATACATTCTTCCCGTACACACTTATTGTAACATGGATATGCTGACAAAGATATGGAAATTCCAAGAAATAAACCGTGCGGGAAAGGAAAGATTATACTGCCATCTATCAAAGCTTAACACGAATAAAGGGGATGAAAGGATATGAAACGATTGAAGAAGGAAGGATGGGGAGGAAGAACCATATCTGACAATCAGCGACTCCCCACTGCAAAGATGGTGCATGCTTTTTGCAGTAGTACTGCAAACGAGCTGCAGCGTTACTGCAAATAGGTTTGCAGTGGTACTGCAACTGCTTTGCAGCGCGGCTGTAACAGCTTTGCAGTGACACTGCAAAAGGTTTGCAGAACTTTGCAGTGAGAAGTTACTGATGGACAGAACGGTAATGGGACACTGTTATCAAGACTTCTTAAGATAGTCTACAATCCACGCGCCCACTTCCTTGGTACCGTATTTGTCGCCACCTTCTACTTGAATCTCCGGTGTACGTACATTCGCATCGAGTGAAGCATCCACTGCCTTGCGAATCAACGCCCCCTCCTCTTTCAGGTCGAAGTATTCGAAAAGCATGGCTACAGACAAAATTTGCGCCAGCGGATTGGCTATATTCAAGCCTTTCGCCTGCGGCCAGGAACCATGGATAGGTTCGAATACCGGCGTGCTCTCTCCCGTAGAAGCAGAAGGCAGCAATCCCATAGAGCCACTGATGCAGGAACCCTCGTCCGTCAAAATATCACCAAACGTATTTTCCGTAACCATTACGTCAAAGAATTTCGGTTCTTGAATCATCTTCATGGCGGCGTTGTCCACAAACATATAGTCGGTTGTCACCTCGGGGTACTGTGGTGCCATCTCCTGGGCAATCTGTCTCCAAAGACGGGAAGAGGCAAGCACATTGGCTTTATCCACCACCGTAAGATGTTTGCTGCGTTTCATGGCATATTCAAATCCGACTTTCAGGATACGTTCAATCTCCGGACGGGTGTACATGTTCGTATCATACGCCTTGTCGTTGTCCTGGTATTTCTCACCGAAGTACATGCCACCGGTCAGTTCGCGGATGCAAAGGAAATCGGCACCATCCACCAGCTCCGCGCGAAGGGGAGACTTATGGAGCAGACATTTGAAGGTCTGCACGGGACGGATGTTGGCAAACAATCCCAGTTTCTTGCGCATAGCCAGCAAGCCCTGCTCGGGACGCACTTTGGCAGTAGGGTCATTGTCGAATTTCGGGTCACCTACGGCAGAGAACAATACAGCATCCGCATTTTTACAAGCCTCATAAGTGGCTTCGGGAAACGGGTCACCCACCTTGTCTATCGCGTCTGCACCGCAGATGGCATATTCATAGTTCACTTTATGTCCGAACTTCTCACACACGGCAGTCATCACATCCACGCCTACGGTAGAGATTTCGGGGCCGATACCGTCACCGGCCAACACTGCAATTTTAAAATCCATTGTTTTCTTTATTATTTAAAAGTTCATCTATCTTCTTTTTGTTTGCAAGATTCTTGCGGCGATACCGATCACCCCACACAAAACCTGCTGTCAATATAAGGGTATTGATGGCTGACATAAGATACTCGTCCGCATCCAACTCGCCGCTCCACCAACGCAGAAAGAGGTTGAAAGCAAAAAGCAAGCCTGCATACAACGCATAGCATACATAAGGACGCCTCTCAAAAAACGATTTCTTTTTCTCCATGAGATCCTTTTTTTATGATTCGTATTCGTCTTCTATGATATTCAGCATCTTCACCGTCGCCTTGATGGCCGCTTCCGTCTGGTCTGCGTCCAATCCGCGTGTACGGAATATCGTATCTTCAAAACTCCAGGTAATAACCGTCTGCACAAAGGCATCGGTACGCCCACCGGAGGAATGGTCACGGCATAGTTCGTCAGCATCGGGAACTTACGACCCAGTGTCACTTTATATATCTTGCGCAAAGCGCGCACAAAAGCATCATACTGGCCGTCTCCACTGGAGCTTTCCTCATATTCCTTTCCGTTGATTTCTATCTTCAACGTAGCCATCGGCTTCAATCCATACGCCAGATTCACAATATAGCTCTTAAGGCTGACGCGTTCTTCTGCCATTCCGTGCTTCAGTACGTCCGAAACGATATAGGGCAGGTCTTCTTGCGTCACCAGCTCTTTCTTGTCGCCCAACTCAATGATGCGTTCGGTCACTTTGCGCATGGCATCTTCATCCAGTTGTAACCCCAAGTCCTCCAGATTCTTCCGGATATTGGCTTTACCGCTGTTCTTGCCCAGGGCATACTCTCGCTTGCGACCAAAGCGTTCGGGCAGGAGGTCGTTGCAGTAGAGGTTACTTTTATTGTCACCGTCGGCATGGACGCCTGCCACTTGGGTAAATACATTCTCGCCAACAATCGGTTTATTGGCGGGAATGACGATGCCCGAGTAGGACTCCACCACACGGCTTACGTCGTTCAGGCGGCTTTCGTCAATGTTGGTAATGGCATTGAAGTGGTCTTTCAAGATAGCCTGCACACTGGCAAGCGGAGCATTGCCGGCGCGTTCGCCCAGGCCGTTAATGGTAGTATGCAGTCCCTTGCAACCGCTAAGTACGGCGGCAAGCACATTGCTCACGGCAAGGTCATAGTCATTGTGGGCATGGAAGTCAAAATGGGCATGCGGATAGCGTTTCACCATCTTGCGCATGAACTCGATGACCTGCAGCGGGTTCAATACGCCCAACGTGTCAGGCAACATATAGCGGCGGATATTGGTCTGCTTCAAGGCGTCCATCAGACGGAACACATATTCCGGAGAATCTTTCATGCCGTTGCTCCAGTCTTCCAGATAGACATTCACTACCATATCCTGCTCGTTGGCGTAATCCACTACGGACAGAATATCCTCGATATGCTCTTCGGGAGTCTTCTTCAACTGGTAGGTGCAATGCTTCAGCGAGCCTTTGCACAGCAGATTGATGACACGGCAACCGGTCGCATGTATCCAGTCCACCGACGTGTGGCCATCTACAAAGCCAAGCACTTCTACTCTTGGCAACAGATTACGGCGTGCCGCCCAGTCACAAATCATTTTTACGGCATCAAACTCTCCTTCGGATACCCGCGCAGAAGCCACCTCCACCCGGTCTACCTTCAATTCCTCCAGTAACAAACGGGCAATCATCAGCTTCTCATGGGGCACAAAGGAGACTCCGCTGGTCTGTTCACCGTCGCGGAGCGTAGTGTCCATGATTTCTATCTTCGGATGATTATGCTTCATTTTTATTCTCCCAAGCTTCTATCTTATCTTTATTCTCAACCAGAAAATCGATGTCATCCAAGCCATTCATCAGGCAATGTTTCTTGTAGCATTGATTTCAAAATGTTCGATCTTGCCCGTAGCTTTGTTGGTGATGGTCTGTTCGGGCAGATTCACTTCTACTTCCATCTTCGGATTGGCAGAGATAGAGTCGAACAACTCTTTCAGGAACGGCTCACTTACCACCACCGGAAGCACAAAGTTGTTCAGTTCATTGTTCTTGTGTATATCGGCAAAGAAACTCGATACCACCACGCGGAAACCGTAACCGGCAATGGCCCATGCAGCATGCTCACGGCTGGAACCGGAACCGAAGTTCTTTCCCGCCACCAGAATCTGTCCACCGTAAGTGGGATTGTTCAAAACAAAGTCCTTGTTCAGAGAACCGTCCGGATGATAGCGCCAATCGCGGAATAAATTATCTCCGAAGAACTTTTCCTCACGGGTAGTAGCTTTCAGAAAACGTGCAGGGATTATCTGGTCTGTATCCACATTCTCTAATGGAAGAGGCACACAGGTACTGGTTAATCTATCAAATTTTGTCTTCATCTTTGTATTTACGATTTACAATTTACGATTGAAAATACTCTTGATTTACCTTTGTTGAACGATGTTTGATTTACGAAGTAATTTTAATCGTAAATCGTCCAATCGTACATCAAATCAGCGTTCTCGGGTCAGTAATTACTCCAGTCACTGCCGCTGCTGCAGCTACAAGCGGGCTGGCAAGCAGTGTTCGGGAACCCGGTCCTTGGCGTCCTTCAAAATTACGGTTACTGGTAGACACTGCATACTTTCCGGCAGGCACCTTATCGTCGTTCATTGCCAGGCAAGCAGAACAACCCGGTTGGCGAATGGCAAAACCGGCCTCTTCCAAAATCTTGTCCAGTCCCTCTTCGCGAATCTGTGCATCTACCATCCAGGAGCCCGGAACCAGCCATGCCACTACATTCTCGGCTTTCCGACGGCCTTTCACAATGGAGGCAAATGCACGGAAATCCTCAATGCGTCCATTGGTGCAGGCACCCAAAAACACATAGTCAACCTTCTTACCCAGCAAAGGTTCTCCCGGTTGGAAACCCATATAGCTCATAGACTTCATGAAAGAGGTCCGGGCAGCTTCTCCCATGCCTTCGGTAGTAGGAATATGTTGTGTGATACCCATACCCATGCCCGGGTTGGTACCGTATGTAATCATCGGTTCAATATCTTCGGCAGCAAAACGGACTTCCTTGTCGAACACTGCATCCTCATCACTCTTCAATGTTTTCCAATAGGCCAATGCCTTGTCCCATGCCTCACCCTTCGGAGCATATTCGCGTCCTTTGATGTACTCGAAAGTGGTCTCATCCGGAGCAACCATACCGCCGCGGGCACCCATCTCTATACTCAGATTGCACAAGGTCAGACGGCCTTCCATAGTCAGACCACGCACAGCTTCTCCGGCATATTCCACGAAATATCCCGTAGCGCCGCTGGTCGTCATCTTCGACATCATATACAATGCTACATCTTTTGCCGTCACTCCCTTGCCAAGTTTGCCGTCGACAGTGATGCGCATTGTCTTAGGACGGGTCTGAAGGATACATTGCGAGGCCATTACCATTTCCACCTCACTCGTACCGATACCGAAAGCCACTGCTCCCATCGCCCCGTGGGTGGAAGTATGCGAGTCACCGCAGACAATGGTCATGCCAGGCAGGGTCAGCCCGCGTTCCGGACCTACTACATGGATAATTCCGTTCTTCTTGTCCATCATGCCGAAATGGGCCAATCCAAACTCTTCCGCATTCTTGGCCAGTGTATCTACCTGAGTCTTTGAAACCGGGTCTTCAATCGGCTTGTCCTGGTCATGCGTCGGCGTGTTATGGTCGGGCATACAGAAAATCTTTTCCGGACGGAAACACTTGATTCCACGTTCGCGCAATCCTGAAAAGGCTTGCGGGCTGGTTACTTCATGACAATAAAGCCGGTCAATATAAAGCTGTGTGGGACCGTCTTCCACTTTCTGTACCACATGGGCATCCCAGATTTTATCAAATAATGTATTCATCTCTTTATGTACAATTTAGCTATTTACAATTTACGATTAAAATCACATCTTGAACTTATTGATACAGTCGATGTACGCTTCCACTGATGCCGCGATAATATCCGTATTGGCACCGAACCCATAATAAATATGATTATCGTATTCCACCTGCATATGTACCTTACCCATATCGTCGCTACCCTTGCTGATAGCCTGGATAGTGAATTCCTTCAATGTCATATGGCGGTCAATAATCTTCTTCAAAGCCTTGATAGCAGCGTCTACCGGACCGTTTCCACTGGCGGCGGCTTCAAACTTCTCGCCAGAGATGTTCAATCCCAAGCTGGCAACCGAACGAACCCCCACCCCACTGGTCACCTGAAGATATTCCAGTTTGATACGGTGGTTCTGCGTACGGTTTGCCCCTGCCAATACCAGAATATCATCATCGTTGATATCCTTCTTCTTATCGGCAAGTTTCAAGAACTCTTCATACACTTTGTCCAACTTCTCCTGATCCAGTTGTACTCCCAATATCGACAAACGATTCTTCAAGGCTGCACGTCCGCTACGGGCTGTCAATACGATGGAATTATCATCAATACCCACATCATGCGGGTCAATGATTTCGTAAGTCTGTACATTCTTCAACACACCATCCTGGTGGATACCCGACGAATGGGCAAAAGCATTGCGACCTACAATAGCCTTGTTGGGCTGCACCGGCATGTTCATCAGACTGGACACCATACGGCTGGTTGGATAAATCTTCTGTGTATTGATGTTGGTCTCGATTTCTATGTCCTTGTGACATTTGATAATCATCGCCACTTCCTCAAGAGAAGTATTGCCGGCACGTTCACCAATACCATTGATGGTTACCTCCACCTGGCGGGCACCATTCAGTACGCCAGCCATTGTATTGGCAGTAGCCATGCCCAAGTCATTGTGGCAATGAGTAGAAATAATGGCATTATGAATACCGTTGACATGTTCCATCAGATATCTTATCTTCGCGCCATACTCATCAGGCAAGCAATACCCCGTTGTATCGGGAATATTCACCACAGTCGCACCTGCCTTGATAACAGCTTCTACCACCCGTGCCAAATATTCATTATCCGTTCGGCCTGCATCTTCGGCATAGAACTCTACATCATCCACATACTTACGTGCATACTTTACGGCAGCCACTGCACGCTCTATTATTTCCTCGCGATTGGAATTAAATTTATATTTAATGTGCGAGTCAGATGTACCGATACCAGTATGGATACGTTTATGCTTGGCAAACTGCAAAGCCTCTGCCGCCACATCAATATCTTTCTGTACGGCACGTGTCAAGGCACAGATGGTGGGCCATGTCACAGCTTTTGATATCTCAATGACCGAATTGAAATCTCCCGGACTTGAAATCGGAAATCCGGCTTCAATCACGTCCACCCCCAGGGCTTCCAGTTGTCTGGCTACCTGAATCTTTTCCACTGTATTCAATTGGCATCCCGGAACCTGCTCGCCATCGCGGAGCGTTGTGTCGAAAATAAATAATTTGTCACTCATTGCTTTATTGTATTTAATTTATGTTCCATAAAAAAAGCCTTTCACACTTGGAAGTGAGAAAGGCTTCATATATCATTGCATCTTACATATATATTCACGCACAGCACTCACTTCCACTAAACTTTGCCAGTAGAATAATAATACCACACAGTAGAATATATGTAAAGTTCTGAATCATCTTCTTTTTTGTTTTGACGTTGCAAAGGTAGATATTATTTCGTACCACACAAACAAATTCGTTACTTTTTTCCGATAAAAAATATCATTTTATAAGTTTGTATTCATTTATCGCTGAAATATATCACAAAAAAAAGGCGTACCTCAAGGTTACGCCTTTCCTTATTCTTCAGTTCAATACAAGTTCTGAATTACTTCTTTCTCACAAGGTTTGTCACACTTGGCACCATCACATGCAGCCTTAGGACACGCTGCTGAATCAGCAGCCTGGCAACATGCCTTTGCAGAGTCACATACTTGTTCTGTTTTTGCAGCACAGCAAGAATCTGCCTCAGTTGCATTAGAATCTGCAGCCTTTTTGTTGCCACAAGATGTCACTGCGAAAGAAAACGCTACCGCAACGGCAGCTAATAAAACTTTAGTCTTCATACTTTCAATTTGCTTTAAACGTTGATATAAAATTAGTTCGGCGCAAATATAAGAAAAGTTTATGAGACCGCCAAAAACGAACAAAGCCTCCGTAATCCTTATCAGACACGGAGGCTTCTTCTGAAAACGGCGACTACCTACTCTCCCACTGTTACGCAGTACCATCGGCGTGACCGGGCTTAACTTCTCTGTTCGGAATGGGAAGACGGTTGGAACCCCGGTGCTTGTAGCACCTGAATAAG
>ENA-OQJX01000240-OQJX01000240.1-human-gut-metagenome-genome-assembly--contig:-NODE-240-length-34487-cov-2.298225_pt1 | contig 34487 bp, 40 predicted proteins | sample MGYA00242615_ERZ504782 | MGnify/ENA primary metagenome ERZ504782 (study PRJEB26092, sample SAMD00036354) | human gut metagenome | host: Homo sapiens | study: EMG produced TPA metagenomics assembly of... | reverse complement strand
CCCGAAGCCATATACTCCTATTGTTTTTGATGGAAATGAATATTTGGTATATTCTTCATGCCCTTTACGAGGGTTAACTAACAATGTAGCTTGTTGTTGCATTTCAAAAACATGCTTTCTGTTCTACAACTCCCCAATATATTATTCTCTTATCTTTTTTTGCAGCTTCTTCAACAAAGATTCTATCAAGTCCAAATCCACATATCCACAAAACAAATTCTGAATCATCAATATCGTTAAAAGCTTTGATTAAATCTCTAATCCCGAAACGAATGTCTAGCTTGCCTTGTATATAAAATTAGTTTTTTCCGTCTTTTCTTGAGGAACTATACATACTGGATTATATATTCCTTCTAAGAGTAAGCTGGGACGTAAACCAACATTAAGTTTTTCTCTCATATACTTGGTAAGAAGAACAAAGGAATCAACAGAGGGTACTAATGAATATATTCGTTTAGTTTCCAAATTACCTAAAAAACGGTACAATAAAGAAGTGCTATCTCCAAAATATTCAGGCAAATCCAATACGATACAACAAATTTGAACATTTGGGTACATTTTTTTCAAATCAATAGCAGCTTTCAAATAAGGATAAATCAAAGAATAAACTAAAATTGTTACTTTTTCCTCCCTATTTTTATTAAGCCACAATTTGGCTTCTCTCATAATGGTATGATATATACTGCATTTTTTTAAATATGTGACATTAAAAAAAGATGCATTTACCCCTTTTATTGAAGCATATTCAAACTTAGATTTTGAAAAAAACAAATTGTTACAACGAAATGGGAAACTACCAATATCAGGTACATTCACTATATAATCAGGTCTTATACCACACTCGTTACATCCCGCTAAAAGAGCTTTCTGAAATGTAGTTGCGCTTACTGTAATAACCCCTTTTGTACATTCTTTTATAAATGTAGAAATTGTAGGTTCACAAAAGCAACCTAAATAAAGAACTTTCATCACTTTATATTTTGCAAATATTTATAAAATACTTTTATATGGTACATACGGGCTTCCTTTGGAAGATAAAGAAGCCAAGATGAAAACAAAATAAATCAAGTATAATAATAAAGCATTTCTAGTCGTCCAATAAGAATGTAAAGACTTAGCCAATAAAGGAATTACAAAAACCATAGAGACATAGGGATAATATGTAATTCTTTGTAAAGTTATATTAGCAGAAAGCACATTATACATTATCTGACCAAGAAAAAAACATTCAAAATCAATTCTAAATTATTCGATACATAATAATTTCTCTTCGCATAAACAATAAGAGATAATACAAATATCACTTGATATACTACACCAAATGAGCTGTTTGATTTTCATTTATAAGTGCTGATTCCAAATAATAGCCATAATACGTTTTTCCAATTATAGGCTCAAATATTGATATAAAGCCACTCATAAATCCTCCCCATAGTAAGATACAAACGGATCCTATATATATCATCAACACTACAATATTCACCTTTATCATTTTAGCTAATACAATCATCAATATCCCGAACAATGCAGAATAATGCACTAGAAAAGCCAAAACAAAAACTATGTAATGTTTCTTCCCACAAGAAATTAACATTAAGCCATACAAGAAAATGGCACAAGCTAATATCTGACGAACCAAATTGAATGATTGAAAAAACAACAATGATTGTAATATCATGATTACAACAATAAACCTAATATTTCGATCAGATAATAGCACTGCTTTTGCTAAATAAAAATAAGTCAAGAAAGCATATATATAAAAAAAGGCATATGAAGATATTCCAAATGAACGAATTATTGCAAAAACTAAAATCGTAAAAGGTTACTGATGGAACAACCCAAGGGTCTCTATTTGAGCAATATAATTACTGTGATCTGTTCCTATACCATCTTGTGAACCAACAAAGAGTGTCATCAACAATACCCACACAAATGCTGTCACAAAATTGACCTTTTCATCTTTCACATATATGTGTGAAATAAATATTATGGTAGACAATATAATCAGTAATATATATATCAGCATCTTGTTTTAGTTAGTGAATTCCCCATCTCATTTACTTTCATTAGCAAAATACTTTTCAAAAGCATCTAGGTCATTTAGTAAACGCCAATTTATCTTGAACCACTTTTCATCTTTCTCCCACCATTTAGATTTCAGAAGCATTTGTATAGCGTCTTCATTATATCGAAACCGGAGGACTTTAGCGGGAACCCCTCCCACTATTGCATAAGGGGGTACATCATGAGTAACTAAAGCGCCAGCAAGTACCATGCCCCCTATACCTATCGTAACTCCTTCAATGATTTTTGCTCCTGCTCCTATCCAACAATCAGAACCAATAACCACTGGAACACATTCTCTTACAAATTTAAATTCATTATAAATTTGCCTATCAGCAAAAGTATATCCAGTTTGCTTCATCATAGAGAAAAACATAGGACTTGTGGCTACATAAGGATACTCGTAAGGATGACGTCCACGAACAACCATACAATCATCTGCAATAGAAGTAAAACGTCCAATTTCTCCACTTATTCTTGAATTGAATCCTATATAAGATCCATAACCTAATGTGCCATTAAATGTACTGTGCGCACAAACTCTATTACATCCTTCAAACTTAGATATACGGGTAACCTTAGCTCCATAACCTATTGTAACCGTACTAGAATATTTAATACTATAATAAAATCCTCTAGATAAACTATTAATAAAAATCCATCTTAGAAAATGTTGTAATATAAATATCAAGTATTTAAATACACAAAAAAATGAACTCCTATTGTTTTTCTTATTCACCATATCAAAACAACCATATATCAATAGCACAAAGAGTATTAGTGGTCTTATATACTTTTATTTGAGATAACTTGTTACATACTCACGAATAGCTTCAGCCCATCTATCATAAGCTTTTGGTAAAAGATGAATGCCATCATTAGTTAGTTCATCAGGCAGCTGTCCATCTATACAATATAGAGAAAATAGGTCAATATATATCATTCCTTTTTCACCTGCTATACGAGTAATAATTTGATTAGCTTGAATAATTCTGTCACAGTTTCTATACATTCTATGACTACGATTGACTGGAAGTATAGATTCCAAATAGACTTCTGCATGAGGACAAGCGTTAGTTATAGAATCCACTAAAACATTATACCGCTCAGCAAACTCATCCATATCCATACTTTGATTTGCCAAGTCATTGATACCTGCCATCAAAAACACTTTTTCAGGACAAACAGCACGCAGCATATCCATACGTCGCATCATGCCAATCATGGTATCACCAGGATAGCCTAGTTCTACAATCTTCTTATCCGTGAAATAAGTTTGAAAATTACTCGCATACGTAATTGAATTACCCAAAAAGCAAATATCCGCATCATAACTCATTTTTTGCAATGTATTTGTCCAACCACGTATAGCCCAGTAATCGGGTGCGTCAGTCGGACTAACTTCAATCAAGGTTTAGCCTTTTACCTACTTTAGGCAAGAAATCAGATTTATACAAAACAACAAAATTCACCAATAATAAGCTCATTATCAATAGCTTACCCCGCTAAAGGACCTGACAAATAAAACTTTAACTTCATTATTAGTTTTCTCGGAATAAATATTATCCTATTCATAAAATTGCATCGTTTAGCCTTATTACTCCACATTAAATCGTTGCCATATTTATTCAATAAGAATTGTTTATATTCGGGATATAGCTTTAATCCCTGGTTGAGCATATCCCCCAAAAGCATTTTTTCCCAATAAGACTTTCCACAAAGTTCATACTAAATATAAAATCCTTTGAAAAATCAGCCACCTTACCACTTAGACCGAGATTATCAAGAGAATAAGTCATCACATCAATAGGAGTATAAGCCATTCTGTTTTCACGTAAAATTTCAAAAAGAGATTTTGCATCTTCATATCGACTCAATGTCTCATCAAACAAATGATTCTTCAATAATTCGGCATGAAAGACAGCAGCTCCTGCACGAGGTATCACCCTATTAAAAAACCACTCTTTAAAATTATCTTCCAATACGCCTTCTCTTTTACCATTCACTCCCGGAATCTCTTTTTTTAATTTCTATCAAAAACGTCCTGCAGCCACCTTTACATTATATTTCTCTGCCAATTCAACCATTGTCTTCAATCCCTCCGGCAGAAAATAATCATCCGCATCAATATAGCATATCCACTCCCCTTTAGCCTCCTTGATACCCCGGTTTCTGGCTGATGACACCCCACCATTAGGCTTACGTATATACCGTATACGCTGATCACCAAGATACAGTCTCACCACTTCATCACTGCCATCGGTAGATCCATCATCCACGATAATCAGTTCCCAATTGATATAGGATTGGCTGAGTATCGACTCAATGGTGCGCGCTATTACAGCTTGCTTATTATAAAGGGGAATAATTATTGAGAGCATAAAGACATATTTATTATTGTAAAGGAAGCTGTTGGTTTATCTTAGTATTTTATCAATTAATCCCAATGCAAAATACTTCTTTTTTTCTCGGATGGCATTGACCTTATTCCAATCAATAATCTTCAACTGCTTCAGATCATCAACTGAGTCTACTAAACGGTCTTTTAAACAGAACATGCTCAAAAGAGAATAAATACGCGCCAATCCACCTTGTTCATTTCTCAACACCACAAAAGGCACATTGAAGATAATAGAGAATATGCAGCCATGGAAACTGTCTGTAATCACGAACTTAGCATCCTGAAACCCCTTTAGCCACTTCTCTACCGGAATCTGTATACGTTCACTGAGTGGCAGACTTGTGTCATTGACCTTTGAGAATACATAGAAAGGTTTATGATGAAGCACTGCAGACACCTCCTTTACCGTAACAAGGTTTGATTCCATCGGATCGAGCAAGTAGACCAACATATCACCATCAGACTTTTCTTTAACTTCTGATGTCAGTGCTTCATAATCCTTTCGATCGAGAAGCATCGTTGGATCCAAGACATGCATAGCTTTACGCCTAAATGCTTCTCGCAAAGCCCCACTGCAGACTCCTCACGTACTGTAACAAGATTGAACTTCTTCACCAACCCTGCACAATTTTTCGTTTCAACATCTGAATATCCCCAAGTATCCAGTCCGAAAGAAGGAGCATAGGCAATCCGTCTCACATTTTTCCAGTCCCAAGCAAAATCGAAAAATACATTCTCAATCTTTTGATTGAAGTTGCGCCGCCAGATTTGGTCACTACCCACCACGAGAGCATCCCAATCCGCTTCCCGTATATCTGTATAGCGTTTGTAATAACGACAATGGATATTCTTCTCTATGAATGCCTCAGTATGCTGACTGATGACAGTATATTCTTTATAATGCTTGAAGTCATAAAATAATGGTACAGTCTCACGACCAAGCATTTTCTTAAGCAATCTACAACAAGCCTTGGCTAGAACTTTCGCAACACTGGGCTTACTGCAAAATGGTCTGTTCAGAACTATTGCATCATGACCATTGCGAGATAAAACAGTCTGTAAGGCATAGGATTGTAATATACCTCCTATATTGGTATGAAGAGGAAGAGAAATTATTAAGATATGCACTATTTCTTAAATAATGCGAATCAGTAGTTGAATATTTTCTACCTTTTCGCTTGTTAAACAGTTATTATTCATATAGATATATTCAAATTTCACAAGTTGCAAAAAAGAAACGTGAAATCTACCTGCTCCAAGATATTCACCGTCCACACCCGATGGCTTTGCAGCCGTAGTTGTAGCCTCACCTATTCCTACCAACAATACGTTTCCATCTTTTATTTTTTCAAAATTTTTTTTATAGCATTAATGCCTTTTTCTCCTGCCACATTCCTTACCGCATCTTTCAGCTTACTACGTACCATGCCTTTGGCATCGCTTTGAATATGGCTCATCAGATACAAAGCCTCGCTTTCATCTTTCGAGTCAGTAAAGACTTCCAATATCATAGAATGATCACTTAACTGTGGATTGGTGAAATTAGACAATGCAGTCATAAATTCTTCTTTGGTAGTAGCAGACAAATAGTGGAAACCTAAATCCTCAGCATAATGCTTAACCAGCAGAGGAGATTTATTACCAAAATGCCCAGCTGCAGCCATATACTTGTCGGCATCATCGCCAAAAACATTGCAATGATGAATGCCCAAGCGAAATTCCGTACCCCTCCCGTTATTGACAAGCATAACACGTAAATTCGTCCCTATATGATGGTTGCCCAAGGAATTCAGGTCATAAAAGAAAGTCAAATCACCCACTACGACATAGCAAAGCCTATCGGGATTGACTAATGAAGCCCCGACCAATGTACTGACACAACCGTCAATACCACAACAACCTACATTACAAGCAGACTCAACACTTTCCGGCAACTGGAACATATTCCAACAACGCCGGGTATTGGAAACGCCCATGTGGAACAACGCTCCTTTGGGAAGTCTCGAAGATAGCTGCATGGCAGTCCAAATATTGCAGAAAGGCAATTCAGGAATTTGCTCATAGATTTCACCAAACAGTTCTCGGCATTCATCTATCAAAACGTGCCGATTGCAACCATCTTTCCCATAATGCAGAAAAAACATTTCTTCGGACATTTGAAATACCGTTGTCAGTTTTTTAAACGGATCACGCAATTCCCCATCTTCGCTTACTCGCCAAACCTCCTTTGCTGGGATTGTATCGTTGAAAGAAGCTGCTGATATTTCCCCGATGTGAACCATCAAATCCAATGGAGGGAATGGTGAAGTGATATCGGATTGCAACTGGACCAGCGTCGGAAGTAACTTGTATTTACCGTAATAGCCGCTCGTATGGTCGCAAATCACTACAGCGTCATAAGTGGCACAAAAGCGATCAATAGCCCTATTTTGTTTTTCAGAAAAATGTGTATGAGAGCCCACATAAATACCTATTCTTCCCTCAGGCAGCACAGGCAGTTCATCCCAGGCTTGGAAGCGACGCATGACTTTCACATGAGGCAATTCTTTCACCGAAAAATCACGACTGTAGGTTGTTATCAAATTTATATGAACCGGTCCTCCTCCATTCCTGCGCAACTCAAGCATGGCTTTGTTTACTTCCATCACGACATAGTCTTCGTCCCTGCAATCTTTGACCACAGGCAGTTCTACCGAAAGCCGTGCTATGTCATTCGGAAGAATACGCCTGTCTATGTTCTGAGGAATAAGTTGTCCTATCCTATCTGTCCCTTGGTGCGAAGTGATGGCAAGCACCGGCAATTTGCGGTAAAAAGCCTCTGTTAATCCTGGATAGTAATTACGCGAGGCGGTCGCACCCGTACAGCTCAAAGCCACAGCTTCTCCACTTTCAGCCGCCATGCCACAAGCCATATATGCTGCCGAACGTTCGTCCACAGCAGAATAGACCTCAAAGAATGGATCATTTTGCACACTACCTACAAATGTGAAGTTAGTAGCACCCGGTGAAGCTATAATCTTTCTAATACCATTGGCTTTCAACAACGACAACACGATTTGTACATTCCTCTCTGATGTATAAAATTTTTCCTTAGCCATATTTTTTATTTTATATTTTTCTTAACCTGCTTTCATATCTTGATTGTAATTTGGATGTATAAGAATCAGCTCTACGAGTTTATTGCCGTTTTCATCTTCCTATCATTTTGTGCCAAGCAACACAAATATAATGCGGATATTTACTGAACTTAAAAATTATGTTCAACATCAGTTTGCGCATCCATCGGGAACGGTTGAAATACCGTTTATAACCTACTCGCTTAAGCCAATGCAGCAGTTCGTTACTATAAGGATAAGTACGGGAGTCGTCTATGGAGTCAATAATACCCCATACATCATCAATACTATTTTCAAACCAACAGTAAGAACGCACCAGTTGCGAGAACTTTTTTTCATCAAAGCGGGCGAATCCCCAATCCTTCGGGTTTTCTCCGGTACAAAGGATATTGAGTTGCGTCCTAACGCACTTGGCACATTCACCGCACTGTTCGCTGTTGTCTACAAAACATGCCCAAATCCTAACATGTTTGCCTTGGTTCTTAAAAGTAGAAACTATATTTTTCACTTTTTGGGAACGCCGGGTATAAAGCCCGTCTTGTTCCGCAAAAGAAATGCCTACGAACTTGAACCCATTGGTTAACAATGGGTTGGTTCCATCCAAAGCTGGTTCAAGTTTATCTTCTATCAAAGAAGACCCCATGATGAGTTCTTTTATTCCCATAGCGTATGCAAAAGGAGCCACTGAGCACAAATTGGGAATATACCTCATTCCCCAAAAGCCTGAATGATTAAATGCTACCGTATTCAGCTGGAGAGTGTTCCTAAGGTACCTCGTAATTTTACCATTCTTCCTATTTCATCATCGAAAACAACTTGGTTGAAATCATTGGCAACCAAAAGCCAATCGCTTCCTATAACACGGGAGAACTCTTTTATCATAACAAACTTTTCATTCCGTAAGGCACCTTCGTTTCTGGAATGTACCTCTATGCTTGGCACACTGACTAAAACATTCCGTTTACCAGGGTTGTTTATTCCTGCATGGATGGCATCAACACCACCGGAGAAGAATACAATACGGTCATATCTTGCATCGGGCATCTGGTTTGCAACAATCTCTTTTGCAACGATTTTTCCACGCCATTCCTCCTTAAAAGGACCATACATCTGAGAATAAGCTGCATATAGTGTCGGTATATTATGATAAAGAGTATTGTCTATGGATGACAATATGAGTTCTATATGGTAGAAAAATGTTACTGGAAGCAGATAAAGCGTAATGGGTAAAGCTAGTACAGACTCCGGCAATTTATCCGGCTCAAAACCGAAAGCATCAGCATTATGGAACTGTATCTGAGCCTCCACTTTTTCTTTCCGAAGCAGACCAAGTCCTGTGTTATCGTGAATCTCATACTTGACAGTGTCTCCATCGACCGCGATACGGGTCAACTCAATGGTTCTTTTCATACTAATTGTGTGTTTAGATGAGAATTTATATTTTACGATATAATTTCACTGTAATCTTATCCCGCAAGTTTTTTTTTAGGAAGAGCCGCTCTCCTTTCGTCATGCCTATAGCAAGTGCCATCAACGAGGTACAGATTATTATCGCCAGTGTGTGCAGAAGAAATTCCCAAAAGCTATTTGGTGCTTCCCACGGCATGAAATAAGTAAAAGCTCCTGATAAGACGAAAACCACCGCTGAAGGTAGCAGACATTGCTTCAGGAAAGCATGAACAGGAAAAGCATACTTCGCCTTGGAATGCACCAGCAAATCTGCCAACACGCATGCTTTAAAAGCAATATTGAGTACAAAGACCGTCTCTGGAGCCATACCCAGTTTAAGACACACGTATGAAGCAATGAAATTAACTGCATAAATGATGCACAAAGCTATCTCGTATGCCTTGATTTCACCCTGAGCGAAAACTCCTATTGCAATCGGAGTTAAAATACCGTCCAACAAGGAATACAACAACACCAGCACGACAAAGTTTGCCGTATGTGCTGGCACATCCACCAGCCATAGTCCAAGCACATAATCAATATTACCGCAAAGCGGCAGCAGGATGAGCAGCATTATGAAAAAACCGAATTTCCCGCTTTTTATAATCTGGATATGCATGGCCTGAAAGTTTCCGGAAGCATGGTTCTTGATGATTTGCGGCCTTATCGCTATCATAAAATTAGATACAAAACTGTACACTGCAGCATTGATCTGCATTGCGATGCCCTGCGCCGCATTCACTACCGGACCACAAAACAAGTTGAGCAGCACGTTCACTCCCTGGTCTTTGAGTAAGATAACTGAATTTCCCCAAAAAGCCCAGCCTGTGAATCCCAGCATATCGCACAATAATCCTTGTCGAAAGTGAACTTAAAACGGGACTCCTCAAAATGGCGCTTACAATAAACGGCATACACCGTACGAATGATAAGTGCCACCAACGTGGTGAGGCATGCATAAGTAATCAGCTTGTCAAAGAGTATCCACTTAAGTACGAAAACCACAGCAAGTTTAAGAGTAACTTCCAAAATGGAAATCAAAGCAAAAACCGACATCCGCTCGTGGGCGATAATTACAGCGTTGTAGGGCACACTCATCAAGTTGATAACAAAGGCTAAAAGCGAAAGCTGCAAAGCCCAATTGGCTGCTATAGTACGCCCGTCTGGTATGTCCATTTGAGCATTTAGGAACCATACGCCAAAAGTTTCTAAGCCGATACAAACCAGAATTGAGAAAAGCAAAAGGATAATCACGGAGGTTGAGAATATCCGGGTTGCCTGCAAGACATTATCCTTTCCGATTTCAATCGTAATAAAACGGTTGACCGCCAAAGTCATACTTCCAGATATAATGGAAAACATAGCTACGAAACCACCTACCACATTGTATATACCATAATCCTCGGCACCCAGTTCTGCCAATACTACCCTTACAGTATAAAGGCTAACCGCCATCACTAGTAATTGCCGGAAATAAAGGAAGAGAGTATTCTTAGCTATACGCTTGTTATTTTCAGAAACAGTAGGCATCGGTAGTTAGCATCAAATTTTGACTATCGCATAGAGAATACCACCCAGAGGCGGTTTTCTTTTAAACAAATTATGCAAGTACAGTTAATACCCAATTTAGAGCATTTCCTTTTTATAAGGCACCAAAATGAGTACCCCACAAAAAATGTTATCAAATTTGATTGATTTTTAACTATTGGCATACAACCGAGTCTATATTTGGCGATGTCAGACTCAAAAAATCTCTGCAACCGTTAAAAATTCCGGTAAAAAATTTGCCAAGATAATCCCATGCGGACCTACCTTGCAGCTTCACCATGCTGATTATATATGATATACGGCAGCAATCTCCACTCCCTCATCGCTTTCAAAATGCAGGGAGTTCTTTCGTTGGGTTGTAAAAGGGACGGACTACCCTCTCTGCCTGGATTGTTCGAGATTGGATAACAGCCGTCCTTTATATAAGAAGGCTCATTCCAGAACTTGTGAGAATAATTCAGGGCTTCACGCTGTCTGTCACACTTGAACCCTAATTTGAATACTTATCTCCTATCTCCTCCACCAGCGACGCATGCACAAACGTCGTCGCCACCGCCATCACCCCCTCGATGTTCACCACCACCCTCCTGTCATGGCGCACACGCACAAACACCCCTTCCACTCCTTCGAAGATGCCGCCGGTGATGCGTACCGGGTTCCTTGGGAGAGGTTCAGTTCGGTGGGTTCAAGATAGAGCACAGCCTGGTCGTAGGTGCCAGACACGGCGATGAAGCTGCGCATTTGTGAGTCCGGGATGACGATGGGCTGGCGGGTTTCGCGGTCCATGATATAGCGGATGGGGATGTTCATGCCCGGTTCGTTCTTTATTTCATCCATACGCTCGCGGGTGGAGCGGACGAAGACCAGGTTATGGACCGCAGGAACAAGCTTGCGCAGGCGGCGCTCTTTCCTCACGACATACTCATAGCGCATGGGAATATAGTTTTCAATGCCCGCTGCATCCAGGTAATCCTTGAAAAAAAGCTCTCGGCTATAGGTGACACGCACTGCATACCAGTGCATTTCTGCATTCTCGTTCACGAAAAAATATGATTGGGGGACACCGGAGTAGCGAAGTACCTCCCGGTCAAGTAATGTAATGCGGTTACTTTAAATAGGCTATATGCATTCATTTTATTTCAAAACCCTCCACCATCTCGGAAGGAAGGCGACGAAATAGTTATATTCAAGCTATCTTGCGATAAGCCGTTATCAACGAAACGTTTATGATGAAAGAAATGTTTTATAACACGTTCCGTTTAATGAACGCAAAGGTAACGTCAAGAAATGAAAGTACAAAATATTCTGATTGATAAAATGATAATCTTTTTTAATGCAGACATCATCACACTATATATCAAAGAATTACGCCTATTAGGTAAGATACACGCGCACGCGCGTCATTTCTTATCTTTTTAAAGAAAGGGTGTGTTACATATATAACCATAGGTTCCGGTACCTCACCCTATACATACAGATTACACACACGCTTCACTAGTTCACGGAGAGGGGCACCACAGATTACACAGATTGGCACAGAGGAGCACAGAGAAAAATTCTTCGCTACGTTCTGAGTGACGGATACTCACGGAAACAAAAGGATGATACGCACGGACATACACAAAAGTGATACGCACAGAAACTACAAAAATCCGTGCCAATCCGTGTAATACATAGTGCACAGACTTCTCTTTTTTATTAATTTTGCACCCGATTCGTTAACTTAATATAAAATTAGATTTTCAAATTGTAATTATGAGAACAAAAAAACGCCAATTAGCGTGATGCAAATCAAAGGGAGAGATTACCAAGTGCTGTACACCAAAGAGAGCAAAGAGGTGCAAGTGGCCATCGACCTGCTTTCTATGGTAGAACACAAGTCGTTAACCGTGGAATACAAGGAGCGGAAGGCTTTCCTGACACCCTTCATCCCACTGCTGATAAATCCCCAAAAGGAACACGGACTGAAGGTGTAAGCCCCTTCGCCAAGCTGCTGCATCTGCTTGTAAACTTTATGGACGCGGACGGAAGCGGCAATACGCTGAACCCCGATTGTATTGAGGATGAGATATATAAGCTCTTCAATGAGCTATATCCCAAGGAGTAAAACGGACCAAGGAATTCAAATTGTAAAAAAACGGCTGTCCCACTGCGGATGGCCGTTTTTGCTTCCTAAGGAAATAAACGGCATCTTTGCGCCGCCAATAAGGCAAACTTAATACAAGTAGAATGGAAAACATTCCAGTGACCACCTACCGTGGTTTCAGCGCCGTCAGCGGGGAGACAACCTTCACGCAGGACATGGCTGACATAAAAAACGGCAAGCATGCCAAGTTAATCATCAAAATCGCCAGCCTCGTGGCGCAGGGAAAGGTGGAGGAAGCCAACCACGTCAAGAAGCAGCTTCCCTTCAGGACCCTCACGGCCAACTACCGGGAAAGAAGGCTCGCACCGAGCATCACCCGCTACAACCCCGTCATCACGCTCGACATCGACGACCTGGAAGAGAGACAGTTGGAGCAGACCCGGACCCTCATCAACGAAGACCCGCACACCCTGGGCAGTTTCCTCTCCCCCAAAAGGCACGGCTACAAGCTGTTCGTCTTCATGCAGACGGAATACACCCGGCGTCTGTATGACCGTCTCCGACAGGGCGAGGTGACCTACGCCACGCTCGAGGAGATACACCTGAAGCTGTACAGCGCCGCCAAAGAGCACTACGAGGCCCTTCTCGGAGTAGAGGTGGACGGAAGCGGAAAGGACATCTCGCGAGGATACTTCATGTCCTTCGACCCGCATGCCTATATCAATGCCGCACTGCTGGAACAGATTTCCCCGTTGCCGGCACGCATCATCCCGCCTGCGAAGAAGGAGAACAGCCCAAAGAAGACGCCCGTCGAAACGGTACACCCCTCCCCGCCTCCTCTGCCGCCACACCGCAGGACGCAAAGCCTTGGGAGAAGCTGATATTCTCCCAAGCCGTGACTGCCGTGAAGCGCACCACCAGGTTCCGGGCAGGCAACCGCGACAACTTCCTCTTCGCCCTGGGCAACAAATGCTACAGCAAGGGCCTGGACGAGCAGACAGCCATCAGACTGGCGAAAAACGAGTTCGGACAAGAGTATCCCGACGTGGAATCTCCCCTGCACAATGCCTACATCTATACCGACAAGACCAGCGAAGCCGCCACAAAGAAGGAAGAGAAAAAGCCCGTCATCAACCAAGTGATGAGCTTTCTGGAAGAGCACTACGGCATCCGCAGGAACCTCATCCTGGACCGCCTCGAATTCATGCCCTACACCCCGTCGGCAGATGCCGGAAAAGGTTACCGCCCCATGCGCGGAAAGGACTACAACACCATATTCGTAGACCTGCAGATGGCCTGCATCTCCTGCTACCAGAATTTCCTCAGAGCCGTGATAGACTCTAACTACGCCAAGGAGTTCAACCCCTACACCGACTATCTGTACGCGCTTCCCCTGGGACGGGACGGACTACATCGCCCAACTTGCCGACACCCTGACGACCGAGAACCGGGAGCTATGGCAGAAGGGCTTCAAACGGTGGATAGTGGCCTGGTGGCCTGCGCACTGAGCGACGAGGACATGAACCAGCTCGTCATCATCCTCTACAGCGAGCAGGGAAAGGGAAAGAGCAGCTGGATTCGGCGCCTGCTGCCGCCCGAGTGGAAAGAGTACTTCTACAACGGCATAATAGACCCGAGCAACAAGGACGATGCCCGCCTGCTCGCCACGCGAATCATCATCAACATGGAAGAGTTCGAAGGCGTGAAGCCCGGCGAGCTGGCAGCATTGAAGCGAATCATCGCGCAGGACAACGTGACGCAGCGCAAGGCCTACGACATCGAAGCCTTCACCCTGCCCCGCCACTGTTCCTTCATCGCGAGCACCAACAACCGGCAGTGCCTGCAGGACATCGGCGGAAACCGGCGTTTCCTCCCCATCACCATCACCGGTATAGACTACCACACCCCGGTGAACCATCCCGGCATCTACGCCCAGGCCCTCGCCTTGCTGAAAGGCGGATTCAGATACTGGTACGAGGGCGAGGAGATAGAACAGTTGAACAAGCACAACGAACGGCACCGCATGAAAGACCCCGTGGAGGAGAACCTCTTCGTCTTCTTCCGCAAACCGCTGCCCGAAGACCTGCAGACAAAGTGGCTCCCTGCCAGCGTCATACTGACCAAGCTCAGCATATTCGGAAAGGTGCAGGTGAACCCGCACACCCAGCTGGTACTGGTGCAGGCACTGGAAAAGTACGGATTCGGCACACGGACCAACGAGCAGGAGACGACCGAATATGAGGTAGTGGACATCCAGACATATCAGTAACCGGCATTCGAGGAGAAGAGAGAAGCCCCGTAACATATATTGTTGTGCATGACAACATATATTGTTACGGGGCTTTACATATATTGGCGTTTTCTTTACAAGGTTTCCCTATTTCCGGCCGGCATCCTGTTAGGGTTCTCCCAGATACTTCACCAGCACTTTCACTTCCAGCGGAGTGAAGGTGCGCCGGTATTTGTTGTAGCCCACCTTCTCCAGCTCACCCTTCAGCGCCTTGTTGTGGCGTATCCATGCCGCCAGGGTATAGATGGCATTGCTGATGCAGTAAGTCGGGTTGTAGAGCATGGCAAGCTCCTCCTTCGAATAGGCGTGGATGCGGAACGGACGAAGGTCTTCCTCCTCCTCTTCCCTCTTTTCTTTTTTCTGTTTTCTATTTCCTTTATTGTTTATTTGGTTGATTATTACACCATAAAGATACTGAATATCAGCGGTATGACCAAGCATATACAGACATAAACGGGCATCGGACGAAGAATTTTTTTTGAACAGAAAGGAAACGGGAAAGAGACGGCGTAACCCGAAGAAAGCCATGAGCAGAAAAAGCCGGAGGAGTACTTTTGCAGCACCCCTCTTCCCCCCTAAAGGAGAAAGAGCAAAGTATTGCAATACGGGACTTTAATTTCTAATTGTTAATTTTTAATTATTTAACTGTTTATGGGAGTACCATTCAAGAAAATTGCGAGGAAAGATCCTCGAAAGGCAGATGCGGTGGCAAAGTTCTACCCGCAGCTGGTGACACTGGGCGACAATGCGACGCTGGACGACATTGCGTATGTGATGAAAGAGAAGAGTTCGCTGACACTGGGAGACATCCAGAGTGTATTGACCAATTTTGTGGAGGCCATGATAACAACCCTCTACAGCGGCCAGTCGGTGAATATCAAGAACTTCGGCGTATTCAGCCTGTCGGCGCGTACGGCAGGCGTATTGGATGTAAAGGAGTGCACCGCCAAGAACATCAAGGCGGTGAAAATCAATTTCCGGCCTTCCAGCACCGTAAGACCGGACATCGCCGCCACGCGTGCCGGGCAGAAGATTGACTTCTACGACCTAGAAGCTTTGCTGAACAAGGGAGACGGTGAAGGAGGAAGCTCCGGCGGCGGTTCCGGCTCGGGAGACGGAGGCGGTTCGGACGGAGACCAGGGCGAAAATCCGTTGGGATAAGTATGACTGATTTTACTACCGATTCGTATGTTCAACTTTTAAAACGTATATAGCATGAAAAAAAGTATCTGGGATAAAATTCTGAAAGTCGTAATTGCAGTAGCCTCCGCCATCTTAGGGGCATTGGGAGCCAATGCGATGAACGTGAGCATTTAAGTCGCCGGAAAGAAAGGACGGCAGGAAGAGGAAACCCCGAAAAAGGTTTCCTCTTTCTCTTCCCTCTCTATACAGCGCAGGATACGCCAGTCGCAGCTACGCACCCAATAGCGGAAAGCCATGTTCGGGCGGAAATGCTCCGAGAAGTCCAGCAGACGTTCCAAATCAAACTCCTCGGAGATGACACCGGCACCGCTACGGAATGCATCGTAGGCGTTACAGTCCTGCTCGATATGCGCCGGAACCATCAGCAAAGGCTTGCCCAGATACATCGCCTCGCAGACCGACTCGAAGCCGGCAGTGGTGGCATAGGCCTTGCAGCCTGCCATGTAGCGCAGGAACTTGACGTCATCGAGCTGATGGAAACTCAAGGTGTCGTCCACACGGCACACCTCGGCTTCGTCCTGCTTGTCCCAGAAGAAGTGGAGGGGTATTTCCGGATGGGCACTGTGCCAGTGGAGGATATTCTCGCCAAAACCGGAGTTTACCATGTATCCGTGGAGATAATCCCCTTCCGTACCTTCGCACGACAGCACCTCCCTCCGCAGCAATGGCGGAACCACGCGGACATACGCTTCTTCGTCATCCTCCATCTCGCGGAAGGAAAGGGCGAGCTTTTCGCGGGCACCTATGCACGTGAGGCGGGTGAAAAGGCGGAGCAGCCACAGATGGAAGCCGTTCTTACCGGGAAACTCGAAATCGCGGTGCAGGAACAGGTACTGGTGCCCGACGCTTATTTGAGGAACGGAAGGACGGAAGAAGAGATAGGTCATCCCCGTGAGCAGTTCGTAGAAGTTGATGACCAGTTCGGCACCACTCTCCTCGATGCGGCGGTGTATATAGTGCATGCTTTTCAGATAGACGGGCAGACGGGTGAGATTATAGGCCACACTACGCGCAAGACTTGCCCGCTTGTTGGCAGGCGTAGGCAGGAAATTGGGACTGAGAAAACGTTTCACCGGAGCTTGGATGCTGCGGTTGAAGAAACCGGGCAGACAGCGCGAATTGCTTTTGCCCACCAACACTTCCACTACCTCGTGACCGTTGCGGCGCAGCAGCTCTTCCATTGTTATGGCTTGGGTCAGATGCCCGCGGCCTTCTCCTTGAACGATAAAAAGGACTTTCATTGGGACGACTTGATGATTTACAAATTAATGTTGAAACACATGCAGCACATGACGTTGCATTTAGTTGATGCAAATATCGCACCTCCGTGTTACGGCAGAATGTGAAGAATGTGACAATTCGGTTATAAATGACAAAAGTCACACCGGCATCGCGCAGACATGACTTCAAGAGAATTTATGGAATAAATACGTAAAAAGGATAATTCGGTCGGCATATGATGCCGGAATATCAGACAAATTCCTCGACCATATACATATCACTGACAAAATCGTCAACAATCTGTTCCAGGTTTTCGCAGGCTTCGTCAGGCGTTTCACCGTAGGCGCTGCACAACACATTATTCATAAAATAAGCGTAAAAACCACCGCCGGCTGCCGCCTCTACGGTATAGTCATTTCTGTTCAGTTTCATATTCGGGCCTCCTTTCTTTTTTTACGCTGCAAAATGAGGGAAAGTTGTTACGAGGAGATGTGAAGGAGGTTACAATAGTATGTAGATTGGTTGGCTTTGATGCAGTGGAAAATAAATGGATTGAATATTAGGAGTTTTCATTTATTCAGTTTACCTTTGATTAAAATAAAAGCAATGGGTAAAATTAAACCATATAAAGAGCAGGACTCTTCCAAACAAACGGCACAAGAACCGATGATGGCAACTTATCATCAATCAGCCATACCGATGGACGACTTTATCAACAGTATTCCCCGAGATGCTTTGGCTGAAGCCCTTCTATTTGCCTTAGAAGAGAATAAAGCAGGACACTGTATATCAAACTCCCAAATAGAGAGTATGATAAATGAACGCATGGGATGGAAATAGTCTGGTCTAAGTTGGCTTATGAGCACTTTTTAGAGATACTTATTTATGTAGAGAATAATTTTGGCATGTTGACGGCACAGAAAACACGTCAAAAGATACAAGACAAAGTAAATCTTTTAGCAAAACATCCGTATATAGGAATTATAGACAGTAATTTTTCTACTCTATTTAACAACATTACTGTCCGTCATTTAAAACTTTCCCCTAACGTGATATATTATTTGATTGATGAGAATAGGATTGTCATTGCAGCAATGCTTCATTCAAAACAATCTCCGGAAACTGTACGTAAACAATCTCAGAATTTCTGAAGCAATATAAATAGCTGTTCATCAATTCATGATGAGAGATAACTCTATAAATTTAAAACCGAGAGGACGTATCAAGATATACAATCACCCCGGATTACGCGGATTAACGCAGATAAAAGTTTCTGATTATCAGACTCCTAAAATCATCTGTGTTAATCGCGTGAATCCGGGGTGGGTATTATTAATAGGAACGTGCGAAAATCACGCGGCAGGCAGAAGGCTTGCCGGTAACCATACACTTGCCCGGTTCCTTGTCACCCGGAACAAATGAATCGAAGGGAATACAACGGATGGTTGCTTTGGTCTCTTCCTTGATTTTCTCTTCGGTTTCGGTAGTCCCGTCCCAATGAGCCAGAATGAAGCCGCCTTCTTCAATCTTTTCCTTGAATTCCTCGTAGCTGTCCACGCTGGTGATGCGGCTGTTACGGTAATCGAGCGCTTTCTTGTAGACATTTGCCTGAATGTCCTCGAGCAAATCCTTCACGTACTCTTCGATACCCTCGCAGGAACGCGTCTCCTTCTCCAGTGTATCGCGACGCATGATTTCCATTGTATTGTTCTCCAGGTCGCGGCCACCCATCACCAGACGAACGGGAACACCCTTCACCTCATAGTCGGCAAACTTGAAGCCCGGACGTTTGTTGTCGGCATTGTCGTACTTCACGGAAATGCCCATCGATTTCAGCTTGGCAACAATGCCTGCCACTTTCTCGTCAATCTTAGCCAGCATCTCCGCATTCTTGTAGATAGGTACGATGACTACTTGTATCGGAGCCAGGTGCGGAGGAAGTACCAGACCGTTGTCATCGGAATGCGTCATGATAAGCGCTCCCATCAGACGGGTGGAAACACCCCAGGAGGTAGCCCAAACATACTCCAGCTTGTTCTCCTTATTGACGAACTGTACATCGAACGCCTTGGCGAAGTTCTGTCCCAAGAAGTGGGAAGTACCGCTCTGCAAAGCCTTTCCGTCCTGCATCATCGCTTCGATGGTGTAGGTGTTGAGGGCACCGGCAAAACGCTCGTTGGCAGACTTCACGCCCTTTACCACGGGCACCGCCATGTATTTTTCGGCAAACTCGGCATATACATTCAGCATCTTTACCGCTTCTTCTTCGGCTTCCTCGCGAGTGGCATGTGCCGTGTGTCTTCCTGCCAGAGGAATTCGGCGGTACGGAGGAACAGACGGGTACGCATTTCCCAACGGAACACGTTTGCCCACTGGTTGCACAAGATAGGCAGGTCGCGGTATGAATTGATCCAGTTCTTGTAGGTGTTCCAGATGATGGTTTCGGAAGTGGGGCGGATAATCAGCTCTTCTTCCAGTTTTGCAGCAGGGTCCACCACCACACCGCCGCCATTCGGATCGTTCTTCAAACGATAGTGCGTCACGACGGCACACTCTTTGGCAAAGCTTCCACATGTTCCGCTTCACGGCTGAGGAATGATTTCGGAATAAGCAAGGGAAAATAAGCGTTGACGTGTCCCGTTTCCTTGAACATATCGTCCAACTGACGTTGCATCTTCTCCCAGATAGCGTATCCGTAAGGCTTGATCACCATACAGCCGCGTACAGCCGATTGTTCTGCCAAATCGGCTTTTACCACCAACTCGTTGTACCACTGAGAATAGTTCTCACTACGTTTGGTAAGGTCTTTCAATTCTACTGCCATTCTATTTCGTTTTTTAAAGTTTTCGTTGATTTCTCTAAACAGTCGGCAAAAGTACAAATTTTAAAGGAAATTTATTTGAAAAACAAATAGTATTTTTAATAGAACCGAAAACACACTAATCTACATATTCTATTTTAATCACAATCTTCCTGCTTTTAACAAGTTCCCCCTTTCCCCGAACAGAAGGCTGGTGAATGTCCGAAGGGAAAAACAAGAAGAAACTGCCGGCATCGGCAGAGTAGTGTTTTATCCGGGAAGAGGTATAAAAAGCAACATCCTTTTTTGAATTATACGCCTGACGTACTTCGACGTCACTTGCCAGCCCCATCTTTTCATTTCCCCAGAGTACATACTGAAGGTCGACAAAACGGAGGTGACTTTCAATATTCCCTTTCTCCACCTCTTTGGGAATGTATTCACTGACCGTAGCCCAGCATTTCCCCTCCAGAATGACATGGTTGCCAATGGACAGCGCTTCCAAATCATGTTCGGCAAGAAAGCGGAATGCAGCATCCCAGACATCCTTGTTCTTATGATATTGGCAGGCAAATTCAACAGCATTGACTGATTTATGGGGAGAGACAGTCCAGCCATTGGACCAAACGGCACTTTTCATCCATTTCTTCGCATTTCCGGAAGTCCACTCCGGACTTGTCTGTGCTGATAAATACATACAAAAGAGTATTAATGAATAAATAATTGATATACGCTTCATATTTTTTATTTTATCGTGAATTGAAACTGGTCATAAGATTCCGTACGCCATGCCTTGTCCTTGGTTTGAGGAGAAAAGCCGAAAAGCGGAGAATAGGTCCTGACCTGCACCGTATGTCCGTCGGGCAGGAATTCGAGCAGACGCAGCCAGCCGTCTCCCCCGTTTCCACTCATGCCGCCACCCAACGCCTGGCAGTTGAACATCATCTGGTGCACATCGTGTCCGGCTGCATTCTTGTCGGTACGGAATCCCGTGGTATAGTCCAACCGTTCATTCGGAGTGGCATAGTGTCCGCACAACACAAGACGGATGTTGGCGGAAGGTTGCACCAGCTTCTGCCAGATGCCTTCGCCCGTATTGGACGGGGTTATCTTATAGCCTTCTTTGGTGATGCGCTTGCTGTCGAAGCCGGTAAGGTAGGAATGGGTGATGAGAATCACCGTATGGTCCTTGAAGCGCGGGGCAGCCACCAGCTCCCTGGCCCATGACAAGACCTCGTCGCGCGGGGCAAATTCAACGGCAATAATCAAAATCCTCCCCCAATGCTCGTCCGTTATCTCCATGGCGGCATTCTCCAGCGTAGGCAGGCCGTTTCTGTTATTGGTGGCGGCCACGATGGTCTTTCTCCATAGGCTGTTGCGCTCTATCGGGAAATATTCCGGGAAACGGGTCATCGAGTTCTCCGAACGGGTGTAGCCGTAATCATGGTTTCCGGTAGAAATGAGATAAGGGACCTTGTTGTCCAACCGCCCGAAAGCCCGCGACACAAATGTCCACTGCTCCCGGCTCGTAAGATTCCCGAAACGCGGGAAGGGAGGTAGAATACATTCATTCTGGTCTACCAAGTCGCCCGTACAAAGCACCGCCTTTACACGGAGGGAGTCTATATGATGAGCGGTCCACGCCGTCATCAGCTCAAAAACCGGCTGGTTATAGTCATACTTCACGTAGTTTTGCGGGTCGCCCAGCAGGACGATGGAAAAAGAATTAGGATTGCACAAATGCTGCTGGTTGGTATTGACTTGTGCCCGGAGCTGGAGGAATGCCAGCAGGCATCCCAAACAAAGAATGATTCTGTTTTTCATGGTTGCGTACTGAATTGATAAATACATGTCTGTTTATAAAGGTCTCCTTCACGTAATACGATGGAGGGGAAATGCGGATTGTTCGGTGTATCGGGAAAGCACTGGGTTTCAAAGCAGACGGCGCTACGACGCGGATACACAGTGCCATGCATGCCCGTGAAGCCCGGCAAATAATTGCCGGTGTACATGATAAGCCCCGGCTCTGTGGTATAGATATCCATTCTGCGCCCACTGGACGGACTGATGCAGGTGGCGGCGAAAGAGAGCTCATGCAGCGCGGGTTTCTTCAAGACAAAACAGTGGTCATAACCGTGGCCGTTGAGCAACTGCAAGTCTTTCCGGTTGATGCGTTCGCCTATGGAATGGTAGTCGCGGAAATCAAAAGGCGTATCGCCCACTGCCCTGACTTCACCGGTATTGTTCGTATTCATGTCGATAGGCAGGTAGAAATCCGCGTTTATCCTCACCAGATGGTCTTCAATGGAAGTAGTGGGAGTTCCCATGCCCGCCAGGTTAAAATAGGCATGATTGGTGGGACAGAACAAGGTGTCGCGGTCTGTCTCCGCCTCATAATCTATACGGAACCCATTGTCGTCCGTCAAGGTATACATCATCCTTACCGTAACATTGCCCGGAAAACCGGCTTCTCCATCGGCATGGAAATGCCGGAGGAGAAGTTGGTTTTCACACGGTTGCTGTGCTTCCCACACCACCGTGTGAAAACCGTTATCACCACTGTGTCAGAGTATTAGAAACAGAGTTAAGCTGTAAGTGATAATCTTTTTCTCCTACACGGAAAGCGCCGTGCAATATGCGTCCGGCTACGGGGCCTATAGTAGCTCCTATATAATAGTCCTTGCTTTGCCTGCGGGCCTCTTCCAGCGTATCGAAGCCTATGACGACATTTTCAAACTTACCATGACTATCAGGAGCCATGATGGATAAGACGATGGCCCCGTAGTTCGTGACGCACATCTCCATACCGCTGCCATTGCGCAGTATATAAAGGCCGGTATCCTTTCCGTTGATTACGGACCGGAAATTATCAGGATTCAATCCCGTCAGGTTGGTCTTATCTTTCATACTTTCTAAACTTCGGGATATTCGTTGCACAACAGATGTTCGGCCGGAACATCCTCTTCTATCTGCGGGAAACGCCCCTTGGGGGTGAGGAAACGGTTGTCTCTCATGTCATCGTTCACTGTAGAGACTTCGCCTACCAGACAATGGTCGTCCTCGGCCCAGAAAGTATGGTAGAGATAAGGCTCATAACAAATGCTTTGTCCGGGAGCAAGACGCACCGTTTCTCCGGGAGCTACCCGTGTACTGACTCCGTCGATGGAAACGACAAGCGGTTCTTCAGTCAGCATTTCAGTTTCCTTGTCGGCCTTCCACAGACGCATGCAGAGGATTCCTCCACCCCGGTTGATGATGTCTTCCGTTTTCAGCCAATGGAAATGGGTGGGAGTAACTTGTCCGCAGCGGACAAACATAATCTTTTCACAATAGGGTTTGTCTTTCTTCTGCAGACTTCCATTACGGAGGGTTACCAGCGTCAGGCCGATTTTCAGGAAATCGCCCCAGCCGAAGTCGGTCAGGTCCCAACCCATGGCTCTTTCCCGGATATCATCACATTCCGGTCCTTTGGTCTTCCAGTCGTCCGGAGTCCAGTCCGCCCATGGAGGCAGCATGAAGTGGTACTTTGTCATAAATGCTTTGGCTTCGCGGATATATTGATTGATTTCACTGCGTTTCATATTTATCTATTTTTTAAGGTGTTATACTTTTATTTCTTCAATAATTCTTTCAGCGGGATAGCCTGGAACTGAATGTCGCTTGACTCCCCTCATAAAAGATACCTATGGTATGCTCGTCAATAGAAGTCATGCAAGAGTACCCCGCCCCCCTACCTTCATCCAACAACATCCAATACTCCTCGGGCCAAGTTTGCCCGTCATCGAAACTCACCTTAATGGTAATGTTGTTACGGCGCTCTTTTGAATTAGGATTGGCAAAGAGTAATACATGACGTTCTTCTCCGTCTTCAATATAATCATGGCGCAGCAGGATGCCTGGCAAGCGGTTCAATGAGAGCTCTGCGCGACGTGGGATGTTCCGTCCACGTTTTCCCAAATCGGCAGTGACGGCAATGGCCCGCCCATTACCTTCCTGACGTCCCCGGTTGCTGCGCTCACGCATGTTCAACATCAAGGAATGGTCTGAAAGTTCTACCACCTGACATTCGTTGGTATTGTAGTAGGCCGGTTCGCCTACGGTCCAGTTTTCGCCCTTGTCTTTACTCCACATGATTGTAGAGAACTGAAGCCCGTCTTCGTTCCGCCCCTCTACCGGAAATACCAATGTACCGTCTTCCATTGTGATGCCACGACCCGGTCCGGGAGCAAGCAGCCACCATTTTTCCTTTTTTACTTGGCGGGTAATGTTACGCGGCTCACTCCAGGTAAGTCCGTCGTCGGTACTCTTACTAATCAGGAATTGAGAACTTTGTTTGACACCATATCCCGGCTGAGAACCGTGCGCACGCCACTGGTGGTTCCATACGGTCGAGGTATCGGTAAGATTCTCTATCCATTTGCCCGTCTTGGGGTCCAAGACTCCGTGCATCCATAACCCTATGACATAGAGGTCTCCGGTGAAATCATCCGACAAGATGCAACCATCACTCACTCCATTATATTTCTGAGGTAGCCCGCCCCATTCTTTCATATCCAGAACAGTCTGCATGGGTTGCCAAGTCCGCCCTCCATCTTCACTGCGATTGATGGCAATATCAATGTCGCCCTGCAAATCGTCATCTCTTTCATTGCGTGCATCATACAAGGCCAGCAAGGTACCTTTCGTCGAAGTCACCAATCCGGGAATGCGGGAAGTGTGTACCCCGTCCTGACCCGGCTGCCGCAGGGCCACTCCTATACGGAGCGGCTTTACTGCGGGCAACTGGCGGATGCCCACCAGCCCCAAGTCTGTCTGGACACTGCTGCATGAGATTTCAATCTTGCTTGTAGCCTGCGCCGCATCATCCCTCAGTCGGAGTGTCACCCAGCATGTCAGTGTATCTTCCTCTATCTGCCGGCCTACCTTAAAACTCAATTGTTTGTTCACCGGTTTGGCACTTGCACAAACCTGCCCACAATTCTTATCCAAGAACAGCGAAGCGGAAACGACATCACCGGAACGGACAGTTCCATCCAAAGTGAAATTTATCTTTTCCAACTGATATGCCACGCCGCTGTTCCTAATCAGACGCAGACACAATACCGGATTATGCTCCTTCAATGTCAACACCGGATATACCGGTTGCCGAATCTCCACCGCTATCTTATCCGTATAATTTTGGCATGCCATGATGCCCCAAGCAGACAAGACCAGTAAAAGTATAGTCTTATATCTCATATCATCCCAATATTTATTTGTAACCTTCCGTTTGTGTTATATTCGGATTAGTATTGAGACAAGCAGGAGCAATAGGCCACAAGGTAACATTCTTCTCCCCTTCACGCCCCTTCAAGGTCTCAATAAGCTCGAATTCCTTATTAAAGCGAAGGTATGCCCACCATGCTTTTGATTCTGCGACAAACTCTTTCAGTATTTCGCTGATAATGGCATTGTCTATGGCATCCTGAGTCCTTGCCGTGTAGTAGTTGTCTACCCCATAAGCACGCTTGGCCACTACATTCAGATTCTGCAAAGCGGCATCCGTATTTCCCAAGGCATTTTCCACTTCAGCTTTCAAAAGATAGGCTTCGGCCAAACGATAGACGGGGACATCACTGTCAAAACTACGCGTATCATTGGCAAAGGAGCCTTTGAACTTCACAACCATCCTTTTAATCTGTACTTCTTCCGTCAGGAACTTATCCTCGAATACCCGTACTGAAACATCCGTACGCGTGTCACGTGCATCCTCAGCCAGGAAATCGCAATAGGCTTGCGTGGGCACAACATACTGGGCATGGGAACCGGCAGGAACCTCATCCTCGGTATATCCGGCTTCCCTCAGCCGGGTTCTGTCACCGTTAGGTGCCAGATAATAGGCGAAAAAGTTGGGGGATGTTCCCGGAGTCACATTTTCATTGACGATATAGGGCAATGTCCAGATAAGCTCAGAATTGGCTTCGTTGCTTAAATTGAAAATATCGGCAAACGTGGGAAGAAGTGCATATCCGGCTTTCAATACCGCATCAACAGAAGACTGCGCCGTACTCAGAGCCGCATTCCCTCCTCCCAGACGCTTTGCCTTCCATAAGTAATATTCAGTACGCAACATGTTGATGGCTGCCGGAGATGCCTTATGGAGAAGCTTGGAAGAAGCGGGCATCAACCTTAAAGCTTCTTCTATATCGGTTTCGACCTGAGCATATACTTCAGAGGCCGCCGTACGGCTGGGATACATGTCCTCCTGCTTTTCTGACTCAAAGCCGGAAGTCAGTAGTGGACAGTCACCGAATACCCGCACCAGAGTAAAGTAACAATATGCCCGTAGGAAATAGGCATTGGCCATCACCTCATTACGTGTAGCTTCATTGGTGAAAGAGATTTCCGGAGTATGCTTCAGAATCAAATTTGCACTATTAATGGTAGTATATATACTACTCCAATTTGTACCTGCATCACCGCTCAGCAATACGTTTGTACCCACTCTATTAAAAAACGCATCATTTACCGCCCCACTCTCATACCAGTTTGAGCGCATCTCTCCATAGATGTTGAGCAAATCGGAAAAGGCGGAACGGAATTGAGTATATGCTCCATTTACCGCACTCGTAGCATCGCTCTCCTCTGTCCACATGGACAAGCTGGTGAACTGGCTGGGCTGTATCACATTCAGGTCTCCATGACATGATGTAAAAAACGAGACCCCACTTATAAGAAGAATGCCGGATAATATTTTTATTTTCATAATTCTTATTTTTCGTATTAAACTTCTTTTATCACAAAGTAACTTTACATCCGATAGAGAACTTACGGATAGGCGGATAGGTGTTGAAACTACCGGAATAGGTACTTGATGCACCTACTTCGGGAGAAAGGCCTATTACTTCCGTAAAATAATGCAGATTGTTTCCGGCCAGGGTCAATACCAGCCTTTCAGACCAATCTTTGCCAGCAATGCCTGAGGCAGAGCATATTGCAGAGAGATTTCACGGATACAGAGATAATCGGCTTTCTGGGTGAAAACATCGGAGTTGTCCCGGAAATTCTTATTCAACTCATCGGAGTCATTGCCTGAGAAACGGGCATACTTGGCCTTACTCGGGTCATCCCCCACATTCCAGCATTTTAGGATTTCAGCAGGCAGGCTGGTGTTTCCATTCATGAAATTACACATCTGGCGTTGCAGATAACCATTGGAAATGGAGTGCCCCAAAGCAAAATCAAGATAGACATTCAATGTGAAGCCCTTGTAAGTGAAAGTATTGTTCAAACCTCCGGTGGTATGGGGAATCGTATTTCCCAGCAGGAACATATCATTGCTGTTGATGATATCGTCTCCGTTCAGGTCTTTCCACTCATAGTCTCCGATAGTCTTTTTTCCGACACCCAGTTTCTGTTTCGTGGTCCAGTCCCAACCTTTGGATGAGGTGTCATAACGGGCATTGGCAGCCTGCTCGGGAGTTGTAATGATAAAGTCTTTCTTATATCCATAGAAACGCCCCAACGGTTCACCCTCGCAACACCTCCGAATTCTTTGGTCGTGCCATCCTGCATTTTTACAGAGTATCCTCCTGGCGGTTCTTGTCCCGTCCGTTTTCGGGCAGTTTAAGCACCTTGTTCTTTACGTAAGTAATGGTGAATTTAGATTCCCACGTGAAATCCTTCTTGACAATGTTACGTGTTGTTATTTCAGCATCGAAACCACGGAAACGTACTTTTCCAAGATTGGTAAGGATGGAACCGTATCCCGACGTATTGGGCAATACTTTGGAAGTAATCAGGTTATCCGTAATCTTATTGAAATAGTCTATACCCAATATGATGCGGTTCTTGAACAAGCCTAAATCAAAACCTAAATCCAATTGTGTGGAAGTCTCCCATTCAAGAGCCTTGTTAGGCATGGCCGAAGAAACGGTCGCAGCACTTTGATCGTAACTGGTGGTAATGGCATACAATCCTAATGCATCGTAATAGCCGATGGAGTTGTTACCGGTCTGCCCATAACTGCCACGCCACTTCAAATTACTTATAAAACCGATATTCTGCATAAAAGGCTCATCACTCATAACCCATCCGACAGACAATCCGGGGAAGAATCCCCATTGGTTGCCTTTGGCAAAACGGGAAGAGCCGTCCTCACGGAAAGTAGCAGTCAACATATATCTTTTCAGATAATCATAGTTCAATCGGCCGAAATAACCGATATTCACATCTTCCTGCTTGGTCGACGTTGCATCGGAATAAACAGAACCTCCGTTCAATGTCGGTATCTTGTCGGAGCTGTGTCCGGTAGTGGCAGCATACACATACTTGTACAAATATTGCTGATAGGAATATCCTACCATCGCACTGATGCTGTGTTTATCGGCAAACGTTCTTGTATAGCTGGTGTAGAATTCCAGTTTCTTCCGTTGCTCATCCGTCATGTTGGTAGTCGCCTTCCGCGTTCCATTCATCGGGTTGGCACGCATGAATGTATCTCCATGGCTGTTTTGCGTAAACAAAGAAGCGGTGCCCACAGCATGCCATCCTTTCAAAACTTCCCAATCAAGAGAGCCGACTAACCCCAAACGGTTGGTACGCTGATTGTTATCATTAAAATACGAGTAGAAGCTCGGATTCGGAGACGAAGAGTTTGGACCTGGCGTCGGGGTTCCGTACCATTCATTGTCAGACACCCAATATTTACGTTGAACGGCCGGGGTCATCAGTCCACGGGAAATCACCTGATACTGACTGGCATACTCTTCGCTATTCGTCTGGCTGTAATCTATGTTGCTACTGAAAGTCAGGTTCTCTCTGATTTTGGCAGTTACATTAGTACGGGCGTTAAAACGGTCGAATGCCGTGCCTACACCTACACCGGAATCTTTCATATAGCCAATACTGCCACATAGCTCAATTTCTCCGTACCTCCTTCTATCCCCACATAATAATTTTGCCAAAGAGCATTCTTGAAACAAGTACTGGCCCAATCATTATCTTCAAAAATCAAAGTCTTACTGGGATCCAACGGATCAGCCACAGACTTCCATCCTGCCGGAATGCTCTCTCCATCCCTCAGGTAACGGGTAGAAAACTTGGAAGCATCCGTATTGCCGGAACTATAAGCATATCCGTCAAGGTATAACTTTTCCGGACTGGGTCCGGAAGCCCAACGATCGCGCATGATAGTAACAGCTTGGGTAGCATCCAGATACTCAATCATCCGCTCCACATTCTCGTTTGCAAAGGAAGCCTCAAACGTCACTCGAGGAGCACCGCTTTTTCCTTTTCTTGTCGTAATCAGGACAACTCCATTCGATGCACGCGAACCATAAATAGCAGAAGAAGCGGCATCCTTCAAGACTTCGATAGATTCGATGTCATTGGGATTGATACCCGCTGTACTGCGCTCTACGCCATCAACTAATATAAGAGGAGAATTACTCTGACTGATAGATGAACCACCACGAATCAAGAACGTAGCCTCTGCACCCGGAGTATTGTTCTCATTGTACACGCGTACACCCGCAATTTTACCCTTCAGCCCTTCTCCCACAGTATTGATAGGAGTTGCCTTCAATGTTTCTCCATCCACCTTGCTGATGGCGGATGTTACGGTACGCTTGGATTGGGTACCATAACCTACGACCACCACTTCATCCAGCCCCATGGTGGTCGGTTCCATCCGGATGTTAAGAATCTTTTGATTAGTAATCAGGATTTGCTGTTCATCATAGCCCACATAGGAAAATACAAGAGTTTCCCCCTTGCTTACTTTCAGCTGGAAAGCACCATTCATATCCGTAATAACTCCTCGAGTCGTACCCTTCACAGCGATGGAAACTCCTGGAAGAGTTTCACCAGTATTGTCCACTACTACACCTGATAGGTTAAATTCTTGTGCCCAAAGCAAAAATGGGCAAAATAGTAGAAAAGTTATGAGGTGAAAATGAAATATTTTTCTCATCTTTGTTACGATTTTAATAATAAATTGTTTCAGTAATTTATTTAAGGGGAAACGGGAAGTGCCAATACTTCGTTTCCCTCCCTTTCGGGGGTCAAACTTAAGTTGGCCAATGAGTTTTTTCATTGGATGTATTGTTGCAATATCTCCATAGGCAATCGTTTTTAGTTAATTAATGTATTTGAAGAATTCCGTATTTTTCAATTCGTTTCTTGTCTCCTCCAGCTCTTCTTCAGAACAAGGAGCTATCGGCAATCGACATGGTCCACAGTCTATTCCTGCCAGTTTCATGAATATCTTACCGGCTCTGACTCCTCCCCATGCTTTATCAGCACATCAATGATTTCAACAGATTTCCATTGCATTTCACGGGCTGTTTCAAGGTCTCCCTTTTCCATGGCTTCCATCACAGCTTTGTATATACCGGAACATAGTTGTAGGTACTGCCTACGGCAGCCTTAGCTCCAACCGACAATCCGGTAATCAGTATCTCATCAAAACCGTGCAAGACTTCGAACGCCCCACCGTCCGCATGAATGCACTGCTGCATCTCCATCAGGTTGTTATGAGTAAACTTGACTCCCACCAGATTGGGAATTTGCTTCTTGCCCTCTATAAGGAACTTGTGTACCGGCAAGGAAACCCCGGTTATGGACGGCATGTTATAGTAATAAAACGGCAAGCGGGAAGCCGATGCAGCTATCGGCTTGAAAAAACCTATCAGCTCATCTACAGAACCGGGCTTGAAAAAGCAGGGCGCCATGGCTGCTATCATATCAGCTCCAATAGCTTGCGCATGGGCTGCCAGCTCGGCACACTGAACCTGCGACATGCCACCTACATGCACTATCACTTTCAGTTTTCCCTTGGCTGCCTCCATCCATTTTTCCGCAACAGCCTTTCGTTCTTCTGTTGTCAGAGAAACGGATTCTCCCGTCGTGCCACAAATAAACACTCCCGTCACACATTTCTTTTGCATCAGAAACTCTGCATACGGCCCGATCACCTGCAAATTTAAGGAACCATCTTCGTGCATTGGCGTAAATGGTGCAGCGATTAATCCTGTTAAAAGTCGTTTGTTCATAAATAAAATTATATTATAATTAATGATAGGTTCAAACCTATTTTTTCTTAAAGAACAAGCTTGTCAGATAGCCTATGACAAAACATGAGATAAAGCCGGATGCCGTGTACAAAAGCAAATGGAACGTCTGGAATCTGGCAACAAACAATTGTACGATGATACTTGCGACTATACCAATGATTGCTCCTCCGGAATTGGCGCGTTTGGTAAGCATGCCCAACATGAACAGTCCTCCCATACTGCCCAATATGAGCCCGAGTATCTTGTTAAATTCGTCCCACAATGAAGCGATATTCCATGTTGCCATAAGAAAAGCAAAAGATAGACTAATGATTCCTATCACACAAGTTGCCATACGTGCCGCATGCAATTCATTGCCACCCTCTCCCTTATGAAAGAAACGTGAATAAATGTCTACTATATAGCTGTGGCTGCCGAATTCATACTGCCGCTCAAAGTGGACATTGCCGCAGCGAAGATGCCCGAAATCAACAACCTACAATACCGACCGGCAATTGGGTAAAAATATACCACGGGAAAATAGCATCGCCGTTAGGAATACTGATACTCAGATTCTCAGGATACACCTTGTAATAGGCATAAAGCGCAGTGCCTATAAAGAAGAAAATCAGTGTGGCGGGAACAGTCAGTATCGCATTGGTCCATACACTCTTCCGTGCCTCTTTCATCGAAGAGGTAGTGAGATAGCGCTGCACCATACTTTGGTCCGTCCCATAGGTGGTAAGATGGGTAAAACATGCGGCAATAATGACAGTCCACATCGTAGCATCCTTCAAGTCAAAGTTCGTTGCTCCCAAATCGAACTTACCGTTTGCCACGGCAATATCAATCGTTTCACCCAATCCACCGGGAAGAGAACACGAGATGTATATCACTGCAAATATCGCTCCTCCAACAGTACAATTACTTGAATGGCATCTGTCCATACAACCGCCTCTATTCCCCCTATCATTGTATATAGAATACTACAAACTCCCATAATACCGATACATAGGAATATATCCAATCCAGTCACCACATTCAAAGCAATGGAGGGCAGAAAAAGCACGACACCCATACGCCCTACCTGGAAAATAATAAAGGCCAGACTGCAAATAACCCGGATAAAGACATTGAAACGTATCTCCAGATATTCATAGGCAGTCGTTATATTCAATCTCCGGAAAAAAGGAATAAAGACATAAACAATGACGGGGGCAACAAACACAATACCGGTATTGAACAACACATAACTCCAGTTCGTGGCATATGCCTTGGAGGGTATAGCCATGAAGGTGATGGCACTCAACGCGGTTCCGAAAAGACTCAGCCCGGCAGCCCACCACGGAATGCGTCCTCCACCCTTGAAATAGTCATTCGTACTTTTCTGGCGCCGTGAAAAGTAAATTCCAATTCCGGCCAATACGGCAAAATAACCGATAATCACAAGGATATTGACAAGTCCCAACCCCTTTTCCAAAGGAACAATATCCCCTTGAAGGCTGTACAGTCTATTCGTTCCGGAACTGGCATTGCTACCGAGTATAACGAAGGAACGGTTTCTTTGCAAGACTTGCATGGTGTCATAGGTACCTGGAATACATTCAGACTTGACAAGAGTCTGCGTAATTGTATGGTATTTCCATAAAGCATTCTCTTTTTTAAGATGCTGTGTATCTTCCGGCTCTTTCTGAAAAAGAAGTATATGGTTGGCTCCGCTGGCGACAGCAGCACATATTCCTTTCGGAAAATCCGAACCTAATGAACTCCATTTACCCAATTGGGGTTATAGACATATCCATCAGTCAAGCAAGAAGACAACCCTTCTTCCGTTTCCGTCTGTCCACCCAATAAATACAGACAAGGGGAAACGCCGTTGTTCTGTACCACGAGAATTGCATCTTCCCGGACGCATCCCGGATAGCCCGGTAGTTCTTTCCATCCTCTGGACTTGTTCGACAAGTCCAGCACAAAAAAAGAATCCGATAACCTGGACGGACTTACCGACTTCCTGCCTCCAAACAAATATACCTTATTGTCCAGTAGTGCTCCTGCCACGTTAGACAACGGAAAAGGAAGTGGCGGCCAATCTTCCGAAACATTCAGTTTGCCCTGCTGCATTGTGACAAAAAATACATCTTCGTAGCATTGGGAAGAATCACGCCCTCCAATACACAAGATACCGTCAGAGAGTGTTATGGAAGCGCCATAAGCCAACGGCTTGGACAACACATCTTCATACAAAGCGAATCCGGCATTTTCAGAAAGGCATACCGCATTTCTTCCCCATCGGCTATAATCGTCGGAAGTGCCGCCTGCCAATACAATTTGTCCGCCAAGTACTCCGGAAAAGAGCCCCAAAGTGTTGTGTTCCTCATTAAAAACACTCTCGTTGCCCCACTTTATCTGCTCAGAATGAGAAGCATCTGCAGCTCTCAGGCTTTGACCCCAAAACAAACAAAGGCATACCAATGCAACACAATTATTTACAATCCGTGTCATTTGTCATATTTTTATTGTGATTGACCCTTATTCTGTTCTCCTAACACTGCCCTATCATAAATCAGCTTCTTATAGACATAAAAGTGTTGCTCGATAGCATTTCTGTAGCCCATTTCATCCTTATTCTTGATAAAGTTCAATAAATCGGTGTGAGTTACAATCTTTCCCTTTTTCTCCAGTTCTATATTTATAGCTTCCACCCGTTCCCTCAAATTGGTTTTTACAAAGTTCATAACCGGATGAATGATGCTTTGGAACTGTACAATCGTCTTATTCCCCGTTATTTCGTATAGTTTTGAATGGAAAGTATATTCGCTGAGATTGGCATATTCGTTGTTCCCCAATGCAACGCCTGCATTAACAATCTCTTCCAGTTCCATAATATCCTGCTCTTTAATATTATGAAATATGTCACTACTGATTCCTATCTCCAAGGCAACCCTGAATCCCAAAAGATCGAGAAGTGATTCCTGGCTCATAATACGGGGATCAACCACTCTCTTCATTCCCCCTAAGATGAAAGGCTCAGTTAATATCATTCCACGACGTGTACGGCTTTCAATCATTCCCATCATTTTCAGACGGCTAAGAGCTTCCCGAAGAACACTACGAGCTACCCCCAACGCTGACGACAACTCAATTTCGTTAGGGATAGAATCACCCACTTTCAAGTCCTGACTTCTGAAATAATTCAATAACTTGTCTTCCACTTGGTCTACCAAAGTAATCGACTGCCCATCAATTTTTAAGTTTTCCATATATTAAATCGTG
>ENA-OQJX01000239-OQJX01000239.1-human-gut-metagenome-genome-assembly--contig:-NODE-239-length-34550-cov-2.671673_pt1 | contig 34550 bp, 37 predicted proteins | sample MGYA00242615_ERZ504782 | MGnify/ENA primary metagenome ERZ504782 (study PRJEB26092, sample SAMD00036354) | human gut metagenome | host: Homo sapiens | study: EMG produced TPA metagenomics assembly of... | reverse complement strand
AGCCAAAATAGAACAATATTAGAAGTGTATAACACCTAAACAGAACAAGTGATATTAGTGTTTAATTTATAACTTAAGAGAGCAGATGGTCATACATTTAATTCACACAGCAGTAACACGAAAAATCTATTTGGATATTTGGCGCAATATTAAGAATTTGCCAAGTTAGTCTATTCCTATTCTATATTTATAGATAATAATAGCCTGTCCCAAGTCGGTGCAGAAAATGCATAAACCGATTTTGGGAAAGGAGTGTATTATTCTACGCGAAGACTGCGTATTCCTTATTGTAGATAAATCTATAAAAATAAATCAATTTCATTAATTTAAAATCAAAGTATCAAAGATGAGAAAATCAATTCTCTTGTTTGTACTCTTTACTCTGACAAGTATCCCCCTGTTGCTTTTTGCACAGGGTGGATATCAGGTAACGGGACACATTATTTCGGCGGAAGACAATCAGCCGATGATTGGTGTGTCTGTTTTGGAGAAGGGTACGACGAACGGAGTAATTACCGATATGAATGGTAATTACAGTATCACAGTGACGAAATCCCCTGCTATTTTGCAGTTTTCTTACATTGGAATGAAAACGATGGAAAAGCAGGTGTCTGCTGCCACTCGCATGAATCTGAAGATGGAGAGTGATGCACAAATGGTAGAAGAAGTAGTGGTTGTTGCCTACGGTGTACGTAAGAAAGGTACGATTGCAGGTTCTGTATCTACGGTAAAAGCTGAAAAGATGGAAGATGTTCCTGCTCCGAGTTTCGATCAGGCACTGCAAGGGCAGGCACCGGATTAATGGTGCTTTCTGAATCAGGTGAACCCAGTAAGGCAGCAACTTTTCGTATTCGCGGAACAAATTCAATTAATTCGGGGAAAGATCCTCTTTTTATATTGGATGGAGTGGCTATTTCAAGTTCAGATTTCAACACGATTAGTCCTAATGATATTGAGAGCATTTCAGTGTTGAAAGATGCTTCTTCTACTTCTATCTATGGCGCACGTGCTTCTAATGGCGTGGTAGTAATCACTTCCAAGCGTGGACGTATGGGGGAAGCTGCCAAGATTACTTTCCGTACACAACTAGGTTTTTCCCAATTAGCTTCAAAGGACTGGGATCAGATGGATACGAACGAACGTATTCAGTTTGAAAAAGAAGTGGGATTGGATAAAGGACAGGATTACGAGAAATTAAGTAAGATAAATATCAATTGGCTGGATAAGGTATACAATGACAAAGCACCCTTGCAGAATTACGAGTTATCAGTAAATGGTGGTACGGAAAAGTTAAATTATTATGTTTCGGGAAGCTATTATGATCAGGATGGTATTGCAGTAGGTTCTACATTTGAGCGTGTTAACTTCCGTGCCAATGTGGAGGCGAAAGCTAATAAATGGTTGAAAATAGGAACGAATACAATGTTTACTTATCAGGAGGTAGAACAGAGTGATGATGGTGAATATGCATTGTGGGCTCCTATTTCCGCATCTTTTTTCATGTTGCCTTACTGGAATCCTTATAAGGAGGATGGAAGTCTGGCTCTTCAGGATGACGGCAGTTGGAAAGGAACGACGGAGAATCCGTTAGCATGGATGGAAAACAATCCGTTATCAAATAAGAAGTATAAACTTTTATCTACTTTCTATGCTGAAGCTACACCTATAAAGAATCTCACAATTCGTTCACAACTAAGTGCAGATTATGGTCATACTACTTCTTTTTATCGAAGTTTTCCGAGTTATAAGCCAAATAATAATTATGGAGGTGCCCAGCGTAGTTCGTATGATATGCTTAATCTGATGATTACAAATACGGCAAACTACCGTTTTATGTTGAATGATGTTCATTCATTCAACTTTATGGTTGGGCAGGAAGGAGTCGATTATCATTATGAAGGTTTTCAGGTTACGACTCGTGGACAGACAAATGATATTTTGACAAACTTGTCTTCCGGTTCTACCGCTTCATCATGGGGAGATCCCGTTACGGAATATTCTTTTCTCTCTTTTTTTGGTCGTGGTGAATATAATTATGATGATCGTTACTATGCTGACTTTTCGGTTCGTGGGGATGGATCTTCCCGTTTCGGAACAGATAAACATTGGGGAGCTTTTTGGTCAGTCGGGTTTATGTGGAATCTCCGTAAGGAGAAGTTCATGCAAAAATATAAATGGCTTACTAATGCGCAAATAGCGATTAATACCGGTACATCGGGCAACTCTTCTATTAATAACTATGAACATTTGGCTTTAGTTTCCGGTGGATATAAGTATAACAATGAATCAGGTATTGCTATTTCCCAGTTGGGAAATGAAGAATTAAGTTGGGAGTCTACATGGGCTACTAATGTGGCACTGCATTTAGGTTTTATTGATCGTATAAATTTGGATGTGGAGTTTTATAATAAGAAAACTACTAATATGTTGATGGCAGTTCCCATTTCTTACACAACTAGCGGTTTTGGAACTCGTTGGGATAATGTGGGAGCTATGCGAAACCGTGGTGTAGAAATTAATGTCAGTGCAGACGTACTTCGCATCAAAGACTTTACATGGAATGTGAACGCCAATGTTTCATATAATAAAAATGAGATAACCGAGCTTTATAATGGGATAACAGAATATGTAGCCTCTGATACTGGTAGAATGGTTGCGGTAGGTCATCCGTTAGGTGAATTTTATCTGAACCGTTATGCAGGAGTCAATCCTACTAATGGAGATGCTTTATGGTATACCAAAGACGGTGAAATTACTACAGAATATAATGAAAGTGACAAAGTGATGCTGGGTAAGACACATGAAGCTCCTTGGCAAGGTGGTTTTGGTACTACACTTTCTTGGCAAGGATTTTCACTTTCCGCACAGTTCACGTGGGTGGCCGATCGCTGGATGCTTAACAATGACAGAGTTTTTCAAGAGAGCAACGGACTGTTCAGTGCCTACAATCAGTCAAAACGTATGCTTTATGATCGATGGAAAAAGCCGGGAGATGTGACTGATATCCCTCGTTATGGAGTTACTCCTCAATTAGATTCACGATTCTTAGAAGATGCTTCTTTCCTGCGTCTGAAAAATTTAATGCTTAGCTATACATTCCCACAGAAATGGTTGCAGCGGACTAATTTTTTAAGTAGTGCCCGTATTTATGCGCAGGGACAGAATTTGTTGACATTTACAAGTTTTACAGGGATGGATCCGGAGTCTACCTCCAATGTGTATAAGGCTCAATACCCTATGTCCCGTCAGTTTACATTCGGACTGGAAGTTTCATTCTAAAATTAATCAGTGATGATAAGAAAAATAAAATTATATATAGTTTTAGTTGCGGTATTGCTTTCGGCATCTTCCTGTCTTGATAAATATCCGCAAGATGCAATTCCGCAAGAAGAGGCTATTAAGACAGTGAGCGATGTACGCCAAGCTTTGGTCGGTATTTATGCACAGTTTAAAAATGCCAGCCTATATAGCGGATACTTGACTTTATTGCCTGATATTCAGACGGATCTGGTATACGCTGTTAAAGGATATACAAATATCTATGGTGATGTATGGCGTAATGAAATATTAGCTATCAATAAACAGGTGGAATATGTGTATGGTGGCTTGTATACTGTCATCGGACGTTGCAATTTTGTTCTTGATAACATTGCTGCTGTAGAGGCCAACACTTCAGATGATGAACAACTGGACAAGTTGGATACCTATAAAGGTCATATCTATTTTGCCCGTGCGCTGGCTTATTCAGAACTGTTGAAGTGTTTCTGTAAAGCTTATGAAAGTGACGAAGAAGCTGCCAATGAACTGGGAGTTGTACTGCAGTCCAGCTACGTTAATCCGGGGCCTGTAAAACGTGCTTCTTTAAAAGATTCGTATCAGTTTGTATTGGATGATTTGGCTAGATCGGCCGAATATCTGGCTACGGATGATGACACTGAGGTTATTTATAATTCTGCATATTTCACGATTGGTACAGTCAATGCTTTATATGCTCGTATGTACTTGTATATGCGGAAGTGGGAGAAAGCTGTTGAATATGCTACTAAAGTAATAGATAGTAAGAAATATATATTAGCTGATGCAACCAAGCATAGTTATTCGGTTACTTATAATGATTTTGCATACATGTGGCAGTATGATAATTCTACTGAAATCATTTGGAAAGTAATGTTTGAGGTAAATTCCTATGGAGGGGCATTAGGCACTGTATTCCTCAATTATGATTATACATCTTATAAACCGGATTATGTACCAGCTAAATGGGCATTGGATGCCTATGCCAATGCTGATTTACGCTATAATGCTTATTTCGCTACGGCAACGACCGGATTCTCTCATGGGTTGACTTGGCCTCTTTTGGTTAAATACATGGGAAATCAGGATTTTATAAGCCAAAGATTGCTGTGTGTATCCATGCCGAAACCGTTCCGGTTAGCGGAACAATATCTGATTCGTGCAGAGCTTATTGCCGGATGGGAGCATCTTATTATGGAAAAGCAGGAATTGATATTTCTACTTTACGTATGGCTCGTTATTCTTCTTATGGTGGCTCTACTACGCTTACAGAAGAAAATTGGTTTAAAACTGTCAGTGAAGAACGTATGAAAGAACTCTTTATGGAAGGTTTCCGTCTTAACGACTTGAAACGTTGGCATGAGGGATTTGAACGTAAAGAACAAACTTCGACTATCTCTCCGGGTAATACGTTGAAGTTAGAGAAAGACGATCCTCGTTTTGTATGGCCTATTCCACAACATGAGTTGGATGCTCCTGGCGTAGATCTAGCACCTAATGAAAGCAATAAATAATGTATAAAGATAATATAGAGAAACAATGAAACGATTAATAACAGGAATAGTAACACTTACGACGTTGGCTGTCGGATTCTGGGGATGTAATGATCTTTCCCGGACGACTTACAGCGGTTCCGACTACGTGATGTTCTCCGATACATTATCTATGTATCCGGTGCAGGACAGCGAGAAATGGTTTGAGATTCCGGTAGTAGCTACGAATATATGCGATTATGACCGTTCTTTTGGTGTGGAAGTAGACGATAAGGCTAGTAATGCAATTGAAAAAAAGCAATATGTAGTTGAATCAAATACGGTAACCATTAAAGCAGGGGAGCGAGTTGCAAAGTTCCGGATGAAGGGTGTCTATGAAAATATAGGTAAAACTGACTCTTTGTCGGTTACGTTCAATTTGCTTCCGAAAGATGAAAATATATGGGATTTGTACGGTACACGTACTCGTGTTCAAATGCAAAAAGCATGTCCTTTCGAACTAAGTACTTTTGAAGGCTATTGTCTATTGACTTCTTCTTTCTTTAATGCATATATGACGGATACGGAACATCGGTTATTGCAGGCAGAAAGAGACAAGACGGAAGATAATACTATCATATTACATGATTTTTTCTACAAGAATTATGATCTTAAAATTAAGTATGATCCTTCCGATCCGTTGAAACCATTTGTAGAGTTTGATGATCAAATTATAGGTAGTACGGCAGAAGCTTCGGAACCATTTACGGTAATGGAAAGCTGATGTGTACTCAGCCTGTTGCGTACGATTCTTATTATAATGTATGCCAGAAATTCGTATTCTTATATAGCACTATTTATGTGGTGGGTAAAGGTACAGTAGGTACTTATGTGAATATCTTGGAGTGGATTAGTGATGAAGAAGCGGAACAGTATAAGAAAGAGGAAGGACTCTAAACTATAATCGGAAATAAATATGAAAGATATAATGAAATATTATTTGCAATTGATTACGTTAGTGTTTTGTCTCTTCGTATCTGCTTGCAGTGATGATGACGAGACTACAACGCCTGTATTCCCGGATTTGCAGAAAATAGAATGTGAAGTCGGAGATACCAAGACACTGACTTTTGAGGCTGCCGATAACTGGATATTGACTTCCTCATCGTTATGGTGCTATTTTGAACAGGATGGTGAGAGGACGTTCGTTTGTTCAGGCAATGCCGGAAAGCAGACAGTCACTATCCATATTAGTGATGATGCTACCGAACTGTTAAAATCTTATAAGGCAGAGCTGACTATGAAGCTGGCAGGAAGCCAGCAGGTGATAGCGGAGGTGACGCGTCCGTCTACTGGTTATGAAGTTCGGGCTTTCAATGCGGACAAGTCTGTAATGTACACAGAAAAAATCCTTTTGTCATCAATTTTGATGGAACTGACATATTGGTGTTAGAAGCTAATGAGGATTGGGCTTTGAAAAGTAACCCCGAATGGATGGAATTCAATCGTAGAGCATCAGACAGCGAAGTTGTATCTGGCAATGCCGGAGATAATGTCAGCGTCATTCCACAGATGATAATGCAATATAAAAAGAATGAAATTACCGGCTTTCTGACAATTGAAAGTAGAAGCGGAGCTGTTGCAAAAGTTCCTGTGAAGTATGAAGGTATTCCTGCTGATAGAATTATTGGTACTCTGAAAGACAACATAGAAGTCTCGGTTGATGGAGAAAGTTATACTGCAGGCGATAATAGTTATGATAGCGAGGGAGTTCCTGTAACGGTAATGGCTAAGAATGATGAATATACCTTGGTATGTGTGGAATATGTGGCAGAACGGAATCAGATGACATGGGAGCTTGAATATTCTTATACAATAATGGATTCCTTTAATCGTTGGCTTTGGATAGATGATGATAAAGAAGGGAATATTAATATAGCAGCAAGCGCAAATAATTCGAAAGCAAGAACTGCGTATGTATTAGCATTTCCTAACGTTATATATGCTGAAATTAAGGATCATCTATCCGATCTTGTTTTACTTGAAAAGGGGATTCCAAAGGAATATGATGAAAATATAATTGCTGATATAAAACAGGAAGGAGTGGCAGGAGATCTGATATCTTTGGTTAAAGAAAGTGGTGAACCTATTTTGGATGGTACAGGCAATCCTGTGAAAGCTGTACCTTCGGATATGCCAGATGAACAATTAGAAAGTGAATATGGTACTACAAATGTATTTTTGGTTTCATCGTTGACTTTAGGTGTTAATTATGATCCATTCCATATTATTGTAAATGGCTACTCCGGTTGGAATTTGCAAGCTGAAACTAAGCATAATGGTCAGGATACCGTATGGGAAGGAATTGAAGTTGAGGGAAGGTATATGACAAGTGCATTTGTCAATGTTTCAGGCATGGACGAAAGCAAGAATGGAACAAAGCCTATGGTTATTAAATTAATGGATAATGAAACTATTTTAGGAGTATTGCTGATTCAACCCGATATGAGGATTGATAACATGTAAAATTTAGCTTATATGAAAACTAAGATATTATTTATAAAAATGTTTGTCCTTTCTTGCATGTTGTTTACTTTAGGGTTTACAGCTGGAAGTTGCTCTGACGATGATGACGTACTTCAGGCAGGATATGGATATGCTCAGTTCAAACTTTATAAAGGTGTTTCGACAGGTACACGTGCCAGTACGAATGAGCTGGATTATTTGCGTGATGCGCAAAAAATGAAAATCGTGCTTATCAATCAGGAAGACGGTACTGAAATTGTACAGACTGTCGGTCTGGAAGCGATGGGCGACGATAGTGAATTTGGCTTGAGAAGTGACAAACTTCAATTGATGGTCGGAACTTATCAGATTATCGGTTTCTATCTGTTTAAAGCAGATGGAACTACGCAGGATTTGAAACAGATTCTTTCCGGCGAACCGGATAAAAAGACAATTTTGACTGTAGTAAATGGTGGGTTAGCTGTACAAGACATACAGGTGAAAGTAGTGAATCGAGGGATAGTGAAATTTACTATAACTAAAAATTTTCTACCATCCACTCGGGCAATAGGCGAAGATTATGTTTTCTCCGATATCAAATACATCAATGTAACGGTACAGGAACTGTTTACGAAAAAAGAGACGACTCTTGAGAATATTGCCGTAAAGTATACAGAGAAGCTGGATGATAGTGGAAAGAAGATATCCGTGGCTGTCAGTGATTCATTATTCCGTCTTTCTGCCGGTAAATATAAGATTAAAAGTTATACGACTAAAAAGAAAAATAAGGGATCTTTGGAATATGGAGAAGTAAACGGTGCTGACTTTGAAGTGCTGGATAATGTGACTACTGAAGTTAACGTTCCGATTAATTTCAGTAAAACTACCGGCAGTATTAAGGACTATCTTGTTCTGAAAGAAATGTGGGAAGCCTTGAAAGGCCCGTCTATTCCGGAAAAGAATCAGAAGGGATGGAGTTATTCGGGTACTACATATCCTTTAGGTACTAACTGGGATTTCAATAAAGATATTGATTTGTGGGGAGATCAACCTGGTGTCGATTTGGATGCCAAAGGACGTGTCACAGGTCTTTCTATCGGTGCGTTCGGTCCTGAAGGTGATATTCCTGAATCTTTGGGAGACTTAACGGAGCTTAGAACTTTATCTTTAGGTAATCATGCCGACCAAGTAGGTGATAATATCATTGAGAAGACGATGGGAACTGAATTGACTGAAGTACAGAAGAACTCTATAAGGAGTGATTATTATAATAAGTTTGTAAAGGTGGATATTGAATCGTATTTCTCCGAACCGATACAAGCTGCTTTGAAGTGGCAGAAAGAGGGGATACCCAGTCGTTTTTCTCAGCCTACTGTAAATAGCAAAGCCAATCGTCCTTCTTTGAAAGATGTCCCGGTCAATCGGTTGACAAATGGAATTCATAGAATACCCGCTTCTATTGGAAACTTGAAGAAATTGCAATATTTGTATATTGCCAACGGTAAATTCGAAGGATTTGAACCGGGGACTGACCTAAGTGGGCTGGAGAATCTGACAGACCTTGAAATTTACAATTGTCCGTCTATGACAAAACTTCCGGAAGAACTGAATAAACTGCCGAACCTTCAATCATTCAACTTGGCGAGTAATCCGAGTTTGGGAGATTTTCATGAGGATTTAGGTAAGTTTGTAGCCAGCGAAAGTATAAGTAAAACATTGCAGATCTTTTATTTGACTTATAATAAACTGACTGTTTTGCCGGATATGTCAATGGTGAAAAAACTTGGTAAACTGGATTGTGCATACAATCAGATTAAAAAGATTGAGAAAGCATTCGGTAGTGATGTTATTTTGGTACAATTGTCAATGGATCACAATCAGATAGAGGAATTGCCACGTGATGAAAGTGGACATTTCTGCGGATATGCTGATGTGGAGTCTTTCTCTTTTGCTTATAATAAATTGAAGAAATTCCCTAATATATTCAGTTCGCAATCTGTATATGTAATGTCTTCTGTTTAATTTTTCATTCAATGAAATTGATGGATTTGAGGGTGAAGAGAATGGAACTTTTAATGGCGTAAATGCCAGTACGATTGCATTGGGGGGGAATAAATTGAAAAAATTCCCGAAGATACTGTTTGATACAAATTCTCAGGTGTCAGCTTTAGGACTGAACGGTAATGGAATAGAAGAGATACCGAAAGGTACATTCAATGCATCAAAATATTCGTATATGATGAAAACATTCGACTTGACTTATAATCACTTATCAAAGCTTCCGGATGATTTTAATGGGAAAAATATGCCTTTCCTTTATGGTGTGGATCTAAGTAACAACCGCTTTACGGAAGTTCCTACCGGACCGATGGACGCTGCCACATTAACTGTTTATGCTGTACGTAACCAGCGCGATGAGAATGGTAACCGCTTGTTGAGAAAATGGCCGGGCAATTTAGGCTTATGTCCGAGTTTGAGACAATTCTGTATTGGTGGAAATGATTTGCGAAAGATTTTTGATACGATATCATCGGCTATTATCGTTTTTGAGATAAAGGATAATCCAAATATCTCTCTCAATCTTTCCAATGTTTGCGATCTGATTAAAGAGGGAAGATATCTCCTCATCTACGATCCGGAACAGGATATTCGTGGATGTGATTATTTGAAAGAATAAATAGATAAATAACAAAAAAGAATCTATATGAAACCATTGTTTAAAATATATTTATGCCTCTTTGCAAGCTTGTGTTTTATTGCTGCTTGTGATGATTCGGATGAGGAAGGCATTTCTGGCTTCACCATCGATGCCCAGGAGTTCACCTTGGGTGCTACAGGTGGAATGGAGTCGGTGAAAGTGGCTTCGGGTACTAAATGGGTGGCAAAGGTCAACCAGCCTTGGGTGAAGGTGATGCCTGCTAATGGTGTCGGAAGCACTAATTGTGAGATTGTAGTGGATTCTACACTTTCTAATGATGTGAGACATGCTGTCGTGACGTTTGTACCGGAAGGACAGTCTAAGCAAGAACTGAAAATACATCAGACCGGATATGGAAAGATGATAGGTCTGGATAAATATGAAGTGGAAGTTGCCAGTATGGCTAACGAGGATAAAAGATATTTTGATATATCGGTGACTACAAATGTCAAATTCAAGGTCGATTATCCTTTGATGGGCTCTTGGGTGACTACTTCCAAAAGACAACCTGATATATCTTTGGATTATGGAGCTCGTCCCCGTACCATCAAGATGCGATTTAAGTGGGATATGAATACGGATCCGAAAGAAAGAATCGCTTCGATTAAGTTCCTTCCGGTGAACGAGGAAGATGAACTGGAGAAAGAGGTAGCTTTGACTATAAAACAGGAAGCTTCACCGGAAATAACAGATGATAGACGGGGAGATTCCATTGCTATTGTCATTGCAAGTACCAAATTGCGTTCAATGATAAGTTGGGATACCAGCGAACGTCTTGACTATTGGGCAGGCATAACCGTATGGGAGAGAACTGATAAAGGTGTGACTCCAGAACAAATCGGTCGTGTACGTTCTGTTGAATTCAAAATGCTGAATACAAAGGAGGAATTACCTGCTGAAATCGGTAAAATCAAATATTTGGAGACATTGGTTGTTGCTAGTAACACGAATACGCAGTTGCTTCCTGCTACTTATAGGATTGGAAACGCATTAAAGGGATTGCAGCATCTGAAGAATCTGACAATAAATGCGATGGGTATTACAACTATCTCAAAATCAGAATTAGAAGGATCTTGTCAGATTTTAACTAAATTGGATTTGAGTAGTAATAACTTTACGGCTATACCGTCTGACTTACAATCCAAAAACTTCCCGGAACTGACTCATTTGAGTTTGACAGGTAATCGTCGATACAGTTCAATTACAGATTTGAACGATACACGTGAAAATCTCGGCTTGAAATTTGATGCGAGTAATAATTATAATTTTAAGAACTTGTTGAAGTGGGAAAAACTGAAATCGTTGTCATTATCCTATAATTTGATATATGGGAATTACCTACATTCATTAATTCATGGTCACATTTACCGGAAGTTCCTGCTTATACCGATGAAGATATTCAGAGTAACGATACATTAAACAGTGCAAGCGATGAAGTGAAGGAAAAATTAAAGACTATTCCAAGGATTCTGCCTAATGTCGAGAGGTTCACTATTAACTTGAACTTCTTGTCGGGAGATGATTTACCGGAATGGCTACTTTACCATCCGCGTTTCCGCACGTTTCGATCCGTTCACTTTGATTTATACACAGGATTCTGGAAAGGATATGAATGGTAATGTTCCGGGATTTAAGAACGAACCTTCTAATTTGGAATGGTTTTACGAGCGTTATCCGAAAGCCAGACCTACATTAACTGAATATTGATTTGATTATGAAAAGAATATATTTAATTCTAATAGCCGCTGTAGCAATCACTTTTACATCCTGTTCCGACCGGGATATGGATACAGTGAAACCTGATACAGGACAGGGAGCTCCAATTATTAATTTACCCGAGGGAGCGAGCCAGGGAAAAATAATGGTAAAATTCAAACCGGAAGCGGCATCCTTTTTGGATGCTGCTGTAACTCGCTCTATCGGAGGTGCGATGACCCGTTCGGGAATTTCGGATATGGATATAATTCTACAACGAATCGGTACTCATAAATTGGAGCGTATTTTCCCGATAGATAACCGCACGGAAGAACGCACCCGCAAGGCAGGACTGAATCTTTGGTATGTTATCCATTTTGATGAAGATACGAATTTGGAGCAGGTGGCTAAAGATTTGTCGCAGGTAGCAGATGTGGCGAAAGTCCAATTTAGCCATATTATCCAACGTTCATACGATCCTAATGTGCGGGCAACAGTTCTCACCAAACAAGCAATGAGTCATGTGATGCGTAACACTCGCGCCATAAATGTCACACCGGATGATACCTATTTTAATCTACAATGGGGGTGTAAGAATGATGGTTCTATTCTTCAGAATGAAGACAAGAATGACAAGGGTGACAAGGTAGTACCTGCTGTAACGGGGGTTGATGTAAATTGTGGAGAAGCTTGGAAACTTTGTACGGGAGATCCTTCCATTATCGTAGCTGTGCTTGATGAAGGTGTGATGTATGATCATCCTGATTTAAAGGGGAATATGTGGGTGAATGAGGCCGAAACATTTGCTTCAAAGGAAGATGCTGATGGAAATGGTTATGCCGGTGACCGTTATGGCTACAATTTCACAGATGATAAAGGTTATATTTCTTATGATGACCCGAATGATACCGGACATGGAACTCATGTGGCTGGGATTATCAGTGCAGTGAGAAATAATGGTGAAGGTATTAGTGGTATTGCAGGAGGGGATAAAGCTAGTAATATAGGTGGTGTAAAGATAATGAGTTGTCAGGTGTTTTCCGGTTCTAAAGGATGTAACCTGTATCAGGAAGCGAAAGCCGTGAAATATGCAGCAGATAATGGTGCCGTTATTTTGCAGTGTAGTTGGGGATACAATTCGGGACTTGCCAATCCCATTAGCGGATATAGTCCGGGTTATACTTCTGATAAAGCCTGGGTAGACAGTGCTCCGCTGGAGAAAGAGGCTTTTGACTATTTTATTCATAATGCCGCTCGCCAAATGATGTCATAGACGGAGGTATCATCGTGTTTGCTTCAGGTAATGAATATGCAGCTATGGCCGGATATCCGGGCGCTTATCCTGATTATATTTCGGTAGCGGCCGTAGCAGCCGATGGTACTCCATCCAGTTATTCTAATTATGCGCATGGAGTTTCTATCTGTGCTCCAGGTGGAGACAGTGATTATCATCAGAGTCCCAAAGGTAAAATATATTCCACAATACCATCTTCTGCCAGTGAAGATGGTGGGAATTATGGATACATGGAAGGAACGTCACAGGCTTGTCCACATGTTTCGGGAGTAGCCGCACTGGGACTTTCTTATGCTGCCAAATTGCATCGTCATTTTCGTGCAGATGAATTCCGTAAAATGATATTGGAATCTGTCAAGCCGGTAGAACCATATTTCACGGAAATGAAAGTATATTGGTACACAAATGCTTCATTTGGCCAAATTGCAGCCGGACAGATGGAACCTGCTGCTTATACAGGTAATATGGGTACAGGACTGATTGATGCCTATCAGTTATTGAAAGCTGTTGAGGGCAGAGGTGTCGAGATGACTGTTCCCAATATGTATGTGTCCGTTGGTGGTACAAGTAAGATCAATTACTCCCGTTATTTTAAGAATGGAGAGAATATGACTTTCTCATGTAAAGTTGATGATAGCTCGATAGCTGTTTTTCTCACTGCGGAAGACAACATTACTTTCACCTTGAAAGGATTGAAAGTGGGTTCTACGAAAGCTACCGTTACGGCGACTGACGGTACCAAGCAAGATTTCTTTATTACTGTTCGTAAAAACGATAGTTGGTTGTAAATGTGATTATGAAACGATACTTTACCGGAGCCATCAAGTATGGACTGTTCTTTTTCTTTCTTCTGTCTTCTGCGCATAGTTTTGCGCAGGAAACAGGAGGGGAGCAAGTCTTGCAGTTTGAATGTACTGCAATCAATATAGGGACTTTGTCGGAAGACGATGCGCCAGTAACGTATCATTTTAAATACTGTAATGTAAGTAAAAAAACGGTGCGTATCTCTAAGTTGACTACTTCCTGTGGCTGTACGGTAGCCAAGTGTAATAAAGACTTGGTACAACCGGGGGAACGGGGAGAAATCAATTTGATTTTTCATCCTAAGGATCAGGCTGGTGATTTGTATCGGGAAGCATTTGTCTATACCGATCTCTCCGGAAAGAAACCGATGATCAGGCTGGTACTTACTGGCAAGGTATCACCTACCAGCGACCAATGGAAGGGATATCCCGTAGCTATTGGGAATACATTGCGACTGAAACGGAAAGAATGGCAGATTAGAGTGCTTTCTCGAGAAGGAATGCAAGTGGAAAGATTCATTTGTGTCAATACAGGAAAGCAACCTTTAAATTTGTCAGCCTTGATGCTGCCGGAATACATTCGTTTTCGAACAGAGCCGAAAGTTATTCTTCCGGAAACGGAAGCCGACATGATTCTTTCTATTGATAGAAGTTTGTTGCCTCAAAAGAATGAAATTACATTTTGTTTGGTCTTGGACGGCATTTCAGTACGCCCTTCTGAACGGACAGTACAAGTGAAATTATTGTTACAATAATAAATAATATAAAAATATGTATATGAAAAATATATTCAGAATAATGCTACTACTCACCACGATGCTGTTTGTGTCATGTGGGGATGATGATGAAGTAAAGCTTCCTGATACTAAGGATGTAAATTATGCGAATATCGCAGGAAGCTGGCGATTGAGTGAATGGAATGGAGAAAACCTGGAAGGTGACACACGTTACTATTATATAACGTTTGATCGGAAGGGAAAAGACGGAAAACGTTCTTACACTATTTATACGAATCTCAACAGTGCTACATCTGAGCAAATTCCCGGTTCTTTTCTTTTGAGTAAAGAAGATGATTACGGAGATATTATTAGCGGTACTTACTATTATCAGCTTGATACGGATGATGAATGGGAATATTCATACATTGTTTCGGGGTTGACTGATACTTCGATGATATGGACTGCCAAAGAAGATATGGGAGAAATGAAAGTTTATACTCGTTGTAATGAAGTTCCGGCAGATATCATAGCCGGAACAAGAGCTTCATTCTAGTTGTATTCTGTTTCTTACTTTATTGCCATCAGATTTTCTTGAAAATTGGGGCATCTTTTTATAATAAAACCGTTTAAGCAAATCTTTGTATTTAAACGGTTTTTATTTTTGTATTTATCTTTATTGGTACAAGACCGCACAAATAAAATCAAAGATTTATTTGGAAATAAAATAAAGACTTCTTATCTTTGCATTAGATTTATAATTGTAATGAATACAACTTTGAAAAGAAAGGAAGATAATGAAACCATACGATCGATTATTAGAGCATAATATCAAGCCTTCCATGCAACGCATCGCTATCATGGAATATTTGATGGAGCATCCGATTCATCCGTCGGCTGATGATATTTACACAGCATTGTCTCCTTCAATGCCGACACTTTCAAAGACAACGGTTTATAATACTTTGAAATTGTTTTCCGAACAGGGTGCGGCATTAATGCTTACGATTGACGAAAAGAATACAAATTTTGATGCGGATACTTCTGTACATTCCCATTTCCTTTGCAAACGTTGCGGACATATTTATGATTTGAAATGTCCGGAAGCGATTAAACAAGTGGAAAATCTGGAAATGGATGGTCATCAGGTATCGGAAGTTCATTATTATTATAAAGGTATTTGCAAGAATTGCTTAAGTAAAGATAAAGAAACACGTATTGACTAATTAATTTAAAATTGAGAAGAAAATGAAGAAATTTAGATGTACTGTATGCGGTTACGTTCATGAAGGTGACGCAGCTCCTGAGAAATGTCCATTGTGTAAAGCTCCTGCCAGCAAGTTCGTAGAAGTTGTTGAAGTAGAAGGTGGCGCATTGTCTTTTGCTGACGAACACGTTATCGGTGTTGCAAAAGGTTGTGACGAAGAAATGATTAAGGATCTGAACAATCACTTCATGGGAGAATGTACTGAAGTTGGTATGTATTTGGCCATGAGCCGTCAGGCAGACCGCGAAGGTTATCCTGAAGTAGCTGAAGCTTTCAAACGTTACGCTTGGGAAGAAGCTGAACATGCTGCTAAGTTTGCAGAACTGTTGGGTGACTGCGTATGGGATACTAAAACTAACCTGCAGAAACGTAAAGACGCTGAACAAGGTGCGTGTGAAGACAAAAAACGCATTGCAACTCGTGCTAAAGCTCTGAACTTGGATGCTATCCATGACACTGTACACGAAATGTGCAAAGACGAAGCTCGTCACGGTAAAGGTTTTGAAGGATTATACAACCGTTATTTCGGTGATAAGAAATAATTAAGCCTAATAAACTCTTAAAAGGTCTGTATTCTGCAACGAATACAGACCTTTTTTATTTATATTTGTCTATCAATTTTTAAATACCACAGTTATGAGAAAAGTACAACTATTGTTAGTTTGTTTAATGCTTTCAGCGGCTGCCTTTGCTGCTGATAAGGTGATTAAATTGCCGAAGCCTAATTTAAACCGCACTGGCGCGGTGATGAAGGCATTGTCTGAACGACATTCAACTCGCGAATATGCTTCGAAAGCATTGAGCCTGGCTGATCTGTCTGATTTGTTGTGGGCTGCTAATGGAATAAACCGTAAGGAATCCGGAATGAGAACCGCTCCGTCAGCGTTGAATAAACAGGATGTGGATGTATATGTAGTGTTGCCTGAAGGAAGTTATCTGTATGATGCTAAAATCATCAGTTGACACTGATAGTTGCGGGAGATTATCGTGGTGCAGTAGCTGGTGGTCAGGCGTTTGTGAAAACAGCTCCGGTATCATTGGTTTTAATCAGCGATCTTTCTCGGTTTGGTGATGCCAAAAGTCCACGCAGCCAGTTGATGGGGGCTATGGATGCCGGTATTGTTTCCCAAAATATTTCAATCTTCTGTTCTGCTGCTAACTTGGCAACAGTACCACGTGCTTCGATGGACAATGAGCAGCTAAAGAAAGTTTTGAAATTGAAAGATAGTCAGATGCCAATGATGAATCATCCTGTAGGACACTTCAAATAAGGATTCGCAGGAAGACTTATAAGCCGTATAAAGAAGATTTATAAGCCTATAAAAAAGAGTGACGCTATCTCTATCGGATACCGTCACTCTTTGCTTGTTATAGCGTCACTATCCTGACCGGATACCGTCACTATATTTTCTTCATTATTTCAAGAGAAATTCATCAATCGCTTTCTTGTAAGTTGCTTTATCAGCAGCTCCACGGAAAAGTTGTGGATCCCCTTTCATCGGAATGAACACAAACAATGGAATACTTGTAGCATTAAACAAAGCTGCCAGTTCTTTTTGTTTATCCACATTAACTTTGTAGATGACAATTTTCCCTGCATATTCCTTTGCCAGTTCTTTCATGATAGGAGCTGTCTGACGGCAAGGTCCGCACCAGTCTGCATATAAATCGATGATGGCGGGCTTGTCGCCTTTGTATTTCCACTCCTTTGATTTCTCATAATCGAAGACGTCTTTCAGAAACATATCTTTGTCCATTACGACGACTTCACCGTTACCTGTTACCTCTTTTTTACCTTGATTGGATTCCCTGCTGTCATTGAAAGCGTATACAATCACGCTTACCATGACAAGGGCTACCATTACTAATACTTTCTTCATTCGTTATCTTTATCTTTTTAACTATAATGCTTTTCAATAACCCCTTGCAGCTCGCTGCTATGGATTACGCCGGAATGTCTCCAGACAGCCTCTCCGTTTTTAAATAATATAAAGGTCGGGACAGCTTGTATGCGATATTTAGTAGCCAGTTCTTCATGCTGGTCAACATCTATCTTTGCAATACGTGCTTTATCTCCTACAATTAATTTTAGTTCTTCTAAAACTGGTTTCATAGCTTTACAGGGTCCGCACCATTCTGCAAAGAAATCAACTAAAACCGGTACCGGTGACTGTATTAAATCTTCAAACTTTTCCATAATCTTTCCTTTCTTAGAGTTAAATGACAGTCATTGAAGACTGCAAATATAAATCCTATTTTATTATAATAACGAAAAAAGGTCGTTTTTGTTCATGCAATAGTAATCGTAAGATTTGTGAAATAGTAATTAGGAGGAGTTTATCTGAATGAGGATAAGTTGAAAAGAAAAATGGATAATGAACGACGATGTAAATCCATCAGGCTTCATTATCCATTTTTTCTTTATAAATGATTCTTCTGTTTATTCCACAATAGTCAATTCATCAATAATATGAGATGCTCCCGCATATTTGTCGATAATAAATAAGGTATAACGGATGTCAACGCAGGCAGCTCGTTGTGAGGAAGGACGGAAAGCGATGTCTCCTGTCAACCTTCAAAATTGCGGTCGAAAGCAGTTCCTATCAATTGGCCTTTGCTGTTAAATACCGGGCTACCGGAATTTCCTCCTGTATTGTCGGTGTTTACAATAAAGCAGACGGGCATTTCACCGTTTTTACCATAGCGTCCATAATCCTGGGATTTATACAGCTCTTTCAATTTTTGAGGCACTACAAATTCCCAGTTACCCTGATCTTCTTTCTCCATTACACCTTTGAGGGTGGTATGAGCATCATACACAACACCATCAGCCGGTTCATAAGAAAGTACCTGCCGTAGGTCAAACGTAAAGTTGAATTGGCGTCCGGATAAATAGGTGTACCTTTTTCCTGTCTCATATCCATCATGCCTTTCACCCATACTTTATGAGCAGCGTCATAGTTCTGATTGGCTTCTTTCATGGCAATGGCTGTTTTCAAGATCCCGTCGGTAATAGAATATTTGAATAATACCATCCAGTCATATCCTATTTTATACAAACTTGGTTTCTTGATAAACTTTTCAAAGTTTTTAGGATTGCCAAAAATAGAATGTTCAAAGCAAGCATCGACGAAGGCATCGATACTTCCCTTGAAGCGGGAATTGATGATTTCGAAGATATTGATTCGTTGTTCCTCCGGAATATAGTTGGCGTAAGTTTTCAGCATCTCTTTGGCAACCATCCGTTCTACTTCGGGGAAGGGGACAGAAGCAAAATACTTATCAGCTTCTTGCTTTAATTTTAGCTTCGCCTCTTTTATTTGCTCCTTATCTTTTGATTTCAGAGCGGCAACCAATTCCATCGTGGAAGGGATGCGCATAAAATCAAGGGCGGTGACCAATGCTTCATTGATAGCCTGCTGATGATAGATCGCGTCACGGCGATGAGCCACAATAGAACGAATCTCATCAAAAGCTTTCTGATATGAATCATCTCCTTTTTCACGGCCACGGCTAATAATTCCTCTTGTTGCGCACGCTTGGTATCCAGTACGTTGAGACGTACCAGTCCTTCATTCATACCGATGGCATTCTTCCAGTAGTTGGCTGATGAAGCATATTGCTCGCATAATGAATACGTACGGCAGGATCTTTCAGCATTTGTTCCATGAGTACTTTCTGACGGGCTCCACGTACATGCTGGCGCATAAAGTTGGTCGTTTGCATCCGTTCTTCCACTTCGTCGGAAATCATATATCGCCAGTTACGTCCCGGAAATCCCATCACAAAGGTGAAATCTCCTTCCTGAACTCCGGCAATGCTGATTTTCAGGTGTTTCTTTACCTGCAAAGGAACGTTATCTTTTGAGTATTCTGCCGGTTTTCCGTTCTTGTCCGCATAAATACGGAAAAGGGAAAAGTCGCCTGTGTGACGAGGCCACATCCAGTTGTCGGTATCTGCGCCGAATTTGCCGATGGAAGAAGGAGGAGCGCCCACCATACGAATATCACTGTACACCGTTTTGATGAACATATAATATTTGTTTCCTCCGTAAAAAGCCTTGAGCTCCAGTTTTGTTGCAGGAGTTATTTCTATGTTCTCTGCTTTGGCGAAACGTTCTGCACGGTGCCCAGATAACTTGGTGACAGGTAGTTGACACCTTCCGGGTCCGGATCTTTTTTCAGTTGCTCGTTGACGTAATCGGTCACATCCAGAATCCGGTCGATAAATGTGACGGTCAATCCCGGAGTAGGAAGTTCCGCGTCACGGTTCATAGCCCAGAAACCATCTGTCAGGTAGTCATGTTCCACATTACTGTGTTGCTGGATAGCTCCATAACCACAGTGGTGATTCGTCAGTACCAGTCCTTCGGAAGAGATAATTTCTCCCGTGCATCCTCCTCCAAAGTGTACCACAGCATCTTTCAGAGAAAGACCGTTCGCGTCATATACTTCTTCGATCGGAATTTCAAGACCGAGTTCGCGCATGGCAACTGCGTTCTGGGTTTTCAGATCGGTTAGCATCCACATGCCTTCGTCGGCGTGGATGCTAAGAGTTGCCAGTGAAAATAGGACAAATAGGATTTGTTTTCTCATTTATTCTACGATTGTCATTTCATTAATCAGGTGTCCGCAGTTGCCTAACTTCTCCAGAATGAACAGGACATAACGGATATCCAGGTTAATGCAGCGTTGTAGGTTGTTGTCGAAGTTGATGTCACCGCTCAATGATTCCCAGTTACCATCAAAAGCACAACCGATCAGTTCTCCGTTTTCATTCAATACCGGGCTGCCGGAGTTACCGCCGGTAATGTCATTGGTAGACAGGAAGCAGACAGGCATATCACCGTTCGGTAAAGCATAACGGCCATAATCTTTCTTCTCAATCAGCTCTTTCAGTTTGGCGGGGACAACGAACTCACGGTCTTCCGGATTTTCTTTCTCAAGAATTCCTTTAGTGGTGGTGTAATAGTTGTAGTGTACGCCGTCTTTCGGATCGTATGGTTTCACGTTACCATAAGTCAGACGAATGGTAAAGTTTGCGTCCGGGTAAGAAGGTACAGGCAATTTCATTTCGCCCAGACCACGAATATAAGTTTTGTGCAGCAAAGCCAGTTCCTGATCCATGTCCTTGAGCTGGGAAACCAGTTTATCCATCAAGTCATATTTAGACTGGCAGTATTGCAATGCAAGATCGTTGTCGATTGCTTTCACTGACGGCTTCTTTGTAAACTTCTCAAAGTTTGCGCGGTTGGCAAAAATAGAGTTGTCGTACATATCATCAACAAATTTGTTGTAATCGCCCTTATATTTCTGCTCAATTACTTTGTAGATAGACGGACGCTGGTTAGCCGGAACCATTTCCGCATATAACGGGAACAATGCTTTAGCAACTTTGCGGTCTACTTCATGGTCATAATCTTTGTTATGGATACTTTCGTAAGTGCTTTCCAGCGCTTTCATACGTGCTTCGATCACAGAGTCGTTCTTTTCAAGCAATGCTTCACGTGTTTTAGATAACATGACATTACCAAATTCGATAGCTCCGAAGAAAGTCTCTCTCAAACAAGTATATTGATAATTGAGAGGAGTTGTTTTAGCTACCAGGTCGTCGATGTTCTTCACAACTGCCGCATATTCGGCATTGTTTTGTGCCTTTGCAAATTCTGCGAATTTAGCTTCCTGTGCAGCTTTCGTTCCCAACACATCATTATCGATGATGGCTTTATTCATACCGATGGAGTTTTTCCAATAATTGCTGGAACCCGCATACTTGTTAGCATACTGAATACGGATTTTGTCACTGGCATTCATCACTTCCTTCAAGACAGCCAAACGTGCGCCACGAATACGGATACGCGGGTCGTTCTCCGATTCCATACGTTCTTTCACCTCTGATACAGTCAGGTAACGGCTCGTGCTTCCGGGGAATCCCATAATCATTGCGTAATCTCCTTCTTTCAACCCTTTGATAGAGATAGACAAATGTTTCTTTGTTTTCAGGGGAACATTGTTTTCACTGTATTCTGCCGGTTCACCGTTCGCATCAGCATAGATACGGAACATGGAGAAGTCGCCGGTATGGCGCGGCCACATCCAGTTGTCTGTCTCGCCACCGAACTTACCGATAGAAGAGGGGGGAGCAGCTACCATACGTACATCCGGATATATTTTCTTATAGAAAGATAGAATTTATTTCCGGCATAGAACGGAAGGGCCTGCGGAACAATTCCTTTTTTGTCTGCCAGGTCACTTTTAAAAAAAAGATCATGAGCCAGTTTTTGAAGGAATATATTGCTGAATGATTCGGATTCTGTGATTTCCTTTGCCGCAATCTTGGCATTGACAATATCCGTAACATCCTCGATACGTTCGATAAATGTAAATTTCAGTCCCGGAGTAGGAAGCTCTTTATCTCTGGAAGTAGCCCAGAAACCATCTGTCAGATAATCGTGTTCAACACTACTATGTTGCTGGATGGAAGCGTAGCCACAGTGGTGATTGGTCAGAATCAAACCTTCGGGCGAGATAATTTCTCCGGTACATCCACCTCCGAATATACCTACGGCATCTTTGAGAGAAACGCCGTTTGGATTATATAAGTCCTGGGCTTCCAGTTTTAATCCCTGTTTTTTCATCATGTCTATGGAGTGTTGCTGTTGCATCAGTTGCAATAGCCACATACCCTCATCCGCTCTAACGGAAAATACAAAAAGCGCAGCCAGCGCTAATAGATAAAATCTTAGTTTGTTCATTATTTAATGATAAAATTTAGAATGTATGATTTGTTAGTATTCAATTTTTAAATCTCCGTTTTTCAGTGCTTCCATGATATTAGCAGGCGGACGTTGATTCATTAGTTCGTTTTTCATAAAGTCCATGTAAGGAGCTACGTGTTTAAAGAACTGATAATAACCTTTGCATAAGTAGTTCAATCCCGGTTCACCTTCTGCCGTTTGGCTAAAACGATTTTTCGGGCATTCCCCGTTGCAGGCAAACAGGAACTCACATTCCTTGCATTGAGTAGGGAGAGACTGGTATTTCATGTTTCCGAAGTTGTGCTGACGCTCGCTATGCATCATTTCTACCAGTGTCTTACTGTAAATGTTACCTAATTTATATTCGGGGAATACAAAGTGGTCGCAAGAATAAACGTCTCCGTTGAATTCCATTACACCGGCATGTCCGCAAGTCTTTGCCATCGTGCATATACCGGGTTGCTCACCCATCCAGTTGGCCAGGGTAGAATCGAATATCTGCACATAGTATTTGCCGACATCTTCTTTCACCCATTCGTCAAAGAGAGTACAGAGAAAGTTCCCCCATTGTTCCGGAGTGATTGAAAAGTCAGCCAGTGTTCCGGCTTTATTTTCGGCAAGAGAAGCGAGATGACGTCCGTCTTCATGCGAAAGAATACGTTCAACGATGGGAGCGAACTGGATATATTGGCAACCGATCTCTTTGAAGAAACGATAAAACTCCAACGGATATTCGGCATTGAAGTCATTAATAACTGCCATTGCATTCCATTCTACCCCGTGTTTCTTCAAAAGATTGATGCCTTGCATCACTTTCACAAAAGAAGGTTTTCCCAATTTGTTTTTGCGATACTCGTCATGAAACTCCTGGGGACCGTCGATGGAGACACCTACCAGCCAATTGTTTTCACGGAAGAATTCGCACCATTCGTCAGTAAGCATGGTTCCGTTGGTCTGGATGCAATTGTCGATCGTACGTCCGCGGGCGTATTTCTTTTGTAGTTCCATTGCCTTTTTATAGAAGGAGAGCGGTCGCATCAGCGTTTCTCCTCCGTGCCAGGTGAAAAGTACCTGTGGCATGGTTTGTGAGTTAATGTACTCGTCGATAAACTTTTCCAGAAGTTCATCGCTCATTACGTGTTTCGGATTGTCTTTGTATAGGTTGGCCTTTTCCAAATAATAGCAATACTCGCATGCTAGGTTGCATACGGCACCTACAGGCTTTACCATTACATAAAGCGGTTTGGCAAAAGGGGCAAATGTTGATGTTTTCATGACTGCAAAATTAGATAAACTAAATGAAAAAAATAGCCTTACACCTATGTTTATAAGGATTATTAAAGAAAAGACTCTTACAAGATTTAAATATTGATAAAATGTTTCTTTGAATTCTGAATCAGTTGTACCTTTGTGCACAGAATTTAATGAATAGATGAACGTGAATAAAATTTTGCCTTTTTTGCTTTTGCTTCCGTTTTCTGGCTTCCTGTACCAGTAAGTACAAGATTGAAGGAACATCTTCAGTGAATAGTCTGGATGGAAAGATGCTGTATCTTAAATCCCTGCGTGATGGCGAGTGGGTGAAGCTGGATTCTGCTGAAGTGGTGCATGGTCTGTTTTCAATGAAAGGGAAAATAGATTCCGTACAGATGGTGACGCTTTATATGGATGAAGAAAGCATTATGCCGATCGTTCTAGAAAGTGGAAAAATAACAGTTACTATCAGCAATACGGACTTGAAGGCAGTGGGAACTTCTTTAAATAATGCGTTGTACGAGTTTATCAGCAAAAGAAACCAATTAGAAGAAAGTATCAGCGAACTGGAGCAGAAAGAAACCCGTATGGTATTGGATGGAGGGGATTTGGATGAAATTCACAGTCAGCTGGTGGTGGAAGGTGATTCACTGATGCAAGCGATGAATCAGTATGTGAAAACGTTCATTTCCGACAATTACGAAAATGTATTGGGACCAGTGTATTTATGATGCTTTGCAGCTCTTTGCCCTATCCTATTATGACTCCGCAGATAGATGATATTATAAAGGATGCTCCTTACTCTTTTAAAGATAATAAGCTGGTAAGAGAATTCCTGTCTAAAGCAAGAGAAAACATGAAGTTGATAGAAGAACATCAACGATTGGAACAAAATGCTTCAACAAATAAGTAATACTTGAGTTTTTTGTGTATTTTTGCATAAAACTCAAGTAAAATGAAAACGACTACTGTTTCGGTATACGCCGCTTTCTTTTTTATTTTAGTCTTATCGGTTTCTTGTCGTAGAGATTCGGAGGCCCCCGATGTGGCGTTCCAGAAGATCGAAATGTGTATGGAATCTCTCCCTGATACGGCTCTGTATCTATTAAAATCAGTTCCTCATCCTGAAAAATTGCGTGGAAAGTCGCAGGCGGATTATGCGCTTTTATTAACGCAGGCAATGGATCAGAACTATGTGAAGTTTACTTCTGATTCGTTGATTGCATTGGCACTGAATTACTATACTGTAAAGCGTGGTGACACTGCCATGCGTGCTAAAGCACAGTATTATTATGGTAGAGTGCTGCGTGAATTGGGTAAAGATGAAGAGGCTTTGTCGTTCCTGTCTTCAGCAAAGGAAATGTTCGGGAAGATTCAATGTTGCAAGATGTTTGCCATGGCTACCGATGAGATCGGGATGGTGAACCGGAAAAAGAAATTGTATCAGGAGTCGTTGAAGAATTTTCAGGAGTCATACGCTATCTATGAAGAGTTGAAAGATTCTTTGGGCATTGTCAGAGCCGGGCAGAATATAGGCCGGGCTTATTTGTTCCAGAATAAATGGGATAGCTGTTATTTCTATTATAATAATGCTTTAGAATTAGCCAGGAAAAAACAGTATCCGTCTGAAGTTTCCATTTTACATGAGTTGGGTATCCTGTATCGTTCTATGGGAGAGTTGAAAAAGTCAGAGCGCTATTTCCTTGCTGCTTATGAAAAAGAAACGGATGAAGAAAGGAAATATGTAGAGTGTATGTCTCTGGGATATTTGTATATACAAATGGGGGATGTGGAGAATGCCAGAAAATACTTTAAGATGAGTATAAATTCCTCTAAAGAGTATACCCGTATTGACGCATACAACAATTTATACTTTTTGGAGAAGGATATTGATAATTTTGAAGAAGCAATTACTTATCATGAAAAAGCGGATTCCATTGTCAGCGTATTGGATGAGGTCGATTCCCTAGAGTTGATAACAGAACTGCAAAAGCAGTATGAGAACGAAAAACTCCGGAGCGATAATTTACAAATGAAAATGCACCGTACGGTTTTTCTGTTTTGCGGTACGATTGTTTTCCTGATTGTAGCCTTCTATATGTGTTATTACTATTACAAAAGTAAGAACCATAAAAAGAAGATTGCCGAGATTGAGTCCCAGATTAGAGATAATGAAGAGGAGATAAAGCGATATCAGCAGGAGATGGAAGAAATCCAGGAGTTGAAAGACCAAGTGCTGGAAGAGAACCGCATACTCGAAGAAAATCGAATGAAGGTAGGCGAGTTGAATGGAAAGATTGTGCTTTTGAGTATGCAGAACAAAACCTTATCGGGGTTGTTGAAAGAACTAGGCGGAGAGTTAACAGTCGGACCATCTTCTGAACAGTATATATCTGCTTTTCGATTATTGCTTGCTATCAAAGAGGGAACATTAAGAGGTAAGTTGTCTGATGGAGAACGCTATAAATTGTTTAGTCTGTTTGATTTACTCTATGCTGATTACGTTACCCGATTGCTTGACAAAGCTCCTTTATTGACGAAACGTGATCTTGAAATCTGTTGCTTCCTTAAATTTGGGCTGACTAATGAAGAGTTGGCTCGTATTTTCCAGACCTCTTCCGACTCGGTAACCAAGGCGAAGGGGAGACTAAAAGGCCGGTTAGGCATTTCTTCACAAGAAGATTTAAATGCATTTTTAAGGGACTTTTGATAAATAAAAAATGAATTGTCCGGGTCAATAACAGAATCAAAATATGTATTTTATTGAATTTTAGATCTTTACGATGAATCAGACACACTGATTTTGTCCGGGTGACTTTTTTTGTGTTTTCAGATGCATGCCGTACTTTTGACCTAACAAAAACCAAATAGCTATATGAAAAATCCTAATGAATTATCTGCTACCTCTTCATGGAGAGGTAACGAATTGCAGTTGATAGAACAGAAAGCCAACATTGTTGTCGGAGTAGCTAATTCTCGTACGCGGTTAAGGATAGGAGTTCTATTAAGTAAATATTCAGAGTATCAGGTGGATTATATATCCTCCGAGAGTGAAACAGGTAAACTGATTGAAGAAGCCGATCTAATAATTGGAGCGGGGATTACTGCCTATGAAGGGGTGTTACGCCGGAAACCGGTGATTGTAGTGGGGGATTATGGTCTTGGAGGCTTGGTCACTCCGGATACATTCCGTAAGCATTATAACAATCGGTTTAGAGGAAAGATTAATGGTGCAAGAGGTGAATCTTTCTCATTGGAGAATTTAGAAAAAGAAATTCATAAAGGTTTTAATTTGACTTTTCAAGAATTGCAAATGATGTCAAACCAAACCATAACTTTGCAAAACATCTAAATATCTGAATTCCTTAATTTAATAGTTTGATGCATAAAACTGGTTAGGAGTGTGGGGGTGCGTGAGCATCCCCATATTCATTTTAGGTATAATACACAGATTACCGGTCTTGATCTTCGTTTTTCACCATTCCCTTATGTTGCTCCGGGAGGGCACTTTCAACAGCTGCGTATGCCTCTGCATGGTTGCCTTGATATTTTCCATGCCTTTTCCTTTGGGAGGAATAGGGTCGTGAATAGTCAGAATCATGCGATGGCGATGTATCCATTTGCCTGTGCGTGGAAGGATTTCAAATGAGCCATCGATAGTGACAGGCACCACTGCCAACTGTAAATCATCCGCCAATTGGAAAGCCCCTTTTTTAAAATATCCCATGTGTCCGGTAAAAGTGCGTGCGCCTTCGGGAAAGACCACCAGAGAAACTCCGTCTTTCAACGAGTCTTTTGCCTGCCGGATGGTTTCCAAAACCTTCTTCGGGCCGGAACGGTCTACAAAGATATGTCCTGCGCTTTCACAGGCTTTTCCGACGAATGGCAATTTACGCAGACTTTTTTTCATCATCCACTTAAAGTTTCTTCCAATGAAGCCGTAGATGAGGAAAATATCAAATGAACCTGATGGTTAGGTACAAAAATATAGGAAGTTTTGTCATGCAGCTTTTCGCGCCCCTCAATCTTCACGGGAATCAACAGGAACAGACAAATTAATTGTGACCATATCTTCCCCGGATAATATCCCCAGAAGTGGGCTCCTCCCAAGAGGGAACCTACAATAGTGACGATTGCCGTAAGGATGGTCAGCACTAATAAAATAGGCAAAGCGATGCAAATCTGATAAATATAATACAGTATCTTCATAGGGTTTGGATTTTTATCCTGCAAATATACATGATTATTGGTAAAAAAGAGAGGCAGATGCGAGATAATCTTTCCGATTGTGTTATTTTTGCCTCTTGTTAGTAGAGATAGTTACAAAATTATGATACGTATATTACATACTGCCGACTGGCATTTGGGACAAACCTTTTTGGATATGATCGCACGGGAGAACATGAGGTATTCCTGAATTGGCTGGCAGAAGAAATTCGTCAGAAAGAGATTGATGCATTGATTATAGCCGGAGATGTTTTTGATGTTTCCAACCCTTCCGCTGCATCCCAAAGCATGTATTATCAGTTTATTTATCGGGTGACAGTGGAGAATCCGAATCTGCAGATTGTCATTGTAGCCGGTAATCATGATTCGGCAGCACGTCTGGAAGCTCCTTTGCCTCTGTTGCAGGCTATGCGGACAGAAGTCAGAGGGGTGGTGCGCAAACTTGAAGGTGGAGAAATTGATTATGACCATTTGATCGTGGAACTGAAGAACCGGAAAGGGGAAGTGGAACTGCTTTGCATGGCTGTCCCTTTTTTGCGCCAGGGGGATTATCCGGTCGTGCAGACGGAAGGCAACCTGTACGCGGAGGGAGTTCGCGAACTATATTCGCAGCTTCTGCAAAGGCTATGGAAGCAAAGGACAGCGAATCAGTCGATTCTTGCCATCGGTCATTTGCAGGCTACAGGATCGGAGATTGCAGAAAAAGATTATAGTGAACGTACTGTGATTGGTGGTCTGGAATGTGTATTCGCCGGAAGCTTTTCCGAACAGATAGCGTATACGGGCATTGGGCATATACATAAAGCGCAGCGAGTGTCGGGAAGGGAGAATGTGAGATATGCAGGAAGTCCCATTCCGATGTCTTTTGCAGAGAAACATTATCATCATGGAGTCGTGATGGTGACCTTTGACGGAGGTTGTGCAGTGGACATTGAACGGTTGGAATGCCCGAAATTAATCCCTTTGGTAAGTGTGCCGAATGGAGAACCCGCCTTGCCGGAAGTGGTGTTGGAAGCCTTGAAAGAATTGCCGGACACGGAAGAAACAGCTCCTTATTTAGAAGTGAAGGTATTGCTGGAGGAACCGGAACCCATGCTTCGGCAGGAGATTGAGGAGGCATTGGCAGATAAAAATTATCGATTGGCACGCATTGTGTCTACCTATCGCACCGATGTAGAAAATAAGGAGAAAGAAAACGAGAACTGGAAGAGAGGATTGCAGGAGATGTCTCCCTTGCAGATTGCGCAGTCTGCCTTTGAAAAGATTTATCAGGTGGAAATGCCTGCCGAACTGACAGGTTTGTTTCAGGAAGCCTATTTGGCTGCTACTCATAAAGAAGAGGAGGAAGAAGAATGAAAATACTGGCTATACGATTGAAGAATCTGACCTCGATAGAAGGGATGGTAGAAGTGGATTTTACAGCAGAACCATTACATTCTGCAGGTATATTTGCCATATCAGGACCTACGGGTGCCGGTAAGTCTACTTTACTAGATGCTTTATGTCTGGCACTGTATGATAAATCTCCTCGTTTCGCAACTTCGGTGGAAAGTGTAAATTTAGCAGATGTGGGGGATAATCAGATAAATCAGTCCGATGTAAGAAATTTATTGCGCCGGGGGACAAGCGACGGCTATGCGGAAGTCGATTTCTTAGGTATTGACGGACGGCGTTATCGTTCTCGTTGGTCGGTACGGCGGACAAGAAATAAGATAAGCGGTTCTTTGCAGCCACAAACGCTGGAGGTGAAAGAACTGGATACAGAGAAAGAATTCCAGGGTACCAAAAAAGAGTTGTTGATTCAGTTGGTGGAGTTGGTGGGGTTGACGTACGAGCAGTTTACCCGTACCGTATTATTGGCGCAGAATGATTTTGCGACATTCCTGAAATCGAAAGGGGCGGCCAAAGCGGAGTTGCTTGAGAAGTTGACGGGAACCGGTGTTTATTCCCGGATTTCTCAAGAAGTCTATGCCCGGAATAAGGCGGCACAGGAAGAAGTCACTTTGATTCAGAATCGAATGAATGTGATCGAATTGATGCCGGAAGAAGAATTGCTTGCTTTACAAAAAGAGAAAGAACTGTCGGCCGAAAAGCGTGTGACAGGAATCAAACTGCTGGCGGAACAGAATGAACAACTGAATGTGGTTCGTTCATTAAAAATGCAGGAAGATCTTTGGAAGAAGAAGCAACAGGAAGAACAGGAGGAGCAAGCAAGATTGAAAATGTTACAGGGCGCATTGGCTTCACAAGAAGAAGGATTGGTGCATTTCAAGGCACAATGGGAAGCCATACAGCCGGACTTGAAGAAAGCCCGTCAGTTGGATGTACAGATACAGTCACAGCAGGACAGTTACACACAATCGAAACAGATGTTACAGTCCGCTAATAAACAGGTGTCGGAGCAGGAACAAAAAATGCGGATGGCTACGGAGCAGTTGCAGGTTTCTTATTCTTCTCTGAATCGTTTGCTGAATCATGTAGGAATAGAAAAAGCGTTGCAGCTAGAACAGGTGGAAGAAATTCTACGGCAGGAAGCAGACAAACTGACAGCGGGATAAACACGAATGAAGAGCGGTTGTTGCGATTAAACTCTTTCGGATATCCGTTATTGACCGAAGAACAGATGAAGTTGCAAAAAGAGCTGACACGCCAACAGAATATCCGGCAATTGACGGAAACGCAGACGAAAACAAAGGCAGAAATAGAACGGTTGGAGAAAGAAACAACTGATTGCCTGAAACAATTGACGGAACAAGAAACCGCATTGAAAGTAACTCAACGCCTTTACGAAAATGTACGTATGGCAGTGGGAAAAGACGTGAAAGCATTGCGTCAGCAATTGCAGGAGGGGGAAGCTTGCCCGGTTTGCGGTAGTACGGCGCATCCTTACCATCAGGAACAGGAGGTAGTAGATACTCTTTTCCGGAGTATAGAACAGGAATATAATGCAGCAGTAGCAAACTGTCAACAGATCAATAACCGGAGCATTGTTTTGCAACGTGATTGGACGCATCAGAAGATGGTGGACGGACAGATTGGAGAACAGTTGGCGGCATTGTATAAAGCTGGGATCGATGCTGGTAACGAAGAGCAGATACAACATCGTTTGACGGAACTGGCAGAACGTATTTTAGAATATCGTAATCTTTATGCAGAATGGCAACGCAGCGATGAAGAAATTAAAAAGATGCGTGCGCATTGTGAAGCTCTTCGTGAGAATGTATCTCTTTGTCGCCTGGCGATGCAGAAAGTATCGTCTGCTAAAGAACAGTTGTTATTACTGCAGAATACTGCTTCAGCCGAACAAAAGAGATTTGAAGTTATAGAGAAAGCGTTGAATGTGCTCCGTCAGGAACGTTCGCAACTATTGAAAGGAAAAAGTGCGGATGAAGCGGAGGCGGTCGTTGCAAAAAGAGAAAAAGAGCTGAATTTGGCTTTGGAGAAAGCACGCAAAGAGGTAGAGGCTGTGCACAATCGCCTTTCTGGTCTGCAAGGAGAGATGAAGCAAATTACGCTGGCTATCGGAGAATTGCAGGAACAGTATAAAAAGATTGAGTCTCCCGAACAACTTCCCGAAATAATAAAGAAACAACAAGAGGAAAATCTGAATACCGAACGTGCTCTTTCTACTATGGAAGCCCGTCTGCTACAACAAGCAAAGAATAAGCTAACTGTGGAGCAGATTGCGAAGGAGCTGGCAGAGAAACAGACGATTGCCGAACGTTGGGCGAAACTTAATAAACTGATAGGCAGTGCGGACGGAGCGAAATTTAAAGTGATAGCTCAAAGTTACACTTTGAATTTACTGTTGCTTCATGCCAATAAACATTTATCCTACCTTTCTAAACGCTATAAGTTGCAACAGGTTCCCGACACGTTGGCGCTTCAAGTGATAGATTGTGATATGTGTGATGAAATACGGACTGTGTACTCTCTTTCCGGTGGTGAATCATTCCTGATATCTTTGGCGTTGGCTTTGGGCTTGTCTTCCTTATCAAGCAATAACCTGAAAGTAGAATCTCTATTTATTGATGAAGGATTCGGCTCTTTGGATGCGGAAAGCCTGCGTACGGCAATGGAAGCATTGGAACAATTACAGATGCAGGGACGGAAAATCGGAGTTATTTCTCACGTACAGGAGATGAGTGAACGAATTTCTGTTCAGGTGCAAGTGCATAAGAAAGTGAATGGAAAGAGTGTGCTTACCGTTGTAGGGTAAGCACATCCATTATCTCCTTTTACATTAATTCGTTCAATTCGCTTAAATTCTTCTTTATTTCGTGGATGCGATTTAAGAACTTCTTGCGGTAAATCCATAAAATCAATCCTAGTCCTCCGCCCCATAACAGGATAAAGAAGCTATCATGCCTATTCCATATTGCCACACTTGCCAGTAGATAAATGAGAGTACAGCCAGTACCAGGAGGAAAGCAATAGCAATCAGTCGTTCTCTGATGGTCCATCGGTGTATACGGTTCACGCGGCTGATTACCTCTACCAGAGGCATCTCGTCTATTTGAGTCCGTTGGAGGTAGCGGGTGGTGACGATGTCCCAGCAAAGTGCGGGAATCCATGCGAAAATGATAATGATGTAGATCGGGTTCAATCTGTTGTGCAACAACACCTCCGCTAAAAACAAGATCAATATCGGCAAAGAAATCAGAATAAGCTTGATGTTCAGGCTGGCAATGGCATGGATACCTTTGTCTGCATGCCTTATCAGCTTTTCAAGCTCTTCTTCTTTGATGAACTCTTTATCTTTCAAGTGTTCATCCAGGGCATTCCAAGATTTTTTCAGTTCTTCCAGTTCCATATATCTTATTCCTCCTTTTTCATTCTTTTAAGTTTGTCTTTGATGCGGCTTAGTTTAGTCGCTACATTGGTAACCGTCAGTCCGGTAATTTCTGCTATTTCTTCATAACTTTTGTCTTCGAGATAGAGCAGGATAATTGATTTGTCTAGTTGTCCCAGCTGGTTAATCATCTGATAAAGCTGTTTCAGCATTTCGTTGATCGGGTCGTGTGCTTCTATGGTCCAGTCAGTATCTTTGGTGAGACTGACAATTTCCGGTATATTCTTTTCTTTACGATAAAAACTGATACATGTGTTGAGGGCAATACGATAAATCCATGTAGATACTTTACATTCTTTTCTGAATTTAGGATAGGCTTTCCAAAGATTCAGTAGCACATCCTGATAAAGGTCATTGAGCGGAGCATTGGGGTTGGCGTACAGATAGCACACTTTGTAGATCACCCGTTCATATTCGCGGATTACCGACAAGAACTCTTGCTCAATAGGAGGATTGGCTTCTGTTGTTTGTTCTCTCATGAAGTCTATGATTGCTTTTCTGGTTAGTTAGTCGTGAGAAAAGGAGAAAAATCACAGGAGAATGATGATTATTGAAGATTCGCTGCCAGAAACTTGCGCATTTCTTCGATGCTTTTTCCCCGGCGGCGGGTATAATCTTCGAGTTGGTCTTCTCCAATCTTTCCTACAGAGAAATATTCGGAAGCCGGATGTGAAAACATAAGTCCGCAAACAGAAGCGTGCGGATACATGGCCCCGTTTTCAGTCAATGAAATACCTATCTGTTTCATGTCCAGCAGTTCATCCAACAGGAAGTTGACAGACTGATCCGGTAAAGACGGGTAGCCGACGGCAGGGCGAATACCTTGATATTTCTCGACCAATAAATCCGCTATGCCCAGATTTTCTTCTTTGGCATATCCCCATGCTTCTTTTCGTACATACTCATGCATCTTTTCTGTTGCAGCTTCTGCCAGTCGGTCGGAGAGGGTTTGGACAAGTAAGTGTTTATATGGATCCTGTTCATACAGTCCTTCCATGTCCGCATCAATAGAAGAAGCAAAAGCACCGATGGTGTCGGGGATGCCGGAAGAAAGAGGACGGATAAAGTCGCTTAGACAAAGGAAAGGACTTCCATCTCTTTTGGGCGTCTGCTGACGCAGTAAAGGAAAGGTGACGAATTGGTCTTTTTCTTTCTCAATAATCAAATTATCTCCGTCAGCGTTCGCTTTATAGAGCTTGAATAGGGTCTTTACCTCATAATCCCGGTCGAGCAGATCAAGCATCCGGTTGGCTTCTTTAAATAACTGCATGGCTTCGGAAGCCTTGCTACGTTCTTCTTCCGGAAAAGTCGTCAGCCACGAAGCACGGCAGACATCACATCCGTGAATGTTGGCAATGGCTGCAAAACGTGGCTGGAAACCCCATGCGTGGAAAAGTAAATCCAGTTGATGTAGGGAGTGACTGTATGTATTTTATAAGATAGAATCATAATTTATACAATTAAATGGGAATTTAGCGGTTAAATGGGAATTTAGCGGTTAAATGGGAATTTATCGGTTAAATGAGAATTTATCGGTTAGGCTGAAAGCCTTACAATTATATATTTATTGGGGTGCCCTGAAAGGGCTTAATTATATAGCGTAGGGCAACGCCCTACGTAAAAACGACAATCTGAATTTGCGCCCTGAAAGGGCATAATTGTATACAGTTCCGCCCTTCAGGGCTTGTGGCTGGTGTGCTTTTTCGTAGGGCGTTG
>ENA-OQJX01000238-OQJX01000238.1-human-gut-metagenome-genome-assembly--contig:-NODE-238-length-34598-cov-3.461083_pt1 | contig 34598 bp, 33 predicted proteins | sample MGYA00242615_ERZ504782 | MGnify/ENA primary metagenome ERZ504782 (study PRJEB26092, sample SAMD00036354) | human gut metagenome | host: Homo sapiens | study: EMG produced TPA metagenomics assembly of... | reverse complement strand
GCCAGAGAAAAAGCAATAGCCCACTTAACAGGATACGCCGCCGTGCCGGTATCACGACAGACTTACTGGCCACTGATTATAATCAGGCGACCTTCGGGAACGCATACGCAAAGAACGCCGTGTAGAGCTTTGTTTTGAAGATCATCGATTCTTTGATATAAGAAGATGGCTGATAGCAAAAGATGTTATGAGATTACCGCTGTCGGAATAAAGAAAATTAACGGTGGATATCAGCGGGTAACTTTAGATACACGAAATTATAACGAGCGTATGAACTTGGCCCCAATACCACAGAGTGAAGTTAATAACTGCCCGAATATCTATCAGAATCCAGGATACTAATCTAAATAGAATGTTTACTTAAAAAAATAAAGTCATGAAAACAAATAGTATAATTGCATTAATTCTGTCAATCAGTTTATTTGGATTATTCGGTTGTGCAGATAAATATGAAGTTGATTATGAAGCACCTGTCAAGATTGAATTTACAGGTGTCGATCAAAACAATAGAGTATCATTAGAGAAAGGAGTTGCAGAATACACGGCAACCGTCAAAGTACAGGGAGAAATCATGAGTTTTGAAATTTATCAGGCAGACTCCAAGACTGGAATACAAGGGAGCCTGATAGAAGAAACTGCCCGGTCATTTGAAGACGGAACCGCTAATTACGAGACAACTTACAAGTTTACTTCTTTAAAAGAGAATGCCTGTATTACAGTAGTCGTTTTAGGTACCGACGGTAATACTTACCAACGTAAGTTATTGGTAGAGATTACTCCTTCCGTTTTATTCTCCGATCCGGATTATGGAAAAGATGGAGAAATAGTAGAGACAGCTTCGGCTTATTATGGTTGTTACTATGCAACATGGCTTCTTGGACGCACCTATATGGCTGCTGATGCCATGAAATATGCAAACGAAGTCGATTTCTCACTCGGAGATATTATCTTGCCTTCAGGAAGCGAAGCTGTACCTGCTCTTGTTTCACCTGCTAAAAGAAGTGATTATGGCTTGATGACAATTAATGGTTTACAACACACATTATTTGCTGAAACCTCTTTATCACAAGCAGAATTTAATGCAATCTCCCAGGTAGATGCAACTCCGATAGAAAATCTGGCAGATCCAACCTCCGAAGTCTTAGCTATTCAGGCAGATAAAGTTTACCTGTTCAAAACTGCCAATGGAAAGAAAGGATTGATTTGCATACAAAAAATAACAGCAAAAACTGGTACTATCGAAGTCTCACCGGATAATTGGGTAGAAAACACTAAATACTCATGGGTACAATTACTGACTAAAACCGTGGCGAAGTAAAGCTCCCATTCAAGATACTTTCTCCAATGATCGTATCATAGAATAATTAGAAGAATAGAGAAGTTTTCGGTTTCTACGAGCTTCTCTATTCGTGTTTTCTCAATAGAAGAAAGAAGAAATCTATCATTCTACCATTTTTTTTCCTTTATTGATTAGTATTTTTCCTTCCTTCTCTGATATCTTCCCTACTTTTGCGAAAAGTCATCATGAAAAACTAAAGTTAATTAAATCACAATAATTATGAATCTGAAAAAACATTTACCTGGCTGGGAGCCTTACTCCCCATTGCTAACACACAAGCAGAAACAAAACCTAATGTAGTAATTATCTATATCGATGATATGGGTATCGGTGACATAGGTTGTTATGGAGCAAATTCGCTCCTACACCTAATATTGACAGGCTAGCACAAGACGGGTTATTATTCAACCAGTATTATTCTTCTGCGCCGGTTAGTTCTCCGTCTCGCTGTGGATTGACCACAGGTCTCTTTCCTCTTGAAGTGGGAATCAACACTTTCCTGAACGACAAAGCTGCTAATAAGAGATGCGAACAACGTAATTTCCTTGATGATAAGTTACCCTCCATGGCACGTGCTTTCCAAAATGCAGGTTACTCAACAGGACACATCGGAAAATGGCACATGGGAGGCGGACGCGACGTACATAACGCTCCTTCTATTAAGAATTACGGTTTTGACGAATACATATCAACCTACGAAAGCCCGGACCCGGAACCAGCAATCACTGCTACCAAATGGATCTGGTCGGATAAAGACAGCGTGAAACGCTGGAGACGAACGGAATACTTTGTAGATAAGAGCATTGAGTTTGTAAAAAAGCATAAAGGCGAACCTTTTTTCCTGAATCTATGGCCGGATGATATGCATACCCCTTGGGTACCGGAATTCAAACAAAAGGAAAGAAAAAGCTGGGAAACACAAGAAGCATTTGCTCCCGTCCTTGCTGAAATGGACAAACAGCTTGGACGTTTTATCAAAGCACTGGATGATATGGGGCTGGCGGAAAACACAATCATTATTTTCACTAGCGACAATGGCCCTGCACCCAGCTTTAAGTCTGTACGTTCCGCTTATTTGAGAGGAACTAAAAATAGTCTTTATGAAGGTGGTATTCGTATGCCTTTCATCATCAGATACCCCAAGAAAATTAAAGCCGGACAGGTAAATAACGAGTCTGTGTTATGTGCTGTAGATTTATATCCGACTCTCTGTTCAGTAGCCGGAATCAAAACAGAAAAAGGTTACAAAGGCGATGGACAGAACTATTCAAAAGTTCTTCTCGGTAAATCGGAAGCCAAACGCAAGACCGATTTAATGTGGGACTTCGGACGAAACAAACATTTTGGCTTTCCAGGGAACCCTTATGACAGAAGCCCCCATTTAGCTATACGCAGTGGAAAATGGAAATTATTAGTAAACGGTGACGGAAGCGATGCGCAATTATATGATATGGAAAAGGATAAGTTCGAAAAGAATAATATCGCAAATGAGCATCCTGATTTGGTTGCCAAGTTGAGCAAGAAAGTATGTAAATGGTTTGAGGAAAACAAAGACAAAGGAAAAGAGTAATACAGTGAAAAACAAATTATAAACCAACATTAAACTTATGAATTCTAAATTTTTACTATTACCAACCGCCTTGATGGTTGCTGGACATTCTGCAGCAGAGGCCAAAGGAAAAAAGTCCGATCAAAGACCCAATATCCTGGTAATTCTTGCAGATGACCTAGGCTATTCTGACCTGGGATGCTACGGTAGTGAAATCCACACACCTAATCTGGACAAACTGGCAAAACAAGGAGTACGTTTCAATCATTTCTATAACACCAGCCGGAGTTGTCCGACGCGTGCTTCCCTGTTGACAGGACTTTATCAACATCAGGCAGGAATCGGACGTATGACCTTCGATGACCACCTGCCGGGTTACCGGGGAACACTCTCACGCAATGCCGTTACCATCGCAGAGGTATTGAAAGAATCAGGATATGCTACCAGCATGGTAGGTAAATGGCACATCGCAGAAACTCCACTACGCAAAGATCAACGCGAATGGCTCGCACATCACGTATATCACGAAACCTATTCTGATCTTTGTCATTATCCGGTAAATCGCGGATTTGATACCCACTATGGTACTATCTACGGAGTAGTAGACTATTTTGACCCATTCAGTCTGGTAGAAGGTGAAGTACCCGTGAAAGAAGTACCCGACGGATATTACATCACACAGGCGCTTTCAGACCGTGCAGTGAAAGAAGTGAAAGAGTATGCCAAAGACGATAAACCATTCTTTATGTACCTGGCTTACACAGCACCACACTGGCCATTGCATGCACTGCCGGAAGATATTGAAAAATATAAGGATACCTATAAAGTTGGCTGGGAAGCTATCCGTAACGCCCGTTACGAACGTCAGAAACAGCTTGGTATATTCCCTAACATGGATAATTTCCTGTCTGATAGACAGTTCAAAGATAAATGGGAAGATAACCCACATGCTGAATGGGATGCTCGTGCTATGGCTGTTCATGCTGCCATGATCGACCGTATGGATCAGGGGATAGGACAAGTTATCGACGCCCTGGAAAAGACAGGACAACTTGAAAATACACTGATTTTATTCCTTTCCGACAATGGATGCAGCAATGAAGATTGTCAGAACTACTCTCCAGGAGAAAATGACCGTCCTGATATGACACGTAAAGGGGAGAAAATGGTTTATCCTCATAACAAAGAAGTGCTGCCTGGCCCGGAAACCACATACGCTTCATTGGGAGCACGCTGGGCAAACGTAGCCAACACACCGTTCCGTTTTTGGAAAGCCAAATCTTATGAAGGAGGAATCTGTACTCCGATGATTGCCCACTGGCCAAAAGGTATCAAGAAGAATGTCGGCAAAACGACTCCCGAAATCGGACATGTAATGGACATCATGGCTACTTGTATCGATATGGCAGGCGCCACTTATCCTACCAAATACAAAGGAAATGACATCATTCCATTGGAAGGCAAGAGTCTGGTTCCTATCTTCAAGACCGGACATCGTGAAGGACATGACTATCTTGGATTCGAACATTACAATGAACGTGCATTCCTCTCTAATGACGGTTGGAAACTGGTTCGTCCGGGAGAAAACGCTAAATGGGAATTATACAACCTGAATGAGGACCGGAGCGAAATGCATAATCTGGCAGCACAATACCCTGAAAAAGTAGCTGAAATGACAAAGGCTTACGAAGCATGGGCTAAACGTTGCATGGTAGAACCTTACCCGGGACAGAAAAAGAAATAAAGCCAACTCAATTAATTAGAAAGAGTACTCGATTAATTATTTTATATTTGACTCCTGTCGGAAAATATCCAATGATATTGCACGACAGGAGTTTTTTTATATGCTTTTATCCCTTCTTTATCAACTCCTACACCTGAAATCGGAGGCTGACCTGTATATTCCTTAGGCAGTACACCATATTGCGCTTTAAAACATTTCGCAAAATAAGAAGAAGAAGTAAATCCTACCTGCACTGCCACTTCTGAAATACGGGTACCGCCCATTATCAGTTCAGCAGCTCTATTCATACGAAGTGTCTTCAAATAATCATTAGGCGACATTCCGGACAAAGCCTTTATCTTCCGATAAAAATTAGAACGGCTCATATTCATCTGTTCAGACAGGGTATCTATCGAGAAGTTCTCATCCGCCAACTGTTCGGCTATTACTCCCTGTATCTTCGCTATAAATTCACAGTCTTTTTGAGACATCGCAAAATCCGTTGTCGAAACAGCAACCGTATCTCCTGCCAAGCTCACCATCAATTTATGGAAAGACTGCCTCAACTTCAACAGATTCTCGATCTGCATACGGAGCTGTTTAACAGAGAATGGTTTCTCAACATATACATCCGCTCCACATTCAAGTCCTTCGACTTTAGACTCCAAAGTGGTTTTCGCCGTCAACAAAATAACCGGAATATGTGAATAAGAGATTTCAGACTTCACCTTGCTGCAAAGTTCCAGCCCATCCATCTCCGGCATCATTACGTCACTCACTATCACATCCACATTTTCCTTCGCAAGCACTTCAAGTGCTTCACGACCGTTGGAAGCCCTCAACACACGGAACCATTCCGCCAATGACTCACGAGTCAGATTCAGCAAATCAACATTATCCTCAACCAACAGAACTGTGAACTTCTTTCCAGCATACTCCGAAGAGATCGTTTCAGAAGCATCTGCATGCTCCGGGGATATTTCTACAATATCGCTCGTTTTTTCCGTCTCCCACTCTTTGAACGGAAGAGACAGCATAAACGAAGAACCACCTCCAACATTATCTTCCAGACGCAAATCTCCCTGATGAGCTTCTGCCAAAGATTTCGCAAAAGCCAATCCGATGCCAGTGCCTACTGCTGTGGCCACCTTATCGTCAGGCAGTTGATAGAAAGCCTCAAATATCTTTTGTTTCTGTTCATTTGGTATTCCGGGACCATCATCGTTCACTTGTATCTCATATCCCCCATCAGTGACAAGCAGCTTCAAGTCAATATGCGCATGCGCATATTTGATGGCATTTCCCATCAGATTGACAAGAATCTTACTTAATTTGTCCCTATCCACCGTAGACACCAGCTCTTGTTCAGGCACAGTCAGTTGCAAATCAATACCTTTTAATTCAGCAGGGCTTGTAAACTGATTATAAACGTCACTGACAAGTTCTTTAATATCACTCTTTTTCAAATTCAGATGCAGCGTACCACTCTCCATTTTCTGAAAATCAAGCAATTCATTAGTAATCCCCAGCAGATAATTTACATTCTTATCTATCACAGACAAATACTTGAGATCTTTTCCTTCACGTTCTTTCTCCAATAATTTTTCCAAAGGAAGCCGTATCAAACTAAGCGGAGTACGTATTTCATGCACCAGATTGATGAAAAAGCTAATCTTCGACTTGTAAACTTCCTGTTCCTTGGTAATCTGATATTTTTCCATCCGCCGCTTATATTTGCGTTTAACACGGAGATTCCATCGCCAAGCCATCCAACCGATCCATCCCAACAGCATGAGGACATAAACGAAGTAAGCAAAGGTACTACGCCACCAGGGAGGAGTAATCACCACCTTTAAAGTGATAGTATTCTCATTCCACTGGCGATCATTATTAGAGCCTCTGACTTCGAACAGATACTCACCGGGAGGTAAATTGGTGTAAGAAGCCATATTATTATCAGTATTCAGAATCCACTCCTTGTCCACTCCCCGAAGTATGTAAGAATACCGGTTCTTCCCCGGATCTTCAAAACTAAGAGCGACAAAACGGATGGAGAAACTATTGTTTTCATAAGATAAAGTCACCTTATCAGCCATATAAAGCGGTTTATCCAACTGAAGCAGTTTCTTCACCTCCTGCTCATCGGTTTGATAAGGCAACCGGATATCGGTCACATAAACCGGAGGAATATATTTGTTATCTACAAACTGTTCCGGCTGAAATACATTAAAGCCGTTGATCCCACCAAAATACAATTTTCCTTCGGATGATTTCAATGAAGATCGAGCTATAAACTGATTCCCTTGCAAGCCGTCATTAATCGTGAACTGGCGGAAATGATCTTTGGTAACAGGATTAATCTTAAAGATTCCGGCATTACTGGATACCCAGAAATCACCTCCCTGATCTTGCTCAATCGCATAAATAACCTTGTTAGGTAATAAAGTATTATGCGGATCAAACTCAATGAATCTTTTCTCTTTAGCATCAAAAGAACACAGTCCTCCCCCATTCGTTCCAAACCACATGGTTCCTTTCGCATCTTCAAATAAAGTAATGACCGAATTACTGGTGATCGTAGTCGAATCTTCCTGTTCATGCTGATAATGTTTCCAATGAGCATTCATTGTATTGTAAGAAAACACACCACTATTGGAAGTCGCAATCCAGAGATGATTGTACATATCCTCATAGATATCGACAACAGAAACCATTGAACCGATGCTTGTGATGGTCATAAAGTTATCTCGAACCGGGTCATAACAACACAATCCCCAACTCGTTCCTACATAAATTTCTCCTTTTCGTCCTTTATAAATACACAACACATCGTTGCTACAAATCGTATTGGGGATTCCACGAGAATGAGTATAGGCTTTCACTGCCCCTGTGCGTAAATTGATAACCCGTATTCCTCCGGCATAAGTACCGATCCATAAATAGTCGCCATCCAGCATTAAAGAACGGATGTCATACTTTTGATTTTTAGCTCCTCCTATTGCATAAGGAGAAAGTTCCCGGGTGGCAACATTGAAAAATACAAACCGCTTTGAGTTCCAATCCAGATATTCCCATCTTTATTCTCACAGAAAGGAGCAACGACCTCCCCCGCTCCCGGCACTCCGGACAGATAGGCAGGCGAATAATAATCAAAACGTTTAGTCTGCTTGGACATATAGTTAATCCCACCCAAATTGGTCAACACCCAAAGAGCCCCTTCGGCATCCCACATCATTCCATTGATAGTCTGGTCACTCAAACTTCTCGGATCGGCCGGATTATCCGCCCGCTGAAATGTGTTTGTATTTTGATCGAATAGATAAAGCCCGTTATCCGTTCCTACCAACAGCTCTTTATCCGTATACTTCAACAAACAATGAACAGCTCCGAAATTAAACGCCGAACCACTGTAATTGTCTATAGCTTCAGTTCGTTCATCCAAACGGCTCAACAGATTACTTCCCGCACCAATCCAAATATCTCCATCGATATTCTGAATACAGTTCACTTTATAACTATCAGAAGCATTTATATCTAATGAGATTTCATACGTCCGGAGAAACTTGCCGTTTTCGTCAAAGCACAAAAGTCCTTCCTGTAAGGAAGATATATAGACCCTCTTCCGATCAGCACTCTGACAGAGGTCCCATACAAAAGACGTCTGAACACTATTTTGAGTCAACACCTCTGTTTTCGGATCATAAATAAAAAATCCCTGGCCCAAAGTCGCAATCCAGATAAGACCATTTTCCGTCTTGATAATCTTTTTAATCTCACTGCTGATATACACATTATACTGCGTCGTTTTATCAAAGTAAGAGAAACGATCGGTATCTCGGTCATAAATATAAAGTCCGGAGTTTGTTCCAACCCAGAGATTCTTGTCCACCTCTATCAAGGCTTCTACAAAATTGTTTTCTAATGAGAACTTTTCGTTGAGAACATTCCGATACACTTTATTGCCCCGCCCGTCATAACGGTTCAGTCCGTCACTGGTACCCAACCAGATAAAGCCATAACTATCTTGAAGGGCGCACCACACGGTATTATGAGACAATCCATCTTCTACCTGATATTTCTTGAACGAAAAATAAGGAGACGCGGATAGTGTTCCGGTCCAGAAGATCAGCAAGCATATTAGTATTTTAGTTAACTTCATTCTACGTGTTTTTTATTCAATTATCGGTTCAGCCAAGGTTCAGGATTCAACTTCTCTTTCTCCCTACGCAACTGGAAGTGCAATACCGTCCGTCCATTATCCGTGCCGTCAGAAAAGACCTGACCGATGGATTGCTTCGTCTTCACCGTATCACCGGCTTTGACGGATGCAGAAGAAAGATTGCAATAAACAGAAATATAATTGCCATGACGAATGAGGATATTAAATAATCCGTTCAATTGGAATACAGCCGCCACCTTCCCATCAAAAATGGCACGCGCCTGTGCACCCGGTTTTCCCTGAATATCAATACCCTTGTTATCCAGTTTCACATTGCGCAAACCCTCTACGGCATATTGTCCGTAACGGCTGGTGATAATATAAGCGCCGGATATAGGCATTGGCAATTTCCCGCGATTCGCGGCAAAGTTACCCGACAATTCCCGATCCGCCTTACTCATGGTATAAGCCTCAAGAGGTTTCGATTTAGCAGCCGTTTCCGTTGCAACAGATTTTCCCTCCTTGCTTTCTTCTTTCTTACGGGCAGCCGCTTCACGACGAGCCTCTTCCTGCGCACGCTTACGGGCACGCTCTATTTCTTCTGCAATTAATTTATCGATGCGGGCATTCAGCTGATTGGCTTCCCTGCGTTTTTTATTTATCTCATTCTGCAATCCTTTCTGCTTCTTTTGCAGATTAGTCACCAACGTACGCTTCTCTTTTTCCTGCTCTTCCAACTTCACCTTTTCGCTCTCACGTTCTTGCAGCAGGTTCTCTTTGGCGGCTTTCACTTGCTGACGTTCCGCTTTCTTCTTGCGTATCTGCTCCTGTTTCTTTAGGATTTCTTCCCCTTGCAGACGTTGATAAGTGGCATATTCACGGACATATCGCATACGCCGATAAGTCTGCCCCAGATTCTTTGCCGAAAAAATAAACATGAGCTTCTCCTCTATCGACTTATTCTTATACAAGTACTGAACAGAAGCTTCATATTTCTTCTTTTTATCTTTCAAATCCTTCTCCAGTCCGTGCAACTGACGCTCCAATGAAGCCAGTTCACGCTGGATAGCCTCCACATCATTGTTGATAGCCATGATATAGCGTTTCCGCTCTTCAATCTGTCCGGTCAACACAGCCAGACTATTCAACTGGCTTCCCACATCTTTCTTTGTATCCTTCAATATAGATTCCGATTCGGCAATCTGCTTTTGCAGCGCACCACGTTTACTTTCCAGCTCACGAATCAACTTGTTCGATTGAGCGAAAAGAGGAACTGCCAACCACAGGCAACTGATTAGAATAACAAAGAAACGTTTCATCATAATAAAGCTACCAGCATTTTTACTAATTCTTCCAAAGGAATCTGGTTGTATTTAGACGTCAGTTCCGTCGGAGTCATCGAAAACTCTTGTGTGGAGAACTCATAAAGTTGGACTTTAGCCTTTTCTAATGAAGGAATTCCTATATCTTTTCCTGTCAGTTCTGTCTTTCCACCAGGAAGAGAGGCATCCATCAATATCTTTTCCAAACGGGAAAACTCCACATTCTTCGACAATACATTTTTCAATTCAGCTTTAGTGGCACGAACAAAGCGTTTATTCATCCTGTCTACCAATAAAACTTCGTCGGGAGTAACTTCTATACGCGCCACTTCCGTACGCAGAATAGGCATCAATAAGGAGATTTGTACCCGCTCATGAGTTTTCATCTTCATGGTTCCCCCTACAGACATGCTTCCCTTCTTGCCGGGAATGGTCAACTGAAGCCTGGAAGCCAGGTAACTGGATGTCGGAGCCTTTGTCGAAGTCTTAGTTTCCGAAGTTGCCAAGTGTTTCGAGCTCTTACAGCCGGCCAACACCACTACCACCAACAACAGTAGATAAATGATTCTTTTCATTCCGCAATATATTTCTTCTTCTTCTATTTTCTGTTTCAACGTTTTCGACTCGCTACCCATTTCCAGTGCCTTCTTCCAATATTTCAACGCACCTTCCACATCGCCGGTCATAAAATAAATATCTCCGCAATGCTCCACAATCACATCGCTCTTCTCGCCGTCGTTCTTCATTGCATTGTCAATATAGATACGGGCTTCGGCATAGTTTCCCTTTTCAAAAAGAATCCATGCATAAGTATCGAGATAGGTCGAATTATTAGGTTCGGCTTTCACCGTTTTATAACTCATCTCCTCCGCCTTGTCCAAGTCACGACGTTCCACAGACAGATAATAAGCATAATTGTTCAATGCGCCAATATTGGAAGGATTGTACACCAAAGACGAATCGTAAGCAGCGTATGCCTCCGCCATCTGTTTCTTGGTATGATAAACATCCCCCATAATTGAATAGAAATCCGAAATGACTTCTTTTTGGGTATCAGCAGTTACGTGTTCCAATGCCCTGCCGCAAACACTCAATACACTATCCGTCTGTTCTGCCTGATGATAAGCAATAGCCAGATAATAATAAAGCGCCAACGCATCCGGAGTAGCTTCAATACCGGGTTCACAGACTTTGATAATTTGCTTGTAGTCTTCCTTTTTCACCGCCGCATTAACCAGCATCAAACGGGCAGCCTTATTGGTAGGGTCCAGATCAACCACCTGCTCCAATACCGGCACAGCCTCTTGTTCCATATTCTTCGACAACAGGTATTGAGAATAAAGCATCGGAATCTGCGGATCATCTATATCCTGCTTCATCATCCGGTCGAACAAGGCAATCACTTGAGTACTATCTTTAGCAGACGACTGTTCGTTTTCCACAATCACCTGTCTCATAACACTGATTTTGGTATCCGAAGTCACCTTCTTATTCAGCAATAAAGTATCCAACTGCTGTTGATACAACTCTTTCTGACCGGTCTGTTCATAATAAGAAGCCATTGAAAAAAGAGCCATCGGATTGTCAGGCTCTACCGCCAGGACCTTCTGATATGCATCGTATGCTTCCTGCTTTTTTCCATTCTGAAGATACACATCTCCCAATATCACCTGATAACGCATATCCATCGGATATTCCTGTACCAGACTTTCTATTTCCTGAAATGCCTTCTTATCATCTTTCATCTGAAGATAAATACGGAATTTCTCCATAGAAAGCTGCTCATTCTTACCCAAGCGTTTCTCTAAACGGTTCAATGTAGAAATGACATCGTTATATTTCTCCTGACGACTGTAAATATCAAGAAGACTGAACAAAGGCTCCTGCTTTGACGGGAAACGGGTTACCATTTTCTCAAGCAACGTTACAGCCTTATCCAACTCGTTCTGTTGCTGATACAGGCTGACCAGCCCCTGGCTATACCAGAAATTATCAGGAGCAAAAGCCACCGCCTGCTCCAAAGCCGCCTGACCTTGCGGCACCTGGCGGAGGAACATATAATACTGCGATATTTCATAAAGCGCCGAAGAAGCGTTCGGATTGATATCCAGGCAATGCTGTAACAAGCCAAATGCCGCATCATACTCATTCTTTTCTTTCATCCGCATGGCTTCCAAAAAGAAGTAGTCATATTTACGCTGTTGTTCAGCAGGAAGCAATGATTCTTTTACCGAAAAGGATGCATCTGCCTTCACTGCTGTTTTTGCTGTACGCATAGAGCGGGTTCCCCCACACGAAGTGAGCACTAACACCGTCACGAACAGCCATCCTATTTTTATCTTCATTCTATTTTTTCGATTAAGCATTCATCATACTCCGGTATGTCCGAAGCCACCGGCTCCGCGTTCCGTTTCATCCAGCACCTCCACTTCCTGCCATACAGGCTGTTCGTGCTTTGCTATCACCATCTGCGCGATACGTTCGCCATCTTCAATAACAAAAGCCTCGGACGAGAGATTGACTAAAATGACACAAACTTCTCCACGATAATCCGCATCAATCGTACCCGGAGAATTAAGTACTGTGATACCTTTCTTTATCGCCAGTCCGCTACGTGGACGAACTTGCGCCTCAAATCCCTTCGGCAGAGCGATATACAATCCTGTCGGCACCAGACAACGTTGTAACGGTTCCAGTGTGATAGGTTCAGAAAGATTAGCACGGATATCCATTCCTGCGGACAATTCGGTGGCATAAGCCGGAAGCGGATGCTTCGATTTATTGATAACTTGAATATTCATAAATGCATGTTTACTATTTAACGGGCGAAAATACACATTTTGAACTGAAAAATAGTTAAGTTTGCAGTTAAATAATGTACCGTTCCCTAAATTGTAAATAGTAAATAGTCAAATCGTAAATAAAATGATGAATTGGAAACAACTAATATCAGCGAAACGTTTCGGGATGGAAGAATTCCACGAAGAACGACAGGAAAACCGATCCGAATTCCAACGGGACTATGACCGTCTTATTTTTTCGGCTCCTTTCCGCAGATTACAGAACAAGACGCAAGTATTCCCTCTTCCGGGCAGCGTTTTTGTGCACAACCGACTTACGCACAGTCTCGAAGTAGCCAGCGTTGGCCGTTCACTCGGGGACGATGTTGCCAAAGCACTTCTGGAACGTCATCCGGAACTTCAAGATTCTTTCCTGCCGGAGATCGGTTCTATCGTCTCGGCCGCTTGCCTGGCACACGATTTGGGGAATCCGCCTTTCGGTCATTCAGGTGAAAAGGCTATTTCTACTTTTTTCTCTGAAGGAAAAGGAGTTCGCCTGAAAGAAAAGCAGCCGAACGGCGAGCAACTTTCTCCGATGGAATGGGAAGATTTGACACATTTTGAAGGAAATGCAAATGCATTCCGAATACTGACACATCAGTTTGAAGGACGTCGCAAAGGCGGATTCGTCCTGACATATACCACTCTGGCTTCTATCGTGAAATATCCCTTTTCATCGAGCCTTGCAGGAACCAAATCGAAATTTGGATTCTTCGTCAGCGAAGAAGAAAGTTTCCAAAAAATAGCAACTGAATTAGGACTGACCTTGCTCAACGAGCATCCTTTGAAGTATGCACGCCACCCACTAGTCTATTTAGTGGAAGCGGCAGACGATATTTGCTATCAGATGATGGATATTGAGGATGCATATAAGCTGAAGATTCTCACCACTGAAGAAACCAAAGAACTATTAATGACCTATTTCAGCGAAGAGCGACAGGAACATCTCCGGAAAACATTCCTGATTGTCAATGATGTCAACGAGCAAATCGCCTACCTGCGTTCTTCCGTCATCGGTTTATTGATCCGGGAATGTACCCGTGTCTTTTTAGATCATGAACAAGAAATACTGTCCGGCACGTTCGAAGGATCACTAATCAAGCGCATAGCCGAACGTCCGGCAGCAGCCTACAAACACAGCGTCGAAGTATCTATCAATAAAATCTACCGTTCACGGGACGTACTGGATATCGAGCTAGCGGGATTCCGCATCATCAGTACCTTACTCGAATTGATGATAGACGCCGTAACCTCACCCGAGAAGGCTTATTCCAAACTCCTGATCGACCGGGTATCCAGCCAATACAATATAAATTCGCCCGTACTCTATGAAAGAATACAGGCGGTACTTGACTATATATCGGGAATGACCGATGTCTTTGCTCTTGATCTTTATCGTAAAATTAACGGGAACAGTCTGCCTGCGGTGTAACCACTTTAGGAGTAAAAACCTCTTCCCCTTCACAAGAAGACAATCTCAACGCATCCGGATGGCTTTCAATAAACGTCTGGATGTGTCGAATTCGTTTATCTTCAAGAATTTCGTCTACAGCAATCAGGATACCGGTTTCTTCCACATCACCGAACTCGTAATTGACAGCTGTTCCGAACATACGCATCGTAGGGCTTAAGCTCATATACGCATTTACCAACGGAGGAATATTATAGCCCAATTTACGGATTTCACAATTCAATATCTTATAGTCCTCTTTAAAAGTACTCTTGCAGAACAATGCGTTCAACTCTTCTTCGGAAGTCTCAAGTTGCAGAGGCTCAATCGGAGTAACAAGTTTCTCTTTATCATAAAAATGTTTCTTGAGGAAATGAAGAATCATATCACGACCACGACGATGGTAGCTAGGATACATGGTCACCTTGCCAAAGAAATACTTCACATTCGGCATAACCACGGTCAACGCTCCCAACCCGTCCCACAGATTATCCAAAGCGAACAATCCTTTGCTTCCGGCACGGGTAGACTGATATTCAAGCGTAACAAACGAACGCCCCAGCTCAATTGTCTGCGGCAGGTATTCTTTAATAAAAGCATCAGAAAAATGAAACATGTGGGAAGTAGCCAGAATTGGCGCGCCTTTTTCATCAAAACGCACGTCCGTACCAAGCAGATACCGGTAACCACCCAGAATTTCTTCCGCTTCCGGATTCCATACGATCAACTGCTTATAGGGGTGTTCCATCGTGTCGTATTCATCAATATCCATTGACAGGCCTGTACCTCCACCAGCAGCACGGAAAGCTATTTCACGCAAACGACCAATCTCTCTCATTACATTAGGAGCATTCTGATGAGTAATAATATAAATCTGATTATTACTCTTATTCGTCATTCGTAAGCGTTTGTCTTCCGTCAATTCTGCCTTCAGCAGTTCTTTGCTTACCGGTTTAATAATCTCTTCCATATTCCTTGTTATAGTTGTTCTATCAGTTACAGTTTATAAACAATATCCTTTACGTATTCAGCCCACTGCGCAGGGGTTTTCGATTTATCAAAAGTCTGCCAGGGTATAGGTTTGCCAAAAGTGACAGTAAAAGTTTTGTGGCGATTCTTAAACATTTCATCCGCAAGATACAACATAGCGATGTTAAACTTGATACCCAATGCCTTGCAAATATTTGCCAGGTTGTAGAAGAAATCAGAATTCCTGCCTCCAAAATGCACGGGTATTACATCACGTTTTGCTTGTACGCTCTTTACTACAAATGTCTTTTTCCATTCCAGATCACGAATGACTCCATTCTGACGACGCGAACACAGTCCGGCAGGGAACATTATCAGCTGGTCATCCGACTGAAATCCGGCTTCCACCATTTTCGGGAAGTCTTTTGCCTGTTTGCCGGTTTTATTAATAGGTATGCAAAGGGGAGCCAATCCGCGTAGATTCATCAACAAATCATTCACCAGGTATTTCACTTTCCCGTCATAGTGCTTTCCCAACACATAACCAAGCGCAACACCGTCCTGTCCGCCTAACGGATGATTGGACACAAAAGTATACAATCCATCCTTAGGCAAATTCTCAATGCCTTTTACGTCCACTTTCGCATCCAAAAAGCCCATACATGCCTCCAGAAAGTCCACACCCAATCTATCCTTCGACTCATTCAGGAATACATTAATTTCATCCTGATGAACAATTTTCTTCAGATAAGAAACCACGAATTTAGGGATGTACTTATAATGCTTCGGAGCCTTTGTCCGAAGTATCTTATCGACATCAATCAAAAATAAAGAGTCATCAGTCATTCTTTTCAAATAAAAATGATGGCACAAAATTAACGGTTCTTTTTTATTAATCGCAATAATTTGGTAGAAAATGCAGGATTTAAGTTCAGAAGATAAAAAAATACCACCCAAAAACTATCAAAAACAACCTAAAAACTATCCGCGGATAGTTTTCGGGCATAAAAACGTCGGATTTCCCCCTATCGGGTTTCAGAAATTCACGTAAACTTGCAACATCGAAAATAACAAACGAATATTCACCTTTAAAAAGCAACACATATGAAAAGTTTAAGCTTCAGAAAAGATTTAGTAGGAGTACAAGATGAATTACTACGCTTCGCTTATAAACTGACAACTGACCGTGAAGAAGCAAACGATTTGTTGCAGGAGACATCATTAAAAGCATTAGATAATGAAGATAAATATACCCCTGATACAAATTTCAAAGGATGGATGTATACCATCATGCGCAACATATTTATAAACAACTACCGCAAGGTAGTCCGCGACCAGACATTCGTCGATCAGACGGATAATCTTTATCATCTGAATTTACCACAGGACGGAAGTTCAGAAAGCACAGAAAGAGCATACGACCTGAAAGAGATGCACCGTGTAGTCAACAAACTCCCCAAAGAATACAGAGTTCCGTTCGCCATGCACGTTTCAGGATTCAAATACCGTGAGATTGCGGAAAAACTGAACCTCCCGCTAGGCACAGTAAAGAGCCGTATTTTCTTCACGCGCCAGAAATTACAGGAAGAATTGAAAGACTTCCGCTAGACCTTAACTATATAAATTGGTGATCTCGGATCACATACTTCTTTAATACAGATTTTAGTTTTGATAATGATTAAAAGGCAGAAATACTCCGGTATATTCTGCCTTTTCTTTTATTACTAAGATTAGTTGCACGACACCCGGGTCTCAACACCTACAACACCCGGGTCTCAATGGGTCTGACACCCGGGTGTCAGGTATGATGAGACCCGGGTGTCGTACAAATTCCTATTGCATCAAAAGAAGTCTTCACTACCCTATTATTTAAAATTCACCTATACAGACATTTTTTTCCGTTTTACTGCCATAACTCCCCCACCAGCAGACTACTCTCAAAGCCGCATCATTTTCAAGCAAATAGACATTTAACATTCTGTTGAAAACTTCTCTGAAAGTTTTTTATGGAAAGTTGTGGGGAATTGTGGGGAATTTCATACTTTTACGGTCGCTTATTATAATAAGGTAATGATACGTTTTTTAGGAAATATTGAAGCCAGGGCGGACGCCAAAGGAAGGGTGTTCATACCCGCTACCTTCAGGAAGCAACTACAAGCAGCTTCCGAAGAGAGGCTTATTATGCGTAAAGACGTATTTCAGGACTGTTTGACCCTGTACCCCGAGAGCGTGTGGAACGAGGAGTTGAACGAGCTTCGCAGCAGGCTGAACAAATGGAACAGCAAACACCAACTCATTTTCAGACAGTTTGTGAGCGACGTGAAGTGGTGACACCTGACAGCAACGGACGTATATTAATCCCCAAACGATATTTGCAGATTTGCAGCATTCATGGAGATATACGTTTTATCGGCATCGACAATAAGATAGAGATCTGGGCGAAAGAGCGGGCAGAACAGCCTTTCATGTCGCCTGAAGAGTTCGGTGCAGCATTAGAAGAAATTATGAACGATGATAATAGACAAGATGGAGAAAGATGAATTGACATACCATGTACCTGTATTGCTGAAAGAAAGCGTTGACGGGATGAATATCCAACCGGACGGAACGTATGTAGACGTTACATTCGGAGGAGCGGGACATTCGCGCGAGATACTTTCACGACTCGGAGAAGGCGGACGTTTATTGGGATTCGACCAGGACGAGGACGCTGAACGGAACATTGTCAACGATCCTCACTTCATCTTCGTGCGCAGCAACTTCCGTTACCTGCAAAATTTCCTGCGCTATCACAACATCGAGCAGGTGGATGCAATCCTGGCCGACCTCGGCGTATCATCCCATCATTTCGATGATAGCGAACGCGGCTTTTCTTTCCGTTTCGACGGAGCGCTGGATATGCGTATGAACAAGCGTGCCGGAATTACGGCAGCAGACATCGTGAATACTTACGAGGAAGAACGTCTTGCAAACCTCTTCTATCTGTACGGAGAGCTGAAGAATAGCCGCAAACTGGCTTCTGTCATCGTTAAAGCCAGAAGCGGACAGAATATCCGGACTATCGGTGAGTTTCTGGAAATCATCAAACCGCTTTTCGGCCGTGAACGCGAAAAGAAAGAGCTGGCAAAAGTGTTCCAGGCACTGCGGATCGAAGTAAATCAAGAGATGGAAGCGCTGAAAGAGATGTTACAGGCAGCTACGGAAGCATTAAAGCCGGGCGGCAGACTGGTGGTAATCACTTATCATTCATTGGAAGACCGCATGGTGAAAAACATCATGAAGACGGGCAACGTAGAAGGGAAAGCAGAATCCGACTTCTTCGGAAATCTGCAAACGCCTTTCCGCCTTGTCAATAATAAGGTAATCGTCCCCGACGAGGCAGAAATAGAACGGAACCCACGGTCGAGAAGTGCCAAATTACGAATTGCAGAAAAGAAATAAAAAGATATGGAAGAAGAAGTAGTAAATAAGAAAACAGAAGAGGCAAAAGAAAAACCGCACCTCGCTGAAGAGTATTCTGGGTGGAGACATTCTGGCTACCGATTTTTTCCGCCGTCAAACGAAGTTGCTGGTACTTATCATGGTATTCATCATCTTCTACATTCACAATCGTTATGCCAGTCAACAGCAACAGATCGAGATAGACCGGCTGAAAAAGGAATTGATAGACATTAAATACGACGCACTGACGCGCAGCTCGGAACTGATGGAGAAGAGCCGCCAGTCACGCATTGAAGATTATATATCAAATAAGGAAAGCGATTTGCAAACATCAACCCATCCTCCTTACCTTATTAAATAAGTGGAGAGTGGAGAGTTGAGAATTGAGAGTTTTTAAAAGACAAATACTGTGGCAGTTAATAAAAAGAACATAATGACCCGTTACTTCTTCGTCATCCTGTTGATGGCGTTGATAGGAATAGCTATTGTTGTAAAAGCAGGCATCACCATGTTTGCCGAACGACAATACTGGCAGGATGTGGCTGATCGTTTCGTAAAAGAGAATGTGACGGTGAAACCTAATCGTGGAAACATTATTTCTTCTGACGGTAAACTGATGGCCAGTTCGCTACCCGAGTACAGAATCTATATGGACTTTATGTCCGGTGAGAAGGACGAAAAACGCAGACGGAAAGATCAGGCACGCCGGGACTCCATCCTCAATGCCAATATGGATTCTATCTGTATCGGACTTCACAAGATATTCCCGGACAGGAGTGCAGCCCAATTCAAAGCACACCTCAAGAAAGGACGCCAGGCAAAAAGCCGTAATTATCTGATTTATCCGAAACGTATTTCCTATATACAATATAAAGAGGTAAAGAGACTGCCCGTCTTCTGTTTGAACCGGTATAAAGGCGGATTTAAAGAATTAGCATACAATCAGCGCAAGAAACCTTTCGGTTCACTGGCTGCCCGTACGCTGGGAGATGTGTATGCAGATACAGCCAAAGGAGCCAGAAATGGTATCGAACTTGCTTTCGACACTATCCTGAAAGGACGGGACGGACTGACGCACCGCCAAAAAGTGATGAACAAATACCTGAACATTGTCGATGTGCCGCCGGTTGACGGTTGCGATTTGATTAGTACCATCGACGTAGGCATGCAGGATATCTGCGAGAAAGCATTGGTAGACAAGCTGAAAGAGCTGAATGCCAGCGTAGGCGTGGTGGTATTGATGGAAGTAGCTACCGGAGAAGTGAAAGCAATCGTCAACATGATGCAAGGCAAGGACGGCGAGTATTACGAAATGCGTAACAATGCCATCAGTGATATGCTTGAGCCGGGGTCCACTTTCAAGACGGCTTCTATTATGGTAGCTCTCGAAGACGGCAAGATTACTCCGGACTATGTGGTAGACACCGGCAACGGACAGATGCCGATGTACGGACGTGTCATGAAAGACCACAACTGGCACCGTGGAGGATATGGAAAACTGACTGTTACTGAAATTCTGGGAGTTTCGTCCAACGTCGGTACCTCTTATATTATAGATCATTTCTATGGTAGCAATCCACAGAAATTCGTAGACGGGTTAAAACGGATGAGTATCGACCAACCGCTCCACCTACAGATTTCAGGAGAAGGGAAGCCGAATATCCGTGGTCCGAAAGAACGTTATTTTGCAAAGACCACTTTGCCGTGGATGAGTATCGGATATGAGACACAGGTTCCACCAATCAATATTCTGACGTTCTACAATGGAATAGCCAATAATGGAGTCAGTGTACGTCCGAAATTTGTCAAAGCTGCCGTGAAAGACGGGGAAGTCGTGAAAGAATATCCGACAGAGGTTATCAATCCTAAGATTTGTTCGGATAAGACTTTGGCACAGATTCGTGAAATACTGCGGAAAGTGGTTGGTGAAGGACTTGCCAAGCCTGCAGGGAGTAAGCAGTTCCACGTTTCAGGCAAAACGGGAACGGCGCAGATTTCACAGGGGGCAGCCGGATACAAAACGGGAAGAACGAATTACCTGGTTAGTTTCTGCGGATATTTTCCGTCAGAGGCACCTAAATATAGTATGATTGTCTCTATCCAGAAACCGGGCTTGCCAGCTTCGGGAGGTTTGATGGCAGGTAGTGTATTCAGCAAGATTGCAGAAAGAGTGTATGCCAAAGACCTGCGGTTGCCGCTTACCAATGCAATTGACACCAATTCCGTAGTCATTCCGAATGTAAAAGCCGGAGAGATGCGCGAAGCGCAACGGGTATTGGAGGAGCTGGAGATTAATATACAAGGTAAAGTTGCCGATTCAGGAAAAGAAGTGTGGGGGAATACGCACGTTGCTCCGCAAGCTGTGGTTCTTGAAAGCCGGAGCAATATGCAGAACTTTGTGCCGAGCGTGATAGGTATGGGAGCGAAAGACGCCGTATACTTGTTGGAAAGCAAAGGATTGAAAGTCAATCTGGTCGGGGTAGGCAAAGTGAAAAGCCAGTCGATAGCCAATGGAACCATCGTAAAGAAGGGACAGACGGTGACGCTGACGCTAAAGTAAAAATTAAAGATTAAAAATTAAATAGAGTGATGTTATTAAAGGAGTTACTGAAAGCGATCCAACCGGTAGAGGTAGCCGGAGATTCAGACATAGAAATCACCGGAGTCAATATTGATTCCCGTCTAGTGGAAGCCGGCCAACTGTTCATGGCAATGCGCGGCACACAAGCCGACGGCCACGCTACATACCTGCTGCCATAGCGAAAGGAGCGACTGCTATCCTCTGCGAGGATATGCCGGAAGAACCTGTTGCGGGGATCACTTATATACAAGTCAAAGACAGTGAAGATGCAGTAGGAAAGATTGCTACTACTTTCTACGGCGACCCCACTTCCAAGATGGAACTGGTTGGCGTTACCGGAACGAACGGAAAAACAACAATCGCCACCTTATTATATAATACATTCCGTTATTTCGGATATAAGGTAGGATTGATTTCTACCGTTTGCAATTATATCGACGATGAACCGATCCCGACAGAGCATACCACGCCCGATCCTATCACGTTGAACCGTCTATTGGGACGAATGGCGGATGAAGGATGCAAATATGTTTTCATGGAAGTCAGTTCACACTCCATTGCACAGAAACGTATCAGCGGATTAAAGTATGCAGGAGGGATCTTTACCAATCTGACCCGCGACCATCTCGACTATCATAAAACAGTAGAGAATTATCTGAAAGCAAAGAAGAAGTTCTTTGACGATCTGCCGAAAAGCGCATTCAGCCTGACTAATCTGGACGATAAGAACGGACTGGTGATGACACAGAACACACGTTCTAAGGTCTATACTTATTCATTGAGAAGCCTTTGTGACTTTAAAGGGCGGGTATTGGAGTCTCATTTTGAAGGAATGTTGCTCGACTTCAACAACCACGAGTTGGCAGTTCAGTTTATCGGCAAGTTCAATGCTTCCAATTTGCTGGCAGTATTCGGGGCAGCCGTTCTGTTGGGCAAGAAAGAAGAAGAGGTGCTTGTGGCCCTTAGTACGCTTCATCCGGTAGCCGGACGTTTCGATGCGGTCCGTTCTCCACAGGGAGTTACAGCGATTGTAGATTATGCGCATACTCCGGATGCTCTTATTAATGTATTGAATGCCATACATGGAGTACTTGAAGGAAAAGGAAAAGTGATTACAGTAGTGGGTGCCGGTGGCAACCGTGATAAGGGCAAACGTCCCATCATGGCAAAGGAAGCTGCTAAAGCCAGCGACCGCGTCATCATCACTTCAGACAATCCGCGCTTCGAAGAGCCGCAAGACATCATTAACGATATGCTTGCCGGACTGGATGCGGAGGATATGAAGAAAACGGTCAGCATTGCCGACCGTAAAGAAGCGATTCGCACGGCTTGCATGCTGGCAGAAAAAGGAGATGTAATCCTCGTTGCCGGAAAAGGACACGAGAATTACCAAGAGATAAAAGGAGTAAAACATCATTTTGACGATAAAGAAGTACTCAAAGAAATTTTTAAATAATGAATAGATTGTGCAAATATGCCGACTGGCTCCGGTATTTATCCGGCAGAAGCGACATAGCAACACATCAATAAATTGGCAAATTATTTATGTTATATTATCTATTTGAATGGCTGCAAAAGCTCAATTTTCCAGGAGCGGGAATGTTCGGATATACTTCATTCCGTGCTTTGATGGCGGTGATCCTCGCGTTACTTATTTCAAGTATCTGGGGAGATAAGTTCATCAACCTACTCAAAAGGAAACAAATCACAGAAACGCAGCGTGATGCTAAAACGGACCCGTTCGGCGTCAACAAAGTAGGCGTGCCGAGCATGGGAGGTGTTATCATCATTGTAGCCATCCTGATCCCTTGTCTGTTGTTGGGTAAACTGCATAATATATATATGATACTGATGCTGATAACCACCGTATGGTTGGGATCGCTCGGCTTCGCAGACGACTAATATCAAGATCTTTAAAAAGACAAAGAAAGGTTTGCATGGTAAGTTCAAGATTATCGGTCAGGTCGGTTTGGGTTTAATTGTCGGAATGACTTTGTATCTAAGTCCGGACGTAGTGATCCGTGAGAATATCGAAGTTCATAATCCGGGACAGGAGATGGAAGTGATACACGGAACCAATGATTTGAAATCGACCCAGACAACGATTCCTTTTTTCAAGAGCAATAACCTTGATTATGCCGATTTGGTTTCTTTCATGGGCGAGCATGCGCAAACAGCCGGATGGATTTTGTTCGTCATCGTCACAATCATCGTGGTTACCGCCGTATCAAACGGTGCCAACCTGAATGACGGTATGGACGGAATGGCGGCCGGAAACTCGGCCATTATCGGCGCAACGCTGGGGATATTGGCGTATGTATCGTCGCATATCGAATTCGCAGGCTATCTGAACATCATGTATATTCCGGGTTCGGAAGAACTGGTAATCTATATCTGTGCCTTCATCGGTGCGCTTATCGGTTTCTTATGGTACAATGCTTATCCGGCACAAGTATTTATGGGAGATACAGGTAGCCTCACCATTGGCGGTATCATCGCAGTGTTCGCCATCATCATTCACAAAGAGTTACTGATACCGATTCTTTGCGGTGTATTCCTGGTAGAGAATCTGTCGGTAATCCTGCAACGGGCTTATTATAAGGCAGGAAAGCGGAAAGGTGTAAAACAACGTTTGTTCAAGCGCACACCAATTCACGATCATTTCCGTACTTCGATGAGTCTGATTGAACCGGGCTGTACGGTGAAATTCACCAAGCCCGACCAGCTGTTCCACGAATCAAAGATTACCGTCCGTTTCTGGATTGTAACGATTGTATTGGCGGCAATAACAATTATAACATTAAAGATTAGATAAAATGAAGGCACGGATTACATAGATTAACACGGTTTTAACTGTATAATCCCTTAAAACCGTGAAATCCGCGTCATCCGTACCTTCATTAAAAATATAGAGAGCATTAACCCGATTATTAACTTTTAAAAGATGTGCGCAGCTAATAGATAAATCAATCGATTAGAAAACAAGGGCACATTATTGTAGATGAAAAGAATTGTAATTTTAGGAGCTGGCGAAAGCGGCGCAGGTGCAGCCGTACTCGCAAAAGTAAAAGGATTTGAGACGTTTGTTTCGGACATGTCCGCCATCAAGGACAAATATAAGGAACTTCTCGACAGCCATCATATTGCCTGGGAAGAAGGACACCATACCGAAGAGCTCATTCTGAATGCCGACGAGGTTATCAAAAGCCCCGGTATCCCGAATGATGCCCCAATCATCCTGAAACTGAAGCTCAAGCACACCGGTTATCTCCGAGATTGAGTTTGCCGGACGCTATACATGATGCCAAAATGATCTGTATTACAGGTTCTAACGGAAAGACTACAACAACTTCCCTGATCTACCACATTTTCAAAAGCGCAGGTCTGAACGTAGGTTTGGCAGGCAACATCGGCAAAAGTCTTGCTTTGCAGGTAGCCGAAGATTACCATGATTATTATATTATCGAACTTAGCTCTTTCCAGCTGGATAATATGTATAACTTCCGTGCGAACATCGCCGTATTGATGAACATCACTCCGGACCATCTTGATCGCTACGACCACTGTATGCAGAATTACATCGACGCTAAATTCCGCATTACCCAAAACCAAACCCCGGACGATGCTTTCATCTTCTGGAATGACGACCCGATCATCAGACAAGAACTGGCGAAACATGGTCTGAAAGCTCACCTGTATCCTTTTGCCGCTGTAAAAGAAGACGGAGCGATCGCATACGTAGAAGACCACGAAGTAAAAATCACCGAACCGATTGCCTTCAACATGGAGCAGGAAGAACTGGCTCTGACAGGGCAACATAACCTATATAACTCTTTAGCTGCCGGTATCTCGCAAACCTTGCCGCATCGCCAAAGAAAACATCCGTAAAGCCCTCTCCGACTTCAAGGGAGTAGAGCATCGGTTGGAAAAGGTGGCACGTGTCCGTGGAATTGATTTCATCAACGACTCTAAAGCAACGAATGTCAACTCCTGCTGGTATGCCCTGCAAAGCATGACTACCAAAACGGTATTGATCCTCGGTGGTAAAGATAAAGGCAACGACTATACTGAAATTGAAGACCTTGTACGCGAAAAGTGTTCGGCACTGGTATACCTGGGACTTCACAACGAAAAACTTCACGAATTCTTCGATCGTTTCGGCCTGCCCGTAGCAGACGTACAAACCGGAATGAAGGATGCCGTAGAAGCTGCCTACAAACTGGCAAAGAAAGGTGAAACAGTATTATTGAGCCCTTGCTGCGCCTCTTTCGACCTCTTCAAGAGCTATGAAGACCGTGGCGACCAGTTTAAGGAATGTGTCCGCGCCCTTTAATTTCTAATTATTAATTTTTAATTGCTACAAGATTGGATTTATTAAAGAACATATTCAAAGGTGACAAGGTAATCTGGATTATCTTCCTCTGTCTCTGCCTCATCTCTATTATCGAGGTGTTCTCGGCAGCGTCGACACTGACTTACAAAAGTGGCGACCATTGGGACCGATTACACAACACTCCATCATCCTGATGGTAGGTGCTGTGGTAGTAGTGTTTCTGCATAATGTTCCCTACAAATGGTTCCAGGTATTTCCGGTCTTTCTGTATCCGATTTCCCTGGTTCTATTGGCATTTGTCACGTTGATGGGTATCATCACAGGGGACCGTGTCAACGGGGCAGCCCGTTGGATGACCTTTATGGGATTACAGTTCCAGCCTTCGGAATTGGCAAAGATGGCGGTTATCATTGCCGTCTCATTCATCCTGTCCAAAAGGCAGGACGAATACGGAGCCAACCCGAACGCCTTCAAATATATCATGATCCTCACCGGACTGGTATTCCTGCTTATCGCACCGGAAAACCTTTCGACAGCAATGCTGCTTTTCGGAGTAGTATGCATGATGATGTTTATCGGCCGGGTGTCAGCAAAAAAGCTATTTGGAATGTTGGGAATATTGGCACTTGTGGGCGGTGTTGCCGTAGGTATACTGATGGCTATTCCCGCCAAAACGCTGCATAACACTCCGGGACTTCACCGTTTCGAAACGTGGCAGAATCGTGTTTCCGGCTTCTTTGAGAAGGAGGAAGTGCCGGCTGCCAAATTTGATATTGACAAAGATGCACAGGTGGCGCATGCACGCATCGCCATTGCTACCAGCCACGTAGTCGGCAAAGGTCCGGGAAACTCGATACAACGTGACTTCCTTAGTCAGGCATTCTCCGATTTTATCTTTGCGATTGTGATTGAAGAAATGGGATTAATCGGAGGAATATTTGTGGTGTTCCTCTATCTATGGCTGCTGATGCGAGCCGGACGAATCGCCCAGAAATGCGAGCGAACCTTCCCCGCCTTTCTCGTTATGGGCATTGCGTTGCTACTGGTGTCGCAAGCAATACTGAATATGATGGTTGCCGTCGGATTATTCCCCGTCACCGGCCAGCCCCTGCCTTTGGTCAGCAAAGGAGGTACAAGTACGTTAATCAACTGCGCTTATATCGGTATGATATTAAGTGTAAGCCGATATACCGCCCATCTGGAAGAACAAAAAGCGCACGATGCACAGATCCAACTGCAATTAGAGGCAGATGCAGCTGCAAGTTCCGAGGCACAGACTGCCGCCGAACCGACAGCACAGATTCTGAACAGCGATGCCAAGTTTGAAGATGAGCATGATATTGATAAACGGTAAGTGATGAACGGTGAGTGGTGAACGAAAAACGTTGAACAACGGATAGAAAAAAGAATTAGGATGGAAAAAGAACTTAGAATTATTATCAGTGGTGGAGGAACAGGAGGACATATCTTTCCTGCCGTCTCTATCGCAAACGCTATAATAGAGCTACGCCCCGACGCAGAAATTCTCTTTGTAGGTGCTGAAGGACGTATGGAAATGCAACGGGTTCCCGATGCAGGCTACCGTATTATCGGGCTTCCGATTGCCGGATTCGACCGCAAACGTTTATGGAAAAATGTATCTGTATTGATTAAACTGATGCGCAGCCAGTGGAAAGCACGCAAAGTTATCAAGGACTTCCGCCCACAAGTGGCGGTAGGCGTAGGCGGATATGCAAGCGGACCTACATTGAAGACTGCCGGAATGATGGGAGTACCGACATTAATCCAGGAACAAAACTCTTATGCCGGAGTGACCAATAAGCTCCTGGCACAGAAAGCAAAAGTGATTTGTGTAGCTTATGACGGAATGGAAAAGTTCTTCCCTGCCGACAAGATTATTATGACGGGGAATCCTGTCCGCCAAAACCTGACAAAGGATATGCCGTCTAAAGAAGAAGCATTGCGCTCCTTCAACTTACAGCCCGGCAAAAAAACGATTCTGATTGTAGGCGGCAGTCTGGGTGCACGTACCATCAACAATACGCTGACAGCCGGACTGGCAACCATCAAAGAAAACACGGACGTGCAATTCATCTGGCAAACGGGCAAATACTATTACCCGCAAGTGAAAGAAGCCGTGAAAGCTGCAGGCGCACTTCCGAACTTATATGTAACGGATTTCATCAAAGACATGGCAGCCGCATACGCAGCAGCCGATCTTGTGATTTCCCGTGCAGGGGCAGGTTCTATTTCAGAGTTCTGCCTGTTACATAAACCTGTTATCTTAGTGCCTTCGCCCAACGTAGCGGAAGACCATCAGACTAAGAATGCCTTAGCATTGGTGAACAAACAGGCAGCTATCTACGTCAAAGACAGTGAAGCGGAAACAACCTTGATGGATGTAGCATTATCCACCGTCAATGACGAACAGAAACTGAAAGAACTGACAGAGAATATCGCCAAGCTGGCTTTGCCCGATTCTGCGAGAATCATCGCACAGGAGGTTATCAAACTGGCGGAAGCAAAGAGCTGATAAACAGAAGCAAAAAAACAGATAAATAGATTATCGGATTGCACACAGGTTGAAGTAGCGGTATAGCCCCGGGATCAAACGACGTAATCCGTACTAAAATAAAAACAGAAGAAATGAATATAGAAACGATAAAATCAGTCTATTTCGTAGGTGCCGGTGGCATCGGTATGAGTGCACTTGTACGCTACTTCCTCTTCAAAGGCAAGGTAGTGGCCGGATATGACCGTACCCCTACTCCATTGACTGAAACCCTGATTGCCGAAGGTGCACAAATACATTATGAAGAAAACGTCGACCTGATTCCCGAAGCCTGCAAAGACAAGGAAAGCACGTTAGTCATATACACGCCCGCCGTTCCGCAGGAACATGAAGAAATCGTTTATTTCCGCAACAACGGATTCGAAATACAGAAACGCGCCCAAGTATTGGGAACAATTACCCATTCGAGCAAAGGTCTGTGCGTGGCAGGTACTCACGGAAAAACAACCACATCGACGATGACAGCCCATTTGCTCCATCAATCGCACGTGGAATGTACCGCTTTTCTCGGAGGAATCTCGAAGAACTACGGCACCAACCTGCTACTCTCTCAAACAAGCCCTTACACGGTGATTGAAGCAGATGAGTTCGACCGTTCTTTCCACTGGCTGTCGCCCTATATGACCGTAATCACATCTACCGACCCGATCATTTGGACATCTACAGCACAGAACAAGCCTACCTGGAAAGTTTCGAGCATTATACCACGCTTATCCAACCGGGTGGCGCACTGATTATCCGCAAAGGCATCTCCCTGCAACCCAAAGTGCAGCCGGGCGTTCGTGTCTATACTTACTCACGTGACGAAGGCGACTTCCATGCAGAAAACATCCGCATCGGAAACGGAGAAATATTCATCGACTTTGTTGCCCCGGACACCCGTATCAACGATATTCAACTGGGAATTCCGGTTAGCATCAACATAGAAAACGGCGTAGCCGCCATGGCATTGGCACACCTTAACGGGGTGACCGATGAAGAAATAAAAAGAGGCATGGCAAGTTTCCGCGGAGTAGACCGCCGGTTCGACTTCAAGATCAAGAACGACCGTATCGTCTTTTTGAGTGACTACGCCCACCACCCCTCTGAAATCAAACAGAGCGTGTTGTCTATGCGCGAACTTTACAAGGACAAGAAGATCACAGCCATCTTCCAGCCGCATCTCTACACCCGCACCCGCGACTTCTATCAAGATTTTGCCGATAGCCTGTCGCTACTCGACGAAGTGATTCTGGTAGACATCTATCCAGCACGTGAAGCACCGATTCCGGGCGTCACCAGCAAACTGATTTATGACAATCTCCGTCCGGGTATTGAAAAAAGTATGTGCAAAAAGGAAGATATACTGAACATTCTGAAAGATAAAAACATTGAAGTATTAATCACTTTGGGGGCTGGAGACATTGACAACTATGTCCCTGAAATAAAAGAACTATTAGAAACAAAAAAATTAAGAATGAATAATGAAGAATGAAGAATCTCTATCCAGCGTATTGATGCGCAGCAATTCTTCATTCTTCATTCTTAATTATTCATTAATAAAAAAACTATGGTAAAGAGAATCCTTCTATCCATCGTCATGCTAGTGCTTATAGCCTACCTCGCCGTAGCTATCACCGCATTCAACCGCAAGCCTGCCGATCAGACCTGCCGTGACATGGAATTGGTTATCAAGGATACCGCATACGCCGGCTTCATCACCAAAGAAGAGCTGAAAGGTATCCTTCAGCACAAAGGGATCTACCCATCGGGAAGAAGATGGAGCGCATCTCTACCAAGTCACTGGAACGGGAACTAAGCAAACATCCGTTGATTGACGAAGCCGAGTGTTACAAAACACCCAGCGGCAAAGTATGCGTGGAAGTGACACAACGTATCCCTATTCTTCGGGTGATGAGCTCCAACGGTCAGAATTACTACCTTGACAACAAAGGAACCGTCATGCCACCGGATGCAAAATGCGTCGCTCACCGGGTAATTGTCACCGGAAACGTAGAAAAGTCGTTTGCAATGAAGGATTTATATAAGTTTGGTGTATTTTTGCATAATAATAAATTCTGGGACGCCAGATAGAACAGATTCATGTGTTGCCCGACCAGAACATCGAATTGGTGCCGCGTGTGGGAGACCATCTCGTCTATCTCGGAAAACTGGAAAACTTTGAAGATAAACTGGCACGTTTGAAGGAGTTCTACAAGAAAGGACTCAACCGGGTAGGCTGGAACAAATATTCGCGTATCAATCTCGAATTCAACAACCAGATTATCTGCACCAAACGAGAATAGATAATAAATGATAGTTGATAATTGATAGTTGACAGATGAGGAGTGAACAATCTTTTTTCAATCGTAAATTGTAAATCGTAAAATCGTAAATAAATATATATGGCAACAACAGAATTTATCGCCGCTATTGAACTTGGTTCATCGAAGATAACCGGTGTGGCCGGAAGAAAGAACAGTGACGGAAGTATGCAGGTATTAGCGTATGCCCAGGAAGACTCTTCTACGTTTATTCGTAAAGGAGTTATTTTCAATCTGGACAAGACAGCGCAAAGCCTGACCTCGATCATCAACAGACTGGAAGGTGAGTTGAAAAACTCAATTGCCAAGGTATATGTAGGCATCGGCGGACAATCACTCCGCACAGTCCGCAATGTAGTAAGCCGCGACCTGGAAGAAGAAGCCATCATATCCGAAGAACTTGTAAGCGCTATCGGTGATGAGAACATTGCCATCCCGGTGGTTGATATGGATATATTGGACGTAGCTCCGCAAGAATACAAGGTGGGCAATAATCTGCAAGCCAACCCGGTAGGTCTGGTAGGAAGCCACATCGAAGGACGTTTCCTCAACATCGTTGCCCGTGCTTCCGTACGCAAGAATCTGGAGCATTGCTTCCAACAGGCAAAAATCGACATTGCCGACCAACTGATCGCCCCGCTAGTAACAGCCAATGCCGTACTGACAGAAAGCGAACGCCGTTCGGGTTGTGCACTGATCGACTTCGGAGCAGATACGACTACCATCTCTGTATATAAGAATAACATTCTCCGCTTCCTCACCGTATTACCTTTGGGAGGCAACAGCATCACGCGTGACATCACCACCCTGCAAATGGAGGAGGAAGAAGCCGAACGCCTGAAAAAAGCCTATGGTGACGCCCTCTACGAAGAAGATCCCGAACAAGAGGAAGAAGCTACCTGCAAACTGGAGGATGACAACCGTATCATCAAAGTGGCAGACCTTAATAATATCATCGAAGCCCGTGCCGAAGAAATCGTTGCCAACGTATGGAACCAGATTCAGCTATCCGGCTACGAAGACAAACTGCTGGCAGGACTTATCCTGACAGGAGGAGCCGCCAACCTGAAGAACTTGGACGAAACCTTGCGCAAACGCAGCAAGATAGAAAAGATACGGATGGCGAAACTTCCACGCAATACGGTCCATGCCCCCAACAATATACTAAAAAAAGACGGTTCACAGAACACATTGTTCGGTCTCCTGTTTGAAGGGAACCAAAACTGTTGCCTGACTGAAACCGCCCCGCAAGCTGCTGCTCCCGTACCGCCAGTCTCCAAACCGGAGCCGGAAGTGCATAGGACCGCAGACATATTTGAAGACGACCAGGAGCTGAAGGAACAGGCCCGCCTCGCCCGCCTCAAGAAAGAGGAAGAAGAGCGTGAAGCCAAGTTAGCTGCTAAAGAAGCGGAAAAACTTCGCAAGCAAAAGGAAAAGGAAGAGAAGGAAAGACGGAAAAGAGAAGCCGGTCCGAGCTGGATTCAGCGCAAGATCGACTCGTTGACGAAAGAAATCTTCTCCGACGACGATATGAAGTGATTTATGATTTATGAATTATGATTTATGAGTTGGCTGCGCGCTATATCATAAATCATAAATCATAACTTATAAATCAAGATTCAAAAATCAGAGTTCAGAAACCAGAAATCATAAATCAGAAATCATATTATTATGGACGAGATAGTACAATTCGATTTCCCGACAGATTCACCGAAGATCATCAAAGTGATTGGTGTAGGTGGTGGTGGTGGTAATGCTGTAAACCACATGTACCGGGAAGGCATCCATGATGTAACGTTCGTTCTTTGCAACACGGACAACCAGGCATTGGCCGAATCACCTGTCCCGGTGAAACTGCAACTGGGCCGTAGCATCACGCAAGGGCTTGGAGCCGGCAACCGTCCCGAACGGGCACGCGACGCCGCTGAAGAAAGTATAGAAGATATCAAGGCACAACTGAACGACGGCACCAAGATGGTATTCATCACCGCCGGAATGGGAGGAGGAACCGGAACAGGAGCTGCCCCGGTCATCGCCCGCATTGCGAAGGAAATGGATATTCTGACTGTCGGTATCGTCACCATCCCCTTTATCTTCGAAGGAGAAAAGAAAATCATCCAGGCACTGGACGGCGTCGAACGTATCGCCCAGCATGTTGATGCCCTATTGGTTATCAACAACGAACGCCTGCGCGAAATATACGCCGACCTTACCTTTATGAATGCCTTCGGCAAAGCCGATGACACTCTTTCCATCGCTGCCAAGAGTATTGCCGAGATTATCACCATGCGTGGTACGGTCAACCTCGACTTTGCCGATGTGAAAACCATCCTGAAAGATGGCGGAGTAGCGATCATGAGTACCGGATTCGGCGAAGGAGAAAATCGTGTGACGAAAGCAATCGACGATGCCCTGCATTCTCCGTTGCTCAACAACAACGATATTTTCAATGCCAAGAAGGTTATGTTGAACGTTTCTTTCTGCCCGTCATCCGAACTGATGATGGAGGAGATGAACGAGATACACGAGTTCATGAGCAAATTCCGCGAAGGAGTGGAAGTGATCTGGGGTGTTGCCATCGACAACTCACTGGATACCAAAGTAAAGATCACCGTATTGGCAACCGGATTCGGTGTAGAAGACGTCCCCGGAATGGACAGCCTGCATGCTGCACGCAGCCAGGAAGAGGAAGAACGTCAACTGCAACTGGAAGAAGAGAAAGAGAAGAACAAAGAACGTATCCGCAAGGCATATGGCGAAAGCGCCAGCAATATCGGAAGCAAGAGCTCCGCAAACGCCGTCACATCTATCTTTTCAACACGGAAGATTTGGACAACGACGATATCATCGCCATGGTAGAAGATTCTCCCACGTACATGCGTGATAAGACGACTCTTACTAAAATCCGGACAAAGGCTGCATTGGAAGAAGAAGTGGCAACAGAAGAAGCTACGGATGATAACGGCGTAATTACATTCTAAACAAAGAGCTTAAGAACGAAAATTATAGTCCCACAGCATCAGGCTTCAGATCTAATTTTTAATCTTCAATTTATAATTATAATAGTATGGATTTATTCGAACAAGTCAGCGAAGACATTAAAAACGCAATGAAGGCGAAAGATAAAGTAGCCCTCGAAACTTTGAGAAATATAAAGAAGTTCTTCCTCGAAGCTAAGACAGCTCCGGGAGCTAACGATATATTGACAGATGATGCCGCTTTGAAGATTATCCAGAAACTTGTAAAACAAGGAAAAGATTCTGCTGAAATCTATATCGGACAGGGTCGTCAGGACTTGGCTGACGTAGAATTGAGTCAGGTAGCCGTTATGGAAAAATACCTGCCGAAACAGATGAGTGCCGAAGAACTGGAAGCTGCTTTGAAGGAAATCATCGCAGAGACAGGTGCTACGAGCGGTAAAGACATGGGTAAGGTCATGGGAGTTGCCTCCAAGAAGCTGGCAGGACTTGCAGAAGGACGTGCCATTTCCGCAAAAGTAAAAGAGCTTTTGGGATAACTTCCGGAACTTCCACAGAACCTTTTAGTGTTCGATTTTATCTTGCATCTTACACTAACCAGAGTTTATCTATTTGATTAATAGCAGTATAAACCTATGCAAGATACCGTTGCAGATGCGTGCAAGATGTTTTATCTTACACACATCTGCAACTTTCGTTAAACATGACATTCACCTCCTTCACCACTCTGAAACATCGATGAATAAAGGGATTTCGGGTGAAGGGCTGGCTTTCACATAGGTTTCACCCGATTCACTATATCTTTCTGCCGAATTTTGATTAATAGACTGATTCCAATCTATTAGATATAAACTTATTCTCTATTGATGCCAAACTTCCTTTTCACTAATAGAAAAGATTACTAACATTAAACAGGGAAAACGCATGAGTTAAAACGCTTTAATAAAGGTGTTTATCAAATTAGTTAGATACTCGTCACTCCAGCCAGCCTTCTTCCTTTTCCTATTGACAGAAGTCTTCTTGTCTTCATCCTGATAAT
>ENA-OQJX01000236-OQJX01000236.1-human-gut-metagenome-genome-assembly--contig:-NODE-236-length-34841-cov-3.587083_pt1 | contig 34841 bp, 35 predicted proteins | sample MGYA00242615_ERZ504782 | MGnify/ENA primary metagenome ERZ504782 (study PRJEB26092, sample SAMD00036354) | human gut metagenome | host: Homo sapiens | study: EMG produced TPA metagenomics assembly of... | reverse complement strand
TAAGTTATGAATTATTTGCCGGTAAAAGTACCGTATATGCGATATTATAGGTAAATAACTTATAACTTATCATTCATAACTCTGCTTTTTACTTATTTTTGCGGGAAACAAACTACAATTTTTATGATACTGATAATAGACGACGATAGTGCTGTGCGCTCTTCCCTCAGCTTTATGCTGAAGCGTGTCGGATATGAGGTGAAAACGGCTCCGGGTCCTCGCGAAGCTATGGATATAGTTAGGGCCGAAGCTCCCGCTTTGATTTTGATGGATATGAACTTCACTCTTTCCACTACCGGAGAAGAGGGACTTACCTTATTGAAGCAGGTAAAGGTGTTCCGTCCCGATGTGCCCGTTATTTTGATGACGGCATGGGGAAGTATCCAGCTTGCCGTGCAGGGTATGCAGGCCGGCGCATTCGATTTCATAACCAAGCCTTGGAACAATGCTGCTCTTTTGCAGCGCATCGAGACGGCCCTTGAGCTTACGGCCGCCCCGAAAGAGGTGCCGGAAGAACAGACTACCGCATTGAATCGCAGCCATATTATAGGTAAGTCCAAAGGGTTGATGGAAGTGTTGAACACAGTGGCCCGCATAGCCCGTACCAATGCTTCGGTGCTGATTACGGGCGAAAGCGGAACGGGCAAGGAGCTGATTGCCGAAGCCATCCATATCAACAGCCAACGTGTGAAGCAGCCTTTTGTCAAGGTGAATCTCGGCGGCATCTCGCAGAGCTTGTTCGAGAGCGAGATGTTCGGCCATAAGAAAGGGGCGTTTACCGATGCCAGCGCCGACCGTATAGGGCGTTTTGAAATGGCAAATAAAGGTACTATCTTCCTCGACGAGATTGGTGACCTCGACCCTTCCTGCCAGGTGAAACTGCTGCGCGTGCTTCAAGACCAGACATTCGAAGTGCTGGGCGATAGCCGTCCCCGCAAAGTCGATGTGCGCGTTGTGTCCGCCACTAATGCAGACCTCCGCAAGATGGTGTCCGAACGTACTTTCCGTGAAGACCTTTTTTACCGTATCAACCTGATTACCGTAAAACTGCCCTCCTTGCGGGAGCGCCGTGAAGATATTCCTTTGCTGGCACGTCACTTTGCCGACCGTCAGGCAGAGGTGAACGGCTTGCCGCGTACGGATTTCTCGGCCGACGCTCTGAATTTCCTTTCCCGCCTGCCTTATCCGGGCAACATTCGTGAGTTGAAGAATCTGGTGGAGCGTACCATTCTGGTCAGCGGTAAGCCGGTGCTGGATGCCGCGGATTTCGATGCCCAATATCTGCGTCACGACGAACCGGCCAAAGCTGCCGAAGGTACTTCTTTTGCAGGTATGACCTTGGATGAAATAGAGCGGCAGACTATCTTGCAGGCGTTGGAACAGCATAAAGGGAATCTCAGTCAAGTGGCAGTGTCATTAGGCATCAGCCGCGCTGCGCTTTACAGACGTTTAGAAAAATATAATATTCAAGTCCCGTGCGCATAAAATTCTTTTTCTTCATACTTGTCCTTTTTCTGCTCGGTCTGGGTGGAATGCTGGTATATTTGCTGAGTGGGAAGCCGCTTTTGTATCTGTACGTATTGGAGGGCTCATCGGGTTTATCCTTATCTATCTGATAGTATTCTATAATAAGATAGTGAAGCCGATGAACACCATAGGCAGCGGTATGGAGTTGCTGCGCGAGCAGGATTTCAGTAGTCGTCTCAGCCGGGTAGGGCAGTACGAAGCAGACCGCATTGTGAATATCTTTAACCGAATGATGGAGCAGCTCAAGAATGAACGGTTGCGCATGCGCGAGCAGAATCACTTCTTGGATTTGTTGATTCAGGCATCTCCAATGGGGGTTGTTATCCTGACAATGGACGATGAAGTGTCGCAACTGAATCCGATGGCGGTAAAGATGCTCGGTGTCCGTATGGAGGAGGCGATGGCAAAGCGGCTGGACCAGATGGATTCTCCGTTGGCTGCCGAACTTTCGTCCATTCCCAAAGACGAGACGGCAGTGGTCCGTCTCAATGACGCGAATATTTATAAATGCACCCATTCTTCTTTTATTGACAGAGGGTTCAAACATCCTTTTTTCTTGATAGAGCGTATGACAGAAGAAGTGATGCGTGCCGAGAAGCGTGCCTATGAAAAGGTAATCCGCATGATAGCTCATGAAGTGAACAATACCACTGCGGGCATCACTTCCACACTCGATACAGTGGAGCAGGCACTTTCTACAGAAGATGATATGGAGGACATCTGCGACGTGATGCGCGTCTGTACGGAGCGTTGTTTCTCGATGAGCCGTTTCATTACCCGTTTTGCAGATGTGGTAAAGATACCTGAACCTACCTGGTGCCCGTCCAACTGAATGAGTTGGTGTCCATGTGCAAGCGTTTCATGGAAGGAATGTGCAATGACCGCAATATAGGGCTACGTCTGGAATGCGACCCGGAGGTGGGAATGGTGCGTATGGATGCTTCTTCTTTTTGAGCAGGTGCTTGTGAATATCATCAAGAATGCTGCCGAAAGTATAGAGGGGGACGCCGGAGAAAACGGACAGCAAGGTGAGATAATAGTAAGGACCACTGCCCCCGCTTCTGTCGAAGTCGTTGACAATGGTCCGGGGATAAGTAAAGAGACCGAAGCTAAACTCTTCAGCCCCTTCTTTTCCACCAAGCCGAACGGGCAGGGAATTGGCCTGGTGTTTATCCGGGAAGTTTTGAGCCGTCATGGTTGCACGTTCTCCTTACGTACCTACAACGATGGATTGACCCGCTTCCGTATACTATTTAATTGAAATTTGAAAGTTTTACCTTTCACCTTTCAATTTTCAATTTTTACCTTTCGCCTTTCCATTTTTAAAGAATTCTTTTGCATACTCCTCCAGTATCTTTTTAATGCCTTGGCCGATGGTTGCATAGTCTTTCTCGTCCAGATTGGCGAGTGAGGCGCGTACGCTCCATTCGGGGCCGTCAAAACCACCGCCGTTCAGCAGCACCAGAGAGGTTTCTTTGGCAAGGCGGAAGACTACGTTCAGCGGGCTGTAGGTACGTTTCAGATATTCTACAAAGTCGTCCCCATAGAACTTCTTTGCCCAAACCAGCATGTCGATTTCTGTATAATAACCTACGCGCAACGGGTCTTCCGTCAGCGTGAAACCGGTATTCTCCCAAAGGGCATGCAATCGGCGGCGGATAATCTCCTGCATCTTTTGCTTGTATTTGTTTTCCTTGTCCAGCAGGGCAAAGGCGGCGAAAAGGCCCATCTGCATCTGTTGTGGCAATGACAGTCCGGCGGTATGGTTCAGTGCCACCTGACGGCTGTCGGCAACCATACGGTCGATAAACTTCAGTTTCTCAGGTTCCAGAGTGAGGGTGGAGTAGCGGTGGTGCAGAATCTCCCGTTTCTCTTTCGGCAGTTTGGCTATCAGCTTGTCGAACAGGTTGAATTCGTGCAGGGCAATGACCGCATTGCGCCATCCGGTGGCACCGAAGTATTTGGAGAATGAATAGACGCAAAGCGTATTGTAGGGAATTTCTGCCATGAACGAACGGAAGTGTGGACTGAATGTACCGTATACGTCGTCTGTAATAATCATCAGATTAGGGTTGTCATTCCTGACGATGCTCACGATGCGCGCCATTGTATCCGGACTGAGTGTGTAGCTGGGCGGATTACTGGGATTGGTGACAAAGAGGGCCTTGATTTTAGGGCTTTTCAAGCGGTCTATGTCTTCGTCGCTGTACTGCCAGAGGTGCATCCCTTCGTTATTCATGCGGTTGGCATGTATTTTGGTCACTCGAAACTGGTAGCGGCTGAGTTGTGGGATTTCAATATAGGGGGTAAAGGCAGGAACCATGAGGACGATGCCGTCCCCTTTGTTCAGCAGGAAGTTTTCCTGCAGGGAGTCGAAGATGTAGCACATGGCGGCTGTTCCACCTTCGGTGGCAAACAGGTCATAGGCACCCCGGGGAGGACGGTTGTCGCACATCTCTTGCGAAAGGTAATCTTGCACAAGGATTTCCGTAAAATGAAGGATGCGGTCGGGCACGGGATACTGATCGCCTACAATGCTTTCGGCCCATTCGTGTACAAGGCTGTCGGGGTCGGCGGCATGCTGCATCAGCAGGTAGTTGTAGGTTTGTTCCAGCAATTTGGCGCCCGGTACGTTATTGTTCTTTTTCAGGAAGGCTTCGAAGTGGGAGGCAATGCCTTTTTTTTCGGGGATGCCTGCAATGCCCTCGGGCAAATCCATGATGCGACGGCACTCTTCCAAGCCGAAGCTTCCCAATAGGAAAAAGGCCTCGCGTGGAGCGGTTGCAATCCAGTTGGGGTTGCCGCGCCCTGCGTTCAGCATGGTACGGGCGGTTTTCTTCAGACTTTCGTCTGCCATGTCTATCAGGCGGTTCTTCAGTTCGAAAGGACTGATAGATTCCATTTTCTTTTCTAAAAGTTTTGTATCCATAAGCTCAAGTTTAGGTTCGTTATTTATTGTTTTCAGTCATTCGGTGAATAATCTTTGTTCATGTGGCATACTATTTCTTTCCTTGCTTGAAATTAATCGTCCGATATATGTTTCCTTTTCGTCCGACAGTTGTTAAATCATCGTCCGACAACTGTTGAATTATCGTCCGACAGCTGTCGGACGAATAGCTATTAGTGAATGGGTATATAGTCGCTTGCATTTCCGGCAATAATTCTTTGAATGGTTCGGATTAGTAAGTATCGGCACAGAATCGTCTTATAGTAGCAAAACGATGACTACACCCCATATTATTAATAAGGTATTGCCCACGGCATAGGTCACGGTGTATCCCAGAGCAGGTGTCTCGCTCTCAACGGCATCCTGCACTGCGCCTAAAGCGGCCGTAGTGGTACGTGCCCCCGCGCAGACGCCCAAAGCCAGTGCCGGATGGAACTTGAAAACATACCTTGCCAGCAGCAAGCCGATAATCAGCGGCAGGGCGGTGGCGGCTGCTCCCACCAGAAACAGGCTGATACCTACGTCGTGGAAGCCTGCACGAAACTGGGACCTGCCGAAATGCCCACTACCGCAATGAACATGTTCAGACCGACATTGTTCAACACCCATTGCGAAGGTTCGGGAATGCGCCCGAAGGTGGGATGCTTACTGCGGAGCCAGCCGAAGAACAAGCCCGCAATCAATGCGCCGCCGCTTGTGCTCAAGCTGATGGGGATGCCGCCGATATGGACGGAAAGTGCTCCGAACAAACCTCCGACAAGGATACCCAGGCCTACGAATATCATATCCGTCTGGTTGGTAGGGCGGTCTATATACCCCAGACGTTTGGCTGCTGCTTCCACTTCCTGCCTGGTACCTACCACTTCGATGACGTCGCCGGCATCTACTACCGTTTGTGCCAGTACAGGAATGGATATTCCGGCGCGCTTGATGCTCCGGATACTGACACCGTGCATGAACTTTTCCCTTCGGATAACTGCAACCGTCTTGCCGGCAACCGTCTTGCGTGTGATTGTAACCGGTAACTTTTCGGCAGGAAAATCCAGGAGCTGGGCATCTTGTACTTCCGGCCCTATCCAGCTTTCTTCGCCTATGATGTATTCGCGGCGTCCGCTTAGCACAACTTCGTCTCCCGGCTCTATCTGTATGTTCATGCTGACTTCCACCACAACTCCGGATTTGCGGAGGCGTTCCACAAATAGACGTTTGTCGTGCTGCCGGAAGTAGACTTCCAGGTCAATCACCCGCTTTCCATTCTTGAACCACTCGTTTTCGACCCGGTAGGCACGGAAAGTGACGGGGCGTGCCGCCGGCATGAATCCCGGTTCGTCAGCCAGAGAGCTGCCCATCTTCGCCTCCAGTTCCTTGCAGGCGGCTTTCACCTTTTCCAGCCCGCCCAGCATCTTGGGACCGATGGATGATAGGACCCATGCCGAGCCTGCAGTACCGAAATGTAGGTGACGGCGTAGGATACGGGAATGATGTTGACGTAACTTTGTCGTTGGGCCTCGTCCAGTCCCATATTGGCCATGGTGTCTTCTGCCACTCCGATGACGGCGGAGATGGTTTGCGAACCGGCCAGCAGTCCGGCAGCTTCACCGGCATTGTAGCCCATCATCAGGGCCAGCAGCCAGGTCACTAACAGTACGGATATACACATCAGTACGGCAAAGCACTTGGGGCAATCCGTCCTTTTTCAGTCCGCGGAAGACTGGGGACCCACTTTATAGCCCACGGCAAAAAGGAAAAGCAGAAAAAATACCGACTTTATCGGACCCGGTACGGCTATATTCAGTTGCCCTACCAGTACGCCTACAAGCAGTACACTGGTCACTGTGCCCAGCGTAACTTACCGATACGCAGTTTCCCCAGCCAGAATCCCAGGAATATAGTGAGGAAAATGGCAAGTTCGGGGCGTTCCCTGAGCTGGTTGAAATCCATTCCATAATCAAGTTGTTTAGGTTATATATTGGTTGTTCCGATGCTTTCTGGAGCGTCGTTTCGCTATACAACGGCTTTTAACGGGAAGTGTTTTATACAAAAGGAGTTTTTTAGAACATTTATTCCGTAAAACCGAACTTTAAGAAAAAGTTTTCTTCCGTACCTTTGCCATCCAAATTAGGTAAAACAAGGTATGAAGTTGTTTTTTAGGGTATTTCTGCTTATCCAGCTGGTTACTCTTCCATTGAGAGCACAATATATGGTGCAAGGCGTTGTCACCGATTCGTTGACGAAGGAGCCGTTGCCTTATACGTCAGTTTATCTGAAAGGAACTACGGAGGGAGGGATGACGGACAATAACGGCCGTTTTTCCTTCAAGACCTATCGCCCGGAGGCCACGCTGGTCATTTCGGCCGTGGGATATAATGAATATGTCCGGCTGATTCATCCTGCAAAGTCTTCTAAGTTCAATATAGCCCTTTCGCCAGCCACTTATGCACTGGATGAGGTGGTGGTGAAGCCGAAACGTGAACGGTATAAGAAAAAGGATAATCCCGCAGTGGAGTTTGTACGCAAGATGATAGAGCATCGGGATGACTACTCGCCCGACGAACGCGACTTCTGGAAACGTGACCGCTATGAAAAGATGACTTTTGCCATCAATAACTTCGACAGCTTGAAGCAACAGAAGTGGCTTTACCGTAAGTTCAAGTTCCTGACGGATTATGTCGATACCTCTGCCGTTACCGGCAGGCCGGTACTGGCCATCTCCAACCGTGAGTTGCTTGCCACAGACTATTACCGCAAATCTCCGCATAGCCGGAAACAGTGGGTCACCGCCCGCAGGCAGGCAGGAGTGGACGAAATGCTTTCGCAGCAGGGTATGGAACAGGCTATCAGTGTCACCATGACCGATGTAGACCTTTATGAGAACAACATCACCTTGTTCACCAATAAGTTTGTCAGTCCGCTATCCTCCCTTGGGCCGTCTTTCTACAAATATTATCTGATGGATACGCTTACCGTTGCCGGAAAGCCTTGTGTTGACTTGACATTTGTCCCTTTCAACTCCGAGTCGTTCGGTTTTACGGGACATTTATACGTCATGCTGGACAGTACCTATTTTGTAAAGCGTGCCGTCATGAACTTTCCTCAGAAAATAAATCTGAACTTTGTGGACTACATGAAGATTGAACAGAATTTTGACCGCGCGGAGGACGGTACGAGGCAGTTGCTCAATGAGAGTATCACTACGGAGTTCAAGTTGGTGGACAATAGTGACGGTATTTATGCCAAGCGGGATGTGTATTACAGAAATTATCAGTATGAACCGGATGACAAGGCTCTGCAGGCTTTCCGAAAAGCGGAAAAGGTGATTGAAGAGACATCGGCTTCCGGCTATTCGGAAGCATATTGGGATGCCAACCGCCAGGTGGAGGTCAGCAAGAAAGAGACTTCGGTGGACAAGATGATGGCCCAGTTGCGCAGCTATCCCGTTTATTTCTGGACGGAGAAAGTGTTGAAGGTGCTGTTCACGGGTATATTCCCGCTCCGAAGGAAAAAGAACCTTTGTTCTATATCGGTATGATGAATACCACTATCAGCGGAAATACACTGGAAGGGGTGCGCTTGCGTGCCGGCGGTATGACGACGGCATGGCTCAATCCGCATTTGTTCGGCAGGGGCTATATGGCATACGGTTTTCGCGACCATCGTGTAAAGGGACTCGCCGAACTGGAATATTCTTTTCATAGGAAGAAGGAATATGCCAATGAATTTCCTATACATTCGTTGAAGCTCCGTTACTTGTCAGACGTCAATCAATATGGACAACACTATCTTTATACCAGTCAGGATAATGTTTTTCTTGCCTTGAAACGTCAGAAGGATGACCGTATCGGTTATCAGCGGAAGGCGGAACTGACCTATACCAATGAGTTCCATTCCGGCTTTTCCGTGCAGATGACGACGCGTCTGCGTAAAGATGAATCATCCCATCTGATTCCTTTCGTCAAGCAGGACGACCATAATACGTATGTAAAAAGTATTTCGACCAGTGAACTGGAATTGAAGCTGCGCTATGCTCCCAACGAGAAATTCTTCCAGACCCAATGGAACCGTTTCCCCGTTTCGCTGGATGCTCCGGTCTTTTCGCTTACACATACCATGGCTGCCAAAGGGGTACTGGAGGAGACTATACCTATCACTATACGGAAGCGGGTTTTCAAAAGCGTTTCTGGTTCTCGGCATTCGGTTATACGGACGTTATCCTGAAAGCCGGAAAAGTCTGGAATAAGGTTCCTTTCCCTTTGCTCGTCATTCCCAACGCGAACTTGTCCTATACCATACAGCCCGAGTCCTATTCACTGATGAATGCCATGGAATTCATGAACGATGAATACGCTTCCTGGGATGTGACCTATTACTTGAACGGCTGGCTCTTCAACCGTATTCCTTTGTTGAAAAAGTTGAAATGGCGTGAAGTACTTTCCTGCCGCGGCTTGTATGGGAATTTGAGTGATAAGAATAATCCGGCTTTTCAGCAGGATTTGTTCCGTTTTCCTGCTGGAAGTACCACCATGGGACATACGCCATACGTAGAGGCAGGTGTAGGCATTGAAAATATTTTCAAGGTGTTGCGTGTCGATTATGTGTAGCTAACACTTGAAAAGGACCCGGAACAACATTTAAAAAGTGCCCCACCCATGGGTATGTTTAACCGAACAAAATTGGTATATTCATAAAAACCAATGGCGTTCATAATATGTACCACATGGAAGAAAGAGATTCCATAATTCTCGCCTATAGGCGTGACGGATTGAGCATCCGTGAGATCGCCCGTCGTAACGGCATGAGCCGCAAGACTGTACGCAAGTATCTCCGGGCTTTCGAACAAGCGGTCGGTGACAACCCCGATGCGGAAGCAATGGACACGTACCTGCAGCAGCCGGTGCGCTATGACAGCAGCAAACGTGTCCGCAGAGTGATGAACCAGCAGGTGATGGAGGCGATAGACGGCTTCATGGCCCGCAACCGGTCTAATGCCGCGGCCGGATTGCGCAAGCAGCAGATGCGCAAGATTGACATGTGGCGCCGGTTGCGCGATCAAGGCATAGAGATTGCCTATTCGACGGTATGCCAGTATGTCCGTGCATTGGAAGTGGCGGTGTCCGCTCCAGCCAAGTCCCCGGCGGCGTTCATCCGCCAGGAGTATGAACCGGGGTTCCGGTGCGAGTTTGACTGGGGCGTGCTGACACTTTGGATTGCCGGTGTCAAGACGAAGCTGCACATGGCCGTGTTCACGATGAACCATAGCAACCTGCGGCGGGCATACCTGTTCTCCCGCGAGGACACGTTGGCCCTGATGGAAGCACACCGCAACTGCTTCCGTGCTTTGGGGGGCACGCCGCAAGTAATGGCCTACGATAACATGCGGGTGGCCGTCAAGAAGTTCCTTGGACAGGAGCGCGAACATACCGATGCCCTGCGCCGCATGGAACTCCACTATTGTTTCACCCCTCATTTCTGTAATCCGCGTTCGGGATGGGAGAAAGGTAAGGTGGAGCGTTCGGTGGAACATATCCGCCGGCGGGCTTTCGCCTATGATGTCCGTTTCGGTTCGCTGGAGCAGGCGCAGTGTCATCTTGACAAGGTCTGTGACAGGCTCAACGGGGAGGCTTCCAACATGTCTGCGCAAGAGAAGAAGGAGCGCGTACAGGCCGATATTGCGGCTTTGCGGCCGCTTGACCACGGTGACATGGGCTGCTTTGAGCAGCGGCATGCCCGTGTCGGGAAGTATTCCACCATTACCGTCGATGGTGTGCATTACTCTGTGCCTGACCGGCTTGTCGGTCGGGAGGTACCCATAAAGATGTATTCCGAGCGTATTGTCGTGCTTGACGGTCGCGACAAGGTAGCCACGCATGTACGCTCCCGGCGTCTCGGTGACTGGTGTATCGACCTGATGCACTATCTGGGCACGTTCCTTCGCAAGCCTGCGGCGTTGGGACGATCCACGGCCATGCGACAGGTACACCCGGACGTGGCGGCACTGTTTCGCAAACATTTTACGGATTCTCCCAGATCGTTTGTCGAACTGCTCGTGTTTACCCGTGACAACCAGCGCACTTATGCCGACATACTGGCTGCGGCAGACCGTCTGTCCTCCCGGGGACTCAAACGCCTGTCTTCCGAACAATTGAGCGCCGAGATGCTGGCCAGTGACGGCAATGGAACCGCAAACGTCCGTCAAGACGCGGCCACCCTGACCCCGTCCGATCCACAACAGACCGCCATTGAAGAATCGGCCTCACAGACATTGGACACACTTTCGGCGATGATCGGATGTGGCGCCACACAACAACCTGTAAACAAAGTTACCGTCTAACAACATAAAAATTGCATAGCAATGGAACAAAACGAAAATCAAGACTCCATACGCGAACGGATACGTGCGTATGCCTTCGACCTCAAACTCCCTCTGGTACGACGCGACATCGACCTGCTTATACAGCAAGGACTTGATGAACGATGGAACCTGTGGATGTTCACGGCCGAACTCCTGCGTCAGGAAAAAGAAAACCGCTCGGAGAACCAGCGTCGGCATCGCATCAAAAATGCCGCGTTCGCACAGTTGCGATACCTCAACGAAATAGACACGGACGCGCTTCCGCCAGAAGCGCGGAAGGCCTTGCCAAACCTTGAGACACTTGATTTCATCAAGGAAGGGCGCAACCTTATACTATACGGGAATCCCGGTACCGGAAAGACCCATCTGGCTACAGCTTGGGGATTGCGGCCTGTAACGCGGGATACTCCGTACTGTTCACTTCCGTGCCCAGACTGCTTACGCAGATAAGGGAATGCCGGAACGCAATGACACTAAGGGCACTCGAGAACAAGTTCGAACGATACGACATGGTCATCTGCGACGAGTTCGGATACGTTTCTTGTGACAAGGCGGGAGCGGAGATGTTGTTCAACCATCTGTCACTCAGAACTGACAAGAAAACAACCGTCATTACAACAAATCTCGCATTCAACAGATGGGACGAGATTATTGCAGACAAAGTACTAGTTACAGCAATGGTAGACAGGCTAACGCACAAGGCGATTCTACTGAACATGACGGGAAAATCGTACAGAATGAAAGAAACACAAGATATGATAAATAAACAAATTTAATTAACTTTGCAAAACCTATCGGGTGGTACACGTTTCAAATGCTACCCGGGTCCCTTTTCAAGTGTTAGCTACATCGATTATGTATGGCGTCTGACTTACCGAAATTTACCGGATGTAGACAAATCCGGGCTCAGAATCAGTCTACACATGACATTTTAACTTAAATCTTACTAATAGGACATTAAATCGGATAAAATGACTAATCCCAATTGAGTAAAATACCCTAAATTTGAGCAATTTTTTAAACTCTAAATAATACAATGGCAATGAAAGAAAACATTAAGCCGGCAACCGGACGCTTGGGCGTGCTGGTAGTCGGAGTAGGTGGTGCGGTTGCAACCACCATGATTACCGGTACATTAGCTGCTCGCAAGGGCTTGGCAAAAGCTATAGGCTCAATCACACAAATGGCTGCTATGCGCATGCAGGATGGCAAAGAAAAACTTATCAAAGACATAGTGCCTTTGGCTGATTTGAATGATATCGTTTTCGGCGGTTGGGACATTTTCCCGGACAACGCCTACGAAGCTGCTATGTATGCCGAGGTTTTGAAAGAGAAAGACTTGAATTTGGTAAAAGACGAACTGCAAGCCATCAAGCCGATGCCTGCTGCATTCGACCACAATTTTGCAAAACGTTTGAACGGTACGCATATTAAGAAGGCTGCTACTCGCTGGGAAATGACAGAGCAGTTGCGTGAGGATATCCGTAACTTCAAGGCAGCCAATAACTGCGAGCGTATTGCTGTGCTGTGGGCTGCAAGTACCGAAATATATATTCCGCTGTCCAAAGAGCACGAATCTCTCGCTGCTTTGGAGCAGGCAATGAAGGAAAACAATACTGAAGTTATCTCTCCGAGTATGTGCTATGCATATGCTGCCATTGCAGAAGGCGCTCCGTTTATTATGGGTGCTCCTAATCTGTGTGTGGATACTCCGGCTATGTGGGAATTCTCCAAGAAAATGAATGTGCCCATTTCCGGTAAGGACTTCAAGAGTGGCCAGACTTTGATGAAGACGGTGCTTGCTCCGATGTTCAAGACCCGTATGCTGGGTGTAAGCGGCTGGTTCTCTACGAATATTCTGGGTAACCGTGACGGCGAGGTACTCGACCAACCGGAGAACTTCAAGACAAAAGAGGTCAGCAAGCTGTCTGTTATCGACAATATCTTCGAACCGGAGAAATATCCTGACTTGTACGGTGATGTTTATCATAAGGTACGCATCAACTACTATCCTCCTCGTAAGGATAACAAGGAAGCATGGGACAACATCGATATTTTCGGCTGGATGGGCTATCCGATGGAAATCAAGGTTAACTTCCTGTGCCGTGACTCCATTCTTGCTGCTCCCATCGCGCTCGACTTGGTTATTTTCAGTGATTTGGCATTGCGTGCAGGTATGTGCGGCATCCAGACGTGGCTGTCCTTCTTCTGCAAGAGTCCGATGCACGATTTCGAGCATGAGCCGGTACACGATTTGTTCCAGCAATGGCGCATGGTGAAAGAGACTCTCCGCAATATGGTGGGTGAGACAGCACCGAGTTATCTGGACTAAAAAACAGTGATAAGGTGATAAAAATAAGGTGGTAAGGTGATAGAGTGATAGCACTTTACCACTTTATCACTTTTATTACTTTATTGCATTTATCATTTTACCGTTTTTATCGCATTTATCACCTCATTACTTTTTTGATGAAGAAACCCTCCCTCCTCCCAGTTATTATCGGTACGGGCTTTGGCTCGGGCTTTTCTCCTTTTGCACCCGGCACTGCGGGAGCTTTGCTGGCTACGCTTATCTGGTTCGGGTTGTCTTATCTGGTTTCAAGTGTCTGCCTTTTGTGGCTGACAGTAGCATTGATTTTGGTATTTACACTTGCCGGTATCTGGGCTGCCAACCGCCTGGAGGCATCTTGGGGCGAAGACCCTTCGCGCGTGGTGGTCGATGAAATGGTCGGTGTGTGGATTGCTTTGCTTGCAGCGCCTGCCGGACATGTATGGTATGCATTGGGAGCATTTGTCTTGTTCCGTTTGTTTGATATATTCAAGCCCTTGGGCATTCGCCGTATGGAAAGTCTGCCGGGTGGAATCGGGGTAATGATGGACGATATTCTGTCTGGAGTCTACGGATTTATAATTTTGATTGTGGCAAGATGGATAATCAGTTGAAATCAAATGGCAAAAGTGTGTCGTGGCGCCATTCTGTCTGGATCTTCTTCAAGGCCCAGATTTCTGCGCAATTCGCAAGCTTTGTCGATTTTCTGGTGACTATCCTTCTGGTAAAGGCTTTTGCTGTTTTTTATCTTTATGCCACATTCACGGGTTCCGTGGTAGGAGGCATTGTAAACTGTGCCATTAATTACGGATGGGTGTTCCATGCCGAAGACTGTAAGAAAACGCATGTTGCCGTGAAATATCTCTTTGTCTGGGGAGGCAGCATTATACTGAATACCTGGGGCACTTTTGCATTGACCGAGTGGCTTACCGGCATGACATGGGTCAATGGATTGTTGGGATATTATATCGACAATGTATTTATTCTGTCAAAGATAATTGTAGCAGTGCTGGTAGCTTTTTTTGGAACTACCATCTGCAACGTTTTTTCGTTTATCGTAATCACAATATAAAAGGCTTTCTGAAACATTATTTAGAGAACAAAAAAGACGAATATGAATTATAGAGATTGGTTGCAGCAGGTGATATACAAGATTATCAACTGTGGTGCATGGTATGATTAGAATTGGCATTACGCCTAACTTTATTACGACTACGGGGCTGGTACTGAATATCGTGGCGGCTGCCTTGTTTGTGTATGCAGGAGTGTACAAGAGTGGTGAACTGGCCTATGTAGGCTGGGGAGGCGGTATTGTGCTCTTTGCCGGGTTGTTTGACATGATGGACGGACGTGTGGCACGCGTGGGTAAAATGAGTTCTACTTTCGGTGCGCTCTACGACTCCGTACTCGACCGTTACAGCGAGCTCGTGACATTGTTCGGCATCTTCTATTACCTGATGCTGCAAGGCTATTTGTGGGGCTCCATCATTACATTCATTGCGCTGATAGGTTCGCTGATGGTGAGTTACGTGCGTGCCCGTGCCGAAGGTTTGGGGCTGGAGTGTAAAGTGGGTTTCATGCAGCGTCCCGAACGCGTTGTGCTGACTGCCTCGGTGCCATGTTCTGCGGTATCTTTGGTGATTGTACTTTATTCGACCCGATGCTGATACTAATTGTGCCTATGGCAGTGATTGCAATATTGGCGAATTTGACGGCATTTGCCCGCTTGGCGCATTGCTATAAACTACTGAAAGACAAGGAATGAAAAATAGTTTGTTTCCCTCTGTGAGAGAGGCAGTGCTGGTGATTGTCATCACAGCGTTTTTCCTGATTCTGACAGCGGTCTGTATCGGGCTTCGTCCGGAACATTTCCTGATGGCGGGGGTATTTCTGTTATTGTTCTTTGCCGGACAGACAACCCGTAAGTTGGCAGTGGCGCTGTTGCCGTTTTTCATATTCGGCATTTCGTATGACTGGATGCGCGTATATCCCAATTACCAGGTGAATCCCATTGATGTAAAAGGACTTTATGAGGCAGAAAAATCCCTTTTTGGCTTGTCTGTAGACGGTGCTGTCCTTATCCCTTGTGAGTATTTTGCTTTGAACCATTGTCCTGTTGCCGATTTCTTTGCCGGGATATTCTATCTCTGTTGGGTACCGGTTCCCATTGCATTCGGGGTGTGGCTCTATCTGAAGGGTGACCGTAAGGTATATCTTCGTTTTGCGATGGTGTTCCTGCTGGTGAATCTCATCGGTTTTGCCGGCTATTATATCCATCCCGCTGCTCCGCCCTGGTATGCCATGAATTATGGTTTCGAGCCGATACTCGACACTCCGGGCAATGTGGCAGGCTTAGGGCGCTTTGACGAATTGCTGGGATGCTCCATCTTCAACTCCATTTACGGAAGGAATGCCAATGTATTTGCGGCGGTGCCCTCGCTCCATGCCGCCTATATGGTGGTGGCTTTGGCCTACGCAGTTATGGACCGCAGCAAAAAGTGGCTGATAGCGTTGTTTGCGGTGATTATGGTCGGTATCTGGTGGACGGCTGTCTATTCGGGACACCATTATCTGATTGATGTGATGCTGGGCATCTCTTGTGCATTGTTGGGTATTTTTGTTTTTGAGAAAGGACTGATGAAGTGGGGAGCGTTCGGACGCTTCTTTGAACGATACAGTCGATATATTAAATAAGGTATACAATGAATAATTTTGTTTTTTATAGTCCTACAGAGTTTGTCTTTGGCAAGAATACTGAAGTACAAGTCGGTGCATTGGCACGTAAGTATGGTGCACAAAAAGTGATGATAGTATATGGAGGCGGTTCTGTTGTACGGAGTGGTCTGCTGGATAGGGTGAAGCAATCCTTGCAGGAAGCCGGTGTGGCTTATTGCGAAATGGGAGGTGTCCAGCCCAATCCCATTGACGGGAAGGTATACGAAGGTATTCAGCTTTGCCGTCGTGAGCAGGTGGATATGATGCTTCCTGTGGGAGGTGGTTCGGTCATAGATACGGCAAAGGCCATTGCTGCCGGAGCCCTCTATGATGGGGACTTCTGGGATTTCTTTATCGGTCGTGCCAAGGTGGAGAAAGCGTTGAAAGTAGCCGTGGTGCTGACTATCCCGGCTGCCGGAAGCGAGGGTTCGGGCAATACGGTAATTACCAAGACAGAGACACTCCAAAAACTGGTCTCTGTGCCCCCGAGCATTTGCGTCCCGTATTTTCCATCATGAATCCTGAACTGACCTACACCCTCCCGGCTTATCAGACGGCTTGTGGCATTGCGACATGATGGCCACATCATGGAGCGTTACTTCACGAATACACCGGATGTGGAAATCAGCGACCGGCTTTGTGAAGGCACCTTGACAGCTATCATTAAAGAAGCTTACCGGGTGAAACAGCAACCGGACAACTATGCCGCGCGTGCCAACATTATGTGGTGTGGCACTGTGGCGCATAACGGAACTTGTGGGGTAGGGCGTGAGGAAGACTGGGCATCCCATGCACTGGAACATGAAATTAGTGCTATCTATGATGTAGCCCACGGTGCCGGCTTGGCTGTAATCTTTCCTGCCTGGATGGCTTTTATGGCGGAACATAATCCGGCAAAGATAGCCCAGTTTGCCCATCGTGTTTTTGATATACCCAAGTCCGAAGATTTGGAAGAGATGGCTTTGGCAGGTACTGCCCGACTGAAACACTTTTCCGTTACATGGGCTTGCCGGTTAGCTTTAAGGAGTTGGGTATCGAGCATCCCGATATAGACCGTATGCTCGTCAGTCTGCGGCGCAATAAAGGCGAACTGCTTGGCAACTACGTGAAGCTGACCATGACTGATTGCAGGGAAATCTATCGTTTGGCTTTATAGCGGAAGGCATGTTTGAGGAGAGCTCCCCCAAAGCAAGAGATAAAAAAGACGGCGAAGATAAATACCCTTCGCCGTCTTTTTTATTTGATTTCGATTTCTTCCTTCATGTCTATCTCTTCCCCTTGCAGGTCGTAGAATACATATTCCAGGAATGCTAATTTCTGGTTTGGAATAATCTTGATACCGAATCCGTACTTCATCTGCCACTTCCGTTTCAGGGAGACGAGTCCCTGATTGACGTAGGCTGCGATGTACGGGTGGATGTGTAACGAGAATTTCTTTATCTTCAATTTGTTGACCAGGTAGTCAATCTTACTCTCTAAGGTGTCCGTAAAGAGGATGGACGATTTGATGGTGCCTTTACCGAAGCAGGTGGGGCAGGTTTCCGTCGTATTTACATCCATAGCCGGGCGTACACGCTGGCGTGTAATCTGCATCAGTCCGAATTTACTGAGCGGCAGGATGTTGTGACGTGCTCTGTCTTTCTGCATGTTGGCACACATACGTTCGTAAAGCTTCTGTCGGTTTTCGGCTTCATTCATGTCGATGAAGTCCACTACGATGATACCACCCATATCCCTTAGTCTGAGCTGGCGTGCCAGTTCGTCGGCTGCGCCAGATTCACTTCCAGTGCGTTGGCCTCCTGCCCGTTGGCATTCTTGGTGCGGTTACCGCTGTTCACGTCTACTACGTGAAGCGCCTCAGTATGCTCAATAATCAGGTAGGCACCACTTTTGTATGAAATGGTCTTGCCGAATGATGACTTGATTTGTTTGGTGATACCAAAATTGTCGTAAATGGGGAGTTGACCTTTGTACAGCTTCACGATTCCTGCCCGTTCAGGGGCGATGAGGGTTACGTAATCCTTGATTTCGTGGTACACAGCCTCGTTGTTCACGTGGATGTTTTCGAAGGAAGGATTGAACAAGTCGCGCAACAGTCCTACGGCACGGCTGGTTTCTTCGTAAATCAGTGTCGGAAATTTGGTGGCCTTCTGTACTTTTGTAATGGCATCTTCCCAATGTTTCAGTAATACTTTAAGCTCTCCGTCGAGTTCGGCAACACGTTTTCCTTCGGCCACGGTGCGGACGATGACGCCGAAGTTTTTCGGCTTGATACTCATCAGCAGTTGCTTGAGGCGTGCGCGCTCTTCGCTCGATTTAATTTTTTGTGATACGGAAACCTTGTCATTGAAGGGAATCAGCACGAGGTATCTTCCGGCAAAGGAAAGCTCGGAAGTCAGTCGCGGCCCTTTGGTAGAGATAGGTTCCTTGACAATTTGCACCACTACTTCTTGTCCCACCTTGAGTGTGTTGGAAACCGTTCCGTCCTTTTCAAGGTCGGGAAGTATGGTTGCTTTGGTAATGGGATTCAGCTTCTTCTTGTCGCTTAAAGTTTGCTTTACGTACTTCTCTAACGAGTTAAATTGAGGACCTAGGTCCAGATAATGAAGAAAAGCGTCTTTCTCGTAACCCACGTCCACGAAGCAGGCATTCAGGCCGGGCATCAATTTTTTGACGCGTCCCAAATACATGTTGCCCACCGAGAAGGAGATGTTTCTTCCTTCGCTCTGGAGTTCCACCAGCTGCTTGTCTTCAAGCAGTGCAATGGATACCTCTTTGGGCTGTACGTCTACAACGAGTTCGCTTGTCACAATAATTGGCTTTTAAATGATTCTATTTACTACTTAAACAAAGAACAAACCCGCGAGACATTTTGCTTCACAAGTTTGTTCTTTATTTTGTCCTTCAGACTAAAAATTACTTTTTGCTTTTATGTCTGTTCTTTCTTAGTCTTTTTTTACGCTTGTGCGTAGACATTTTATGTCTTTTTTTCTTCTTTCCGCTTGGCATAGCTTCAAAATTTTTATGGGTTAATACTATTGTTTATTATTTCTTCACTGAGAGGGTGAACGTTTTTGCAGGCTTAAATGCCGGAATGTTATGTTCCGGAATGATTATTGTAGTGTTCTTGGAGATGTTGCGTGCAGTTTTCTGAGCTCTTTTCTTCACTACAAAACTACCAAACCCGCGGAGGTAAACATTTTCATCTTTGGATAAAGATGCCTTTACTGCGTCCATGAATGCTTCAACGGTTGTAAGTACGGTTGTCTTATCAATTCCGGTGTTCTTTGTAATTTCGTTTACAATATCAGCTTTAGTCATTTTTCTTTTAAAAAAAATTATTATTACTATAGTTTTCCTAAATTTTTTGGACTGCAAATATATAGCTTTTCCGTGGCTCTAAAAAATATATTTCGGACAATTTTCTAAAAAAGTCTTGGCATTAAGCTTTGTTAGGCTGAAAATGAAGTATTTTTGCAGCATGAATATTTTTAGCGGAACATTGTTGGACTGGTATGCGGAGAACAAACGCGACCTTCCGTGGCGAAATACCACGGACCCTTATCTGATATGGATTTCTGAAATCATCTTACAACAGACAAGAGTGGCGCAGGGGTATGAGTATTTTCTGCGTTTCATAAAACGCTTCCCGGATGTGGTGTCGCTGGCTGCTGCGTCCGAGGACGAAGTGATGAAATATTGGCAGGGCCTGGGGTACTATTCGCGTGCCCGCAACCTGCATGCCGCAGCCAGAAGCATGAAGGGGACATTTCCGAAAACCTATGCAGAGGTACGTGCTTTGAAGGGAGTGGGGGATTATACGGCAGCGGCCATCTGCTCCTTTGCCTATGACATGCCTTATGCGGCGGTCGACGGGAATGTGTATCGGGTGCTTTCCCGCTATTTCGGCATTGATGTTCCCATTGATTCTACCGAAGGGAAAAAGACTTTTACCGCTTTGGCGGGAGAGGTGCTCGATAAATCCAGGCCGGCAGATTATAACCAGGCAATTATGGACTTCGGAGCCGTGCAGTGTACGCCGCAGTCGCCCAACTGTCTGTTTTGTCCTTTGTCCGGCAGCTGCCGGGCATTGTCTGAAGGAAAAGTGCAGCAACTGCCCGTGAAGCAGCACAGAACCAAGACCACCAACCGCTATTTTAATTATATATATGTACGCATGGGCGCGCATACCTTGATACATAAGAGGACGGAGGACGATATCTGGAAAAATCTCTTTGAATTGCCTCTGGTTGAAACGGAAAAAGATTTATCCGAAGAGGAATTTCTGGCATGTCCGCAGTTTCACGCGCTGTTTGCAGAGGGAGAGGTGCGGATGGTCCGTACACTGCTTCGGGGGGTGAAGCATGTATTGTCCCACAGAGTGATTTACACCAACTTCTACGAGGTTACTCTGCCCGATAATTCGAGCTCCTTCTCAAGTTACCAACGGGTTGCAGTCGAAGATTTGGACCGTTATGCGGTACCCCGGCTGATACATGCTTTCTTGGAGAAATATGTATAAAAGTTGTTCGTATTCTTGCATGGTGTGAATATTCTCGTTAATTTTGGCAGCAAATTAATAAAATAGAAGCTTATGTCAGTAAATAAAGTGATATTGATAGGAAATGTGGGACAAGACCCTAAAATAACCTATTATGAAGGTGGGAACTGTGTTGCCCAGCTTTCTCTGGCCACTACGGAGAAAGGATACACTTTGCAGAATGGTACGCAGATTCCGGACCGTACCGAATGGCATAACCTGATATTCCGTGGCCGTTTAGGCGAAATCGTTGAGAAATATGTGCATAAAGGCGATAAACTTTACGTGGAAGGTAAGATACGTACCCGTTCTTACGATGACCAGGGAGGCATCAAGCGCTATGTGACTGAGATATTTGTCGACAATATGGAGATGCTGACTCCGAGAACGGCAACTCCCGGTGCTGGCCCTTATGCGCCGCAGGCGGGAGCCGCCCCCCAGCCACAACAACCAGTACAACCGCAGGCTGCCCCTGCACAAGATAACCCGACGGACGACTTGCCGTTCTAATTGTTTAACTAAAACCAAAATCTTTGGACCCAGACGCTTATTTATGCCAGTTGGCAGATGTTTTTAACGGTATATCCGTACAGACTCCTTCTATTTCGGCCGTTGTAGCCATTGTGTTGGCAGGTTTGCTTTTGCTTGTTTCCGGTTTTGCATCAGCTTCCGAAATAGCCTTTTTCTCTCTTTCTCCGTCAGACCTGAATGCAATAGCGGAGAGAAAGCATCCTTCGGATGAGAAAATCAGTAATCTGCTGGACAACAGCGAACGTTTGTTGGCAACGATTCTGATTACGAACAACTTCGTGAATGTAACCATAATCATGCTCTGCAACTTCTTCTTTATGAATGTGTTCCAATTTCATTCTCCCATTGCAGAGTTCCTCATTCTGACAGTAGTCTTACATTTTTGCTGTTGCTTTTCGGTGAAATCATGCCTAAGATATATTCGGCTCAGAAGACGCTGGCTTTCTGCCGTTTTGCCGCTCCCGGCATCACGTTTTGCCGTTCCGTATTCTATCCGATGGCATCTATGCTGGTACGTTCCACCTCTTTCCTGAACAAGCATATGGTCCGCAAGAACCATAACATATCGGTCGATGAACTCTCGCATGCGTTGGAGCTGACCGACAAGGCAGAGCTTTCGGAGGAGAATAATATTCTGGAAGGTATCATCCGCTTTGGCGGGGAAACGGCCAAGGAGGTCATGACCTCTCGCCTTGATGTGGTGGACCTGGATATCCGTACCCCTTTCAAAGATGTGGTGAAGTGCATCGTAGAGAATGTCTACTCCCGTATTCCCATCTATGCGGATAGCCGTGACAATATCAAGGGGGTACTTTATATCAAGGACTTGCTTCCCCATCTGAACAAAGGGGATAATTTCCGCTGGCAGTCGCTTATCCGGCCCGCCTATTTTGTGCCCGAAACCAAGATGATTGATGATTTGCTGCGCGATTTTCAGGCAAACAAAATTCATATAGCCATTGTGGTCGATGAGTTCGGCGGTACGTCGGGCATTGTCACCATGGAGGACATTATTGAGGAGATTGTGGGCGAAATTCATGACGAATACGATGATGAAGAACGTACATATGCCGTACTGAATGACCACACTTGGGTATTTGAAGCCAAGACCCAGCTGACTGATTTCTATAAAATAACGAAGATAGACGAGGAAACGTTCGATGAGGTGGCAGGGGATGCCGATACGCTTGCCGGACTTCTGCTGGAACTGAAGGGGGAATTTCCTGCTCTCCATGAAAAGGTGACCTACGGCCGTTATGAGTTTGAGGTGTTGGAGATGGACAACCGCCGTATCCTGAAAGTGAAGTTCACAGTAAATGCCCCGGCAGAACCCGACTCTTCTTCCCTTTAATTTTTAATTATTAATTTTTAAATTGTTCCGTGCCCCTCTTCTTGCAACATACCGCTCTTCCCTGTCGATGGGGAATTTGGAAAACGGAGGAATCTCCAGAGGAATTGCTAGCCATGCTTCCTCATCAGGAAGTATACCGGGAAGGTATGCGGCGCTTCACCGCGGCACACCGCCGTTTGGAGTGGCTGGCTGTCCGCGTATTGCTTTATACTCTGTCGGGAGAAGAGAAAGAGATTGCCTATCATCAGTGGGAAACCTTATCTGGCAGATGACTCTGCCTCTATCAGTATTTCGCATACGAAAGGTTATGTGGCTGTTGTCTTGGGATTGCCGGGTCGGGAAGTGGGTGTTGACATCGAGCAGTATGGTGAACGGGTAAGGAAGGTGGCGCATAAATTCATGCGCGAAGATGAACAGCCATCCGTGTTTTGCGGAACCGACACTTGGTCACTGTTGCTGCACTGGTCGGCTAAGGAGACCATGTTCAAATGCCTGAATGCTTCCGATGTTGATTTCCGCGGGCACATGCGCATTCTGCCTTTTGCTGTAAATGAAAGCGGCGTATTCTCCGCCGAAGAATATCGTACGGTGGAGAAACGCCGGTTCACTATTCATTATTATTTGTTTCCGGATTTTGTCTTGACATTGAGTCTGTAAATCTCTTACAGCCTTTCCAGTTGTACCGTGAAGTGTCTCATCAACGGAGCTTCCCAGGTGATGCGCACTCCGCGGGTAATACTTTCCCGTTTGTCATATACATTTTTCAAAGCGGCTGCCACCACATCCATGTGGTTGTTGGTATACACGCGGCGGGGGATGGCAAGCCGGAGCAAGTCCAGGCCGTTGAAGCGGTTTTCGCGGGTCACCGGGTCGCGGTCTGCCAGCAGATACCCGATTTCGCAGCCGCGTATGCCTGCTTCCAGATAGAGCTCAGCGGTCAGTGTTTGTGCCGGGAATTCTTCTTTGGGCACATGTGTCAGCACTTTGGGGGCATCCACAAATATGGCATGGCCGCCTGCGGGACGTTGGTAGGGTATCCCGTACTCATCCAGTTTCATGGCTAGATAGCCCACCTGGTGAATGCGGGTTTCCAGATTGTCAAATTCAGTATTTTCATCCAGCCGATGGCAAGGGCGTTCATGTCACGACCGTTCATGCCTCCGTAAGTAAGGTAGCCTTCGAATTGCACGCAGAAGCCTTTGGCACCTTCATACCAGTCTTTCCGGCGGGTGGCTATGAATCCGCCCATGTTGACAATACCGTCTTTTTTGGCACTCATCGTCATGCCGTCGGCAAGGTCAAACATCTCGCGGGTAATTTCCTTTATGCTCTTGTTGCGGTAACCTTCTTCTCTCATTTTGATGAAGTAGCATTTTCCGCAAAGCGTGCCGAGTCAAAGAGAACGGGCTTGCCGTACTTGTCGGCAATGGCGCGGACTTCGCGCAGGTTCTGCATGGAAACCGGCTGGCCGCCTGCAGTGTTGTTGGTTATGGTGACGATGACGAACGGTATCCGTTCGCTATGTTCCTGTAATGCTTTTTCCAGTTTTTTAGGGTCTACATTGCCTTTGAAGGGAATTTCCAGCTGTGTCTGTTTGGCTTCGTCTATGGTGCAGTCCAGAGCCAATGCCCGGCGTCCCTCGATATGTCCTTTGGTGGTGTCGAAATGGGAGTTTCCCGGCACAATGTCGCCCTCGTGCACCAGATAGGAGAAGAGTACATTTTCGGCAGCGCGTCCCTGGTGGGTGGGGATAATGTATTCAAATCCGGTGAGGCGGGTGATGACTTCCTTCAGTTTGAAGAATGAGGTGGCTCCGGCATAGCTTTCGTCACCCAGCATCATGCCTGCCCATTGGCGGTCGCTCATGGCGCCGGTGCCTGAGTCGGTGATGAGGTCGATATAAACTTGTTCCGATTTGAGTTGGAATACGTTGTAGTGGGCTTCTTTCAGCCATTGTTCGCGTTCCTGGCGGGTACTTTTACGGATAGGTTCCACCATTTTGATTTTCCATGCTTCGGCAAATGGTAATTCCATAGACTCTGTATCTTTAATAATTTGACAATAGGTTAACGGATAAACCGATTTTTTCGGTTTAATGTGCCGAATTTAGGTAAAATCTATGTAATAATCAATTTAAATATGACTTTTTGTAATGTAAATGTCCGGACGAAATCACTTCGGCCGGACATCATCAAATAAACTTGGCAGAGTTTATTACCTTCTTTACTTTCTCTGAATTAGGTTTGATGAATGAAATGATGGACGGTTTGTCCGGCTCATTAGACTCAACGCTTTTTCCTCGAAAGCAATGATAAAGTATGCATGGCAGGTCTTCTGACTTGTTTCTGTTGCAGGCGCCTTCCCGGAAGAGTATTCCAGTGGCATAGAGTAATTGTCTGCAACGTTGCACGAAACTTACAGCAGCGGGACTGTCCAGGATTTACACCTGATTCCCTTTTAATCGCTTTCCCAGAAGAGGGGGAGCGAACCAATGCATGACAAAGATACGGATTCTTTTTGAGAAAACAATTCTATGAGTGATAAATTTTCTTCCCCTCTCTCTTTCTTTTTGCCGACAAATTGGCAAGGTTTTGCCACCCTCTTGGCAAGACTTTGTCACCGCGTTGGCAAAACTTTGCCATAGGTATGGCAAAAGTTTGCCAAAAGCATGGCAATAGGTTGGCAAAATTACTCTCTGATTGATAGTGACTTAAGGCGATTTAAGCAATCCGTCATGTCGGTAAGGTGAAAAGATACCAATACAAGCCACACTTGCCACAAGAACCTTCTCCAGAGGTATGCAAAGCATTTTGTTTGGTGTGGTAAAACGGGCTGTTATCTCTCTTTTGCCAGTGTGAATACAAACTCCAGTCCTCCGCCTTGGTTGTTTTTGGCAGAGATGGTGCCTCCGTGAATAAGGACTGCATTCTTCACTATGGCGAGCCCCAAGCCGGTGCCGCCCAACTTGCGCGAGCGTCCTTTGTCTACACGGTAGAAGCGTTCGAACAAACGGTTCAGATGTTCGGGAGAAACGCCGATGCCGGTATCGGCAAAACTGAAATAGTAGTAATTCTCGTCTTCGCGGAAACAACTGATGTTGATGTGTATGTTGGTGCCGGCATAAGCGATGGCGTTGTCCATGAGATTGCGGAAGATGGAGTAGAGTAGAGAGTAGTTGCCCCGCAACTGTATCTTCGGTTTTAGGGAATTGACAACGGTGATTTGCTTCTGTTCCAGTTCCAGGGACACTTCGTTGACGATGTTTGAAACCAGCATGCTGATGTCCACCTTTTCCATATCAATCATGTTGGCGGCTTCGTCCATGCGGGTCAGTACGGATATGTCGCGCAGCAGGCGGCTCAGGCGGTTGCTTTGCGCGTAGCAGCGTTCCAGGAAGACCTGCATCTTTTCGGGTGCAATGTTTTCGTTGTTTACGATGGTTTCCAGATAACCTTGTATGCTGCTTACGGGGGTTTTCAGCTCGTGGGCGATGTTCTGGGTCAACTGCCGTTTCAGCCGTACTTGCTCTTCTTCCTGGGTGATGTCGTTGATGGAAATTTCAAAGCTGAGGTCTTGGAAGATGATGCACTCCACGATGAAGGTGCGTCCGTTCTTGTTGATGTGTACGGACATCCTTCGTTCTTCGTTGTAGGAGGGGCGCTTCTGCGCCTTGTTGATGAAATCCGTTATCTTCTGGAATTCGCAGATGGAGAATATCTCTTCGGTAGTCTGCAGGTTGGAGTCTGAAATCAGATTGCCGTATTGGGTGAACAGATTGTTTACCAATATCTCCTTTTTGTCTCTGTTGAATACGCCCAGTCCTTCGCGGGAGGTTTGCAAATGGGTGATAAGCTTTTCGCGCTCAATGTAAAGCGCCTCTTTGGTTTCGCGCAGGCGCTTGTATATCTGTATGATATGCTGCGAAATCTCTCCAAGCTCATTGTGCGGAAAGGCGGCTTGTATGTCCATGTCTATAGGTTCGTTCTTGTCGGCTCTTTTGGCAAACTCGCGCAGGTGGTTGATGGCGCTGCCTAGTTTGGAGGTGAATTTGTAGAAGACGGATATCAGCAGCAGTGATACAATGACCGTGAACCAGATGTAGTGTGGGTCGGCAGCCAGATTGTTCATCAGGTTGACGTTGTAGGGGAGGGCTGAACGGATGATGCAGCCTTCGTAGGCGGTGGCAGAATAGAAATAGATCTTGCCGGTGGTTTCGGAGATGCGCCGCAGGTCATAGCCCTTGCCGTCTTTCAGCGCTTTCTGTACTTCGGGGCGTTTGATGTGGTTGTCTAGTTCATGGCTGTCGTTCTGGGAGCTGTCGAACAATACGTTGCCATGAAGGTCTACCACAGTGACGCGCAATTCCTTGTTCACATGCTTGGAGATGTAGCTGTCCAGCATGGAAGTCCATAGGCTGTCGGGGAGGTAGCGAAGCTCCTGGTGCAGTCTGTCGTTATAATCTTGCAGCTGCATGTCCAGCAGCTCCACTTTGTATTCCTTTTCCCGCTGATACTGGTAGGCGATGAAGCAGGCGGCGAATACGAGGAACAGCGAGATGACCGAAAGGAAAAGCTTCCGGCTGAAGGACAGAAAGTGTCTGTCGTTATTCGGCTTCGAAACAATAACCATATCCCAAGCGTGTTACGATACATTTGCCATAAACTCCGATTTTCTTGCGCAGACGTGTGATGTTCACGTCGATGGTGCGGTCCAGCACATATACTTCGTCGCTCCAGATGCGGTTCAGTATATCCTCGCGCGAGAATACGCGTCCTTTATTCTGCAAAAGCAGCAATAAGATTTCAAATTCTTTTTTGGTGAGCGGTGCCTCTTCGCTGTCAATGCAGACTTTCTTCTTGATGATGTCCAGTACCAGCGTCTTGTAGACAATCTGTTCCTGTGCATGTTCCGTTTCTCCTTGTCGGGTGCGTCTAAGTACGGCTTTGACACGTGCCGCCACTTCGCGCAGCGAGAAGGGTTTGGATATGTAGTCGTCCGCTCCCAGGTTGAAACCGGTCACGGTGTCATTTTCCGTATCTTTGGCGGTAATGAAGATGATGGGTATCCGGGCTGTCTTCTTGTCCTTCTTCAGCATGCTCGCCATTTTGAAGCCGGAAATTTCTCCCATCATCACGTCCAGCAGTAGCAGGCTGTAGCTGCCAATGTCCATTCTCAGAGCTTCTTCAGCGGAGTTTGCCGTATCCACTTCGTAGCCTTCGTTTTCGAGGTTGAACTTCAGAATTTCACATAAGTCTTCTTCATCGTCCACTACTAAAATCCGGTAATCGTTCATTGCTTTGTTGTTTATGTATGACAAGGATAAAACAATTCTCTTGTCACAAAGTTAAAACTTTATTTCTTTTTTATCGGCAAAAATAGTGCAAACCGAATGCAGAATTTTCATGTTTGCATGAAAACTTGTGCTGAGATGCAGGCCATTTCTACTTTCTGGGTACAAAAGTGAGGCTAATTTGTTACGGAATGATGAAACAAGTGTTACATTTGGGTTACATTAAATTCTCGTTTATCTAAAAGCCCTGTCACATATAAAATATTATCTTTGCTTCGTAAATATTGAATTGTATGAAAGAACTTATGTATATCAGGAGTTTCTCTAAAAGGCGTTTGCCGGTTATTCTGGGAACTCTGCTTTTAGTGATAATCGGCTCTGTCTGGCTGAATATGGCTCCTTTCCGTTCGGGCTTTGATATCGCGGATGAGCTGGGCGGTAATATATTCCCTTCCAGTATCCTTTCAGTGGCTACCACCGATGCTCAGGTCATAGTGCCGGTAGACTCCATGTATGTAGGTAATCCGAAGTCGTGCATCGCTGTCCGTGTCCGTTCGAGGAATGCTTATAGCCGGGTGCGGGTAGAAGTTGCGGAGACTCCGTTCTTTTCCCGTTCAGTGTCGGAGTTTGTGTTGGCAAAACCGCGTACGGAGTATATTATCTATCCTGATATCATATGGAATTATGAGGCTCTGAAGAATAACAACCAGGCGGAACCCATTAGTGTGGCCGTTATGGTAGAGATGAACGGTAAGGATTTGGGGCAGAGGGTGCGTACTTTTTCCGTTCGCAGCATTAATGAATGTCTGTTGGGGTATGTCACGAATGGTACAAAATTCCATGATACCGGCATCTTTTTTGCAGCATATGTAAATGAGGAGAATCCTATGATTGACAAGCTGTTGCGTGAAGCGCTGGATACGCGTATCGTCAACCGTTTTTTAGGCTATCAGGGAGGTGCCGAAGTGGTGGACAGGCAGGTTTATGCCTTGTGGAATGTACTGCAGAAGCGTAAGTTCCGTTATAGCTCGGTCTCCAATACGAGCCTTTCCAGCAATGTGGTCTTTTCACAGCGTGTGCGCACGTTCGATGACGCCTTGGAGTCTCGCAAATCAACTGTGTGGATGGAAGTGTGCTTTTTGCTTCTCTGCTCCGTGCCATCAACATAGAACCTATATTGGTGCGCACCCCGGGGCATATGTTTGTAGGATACTACACGGATTCCAGTCATAAAGACATGAATTTCCTTGAAACGACCATGATTGGTGATGTGGATTTGGATGATTTCTTTCCGGACGAACAATTGGATTCGACGATGGTGGGAAAGTCGCAGAACCAGATGTCGCGCATCACCTTTGACAAGTCCAAGGAGTATGCCAATAAGAAGTATGCCCAGAATAAGGAAGGCATTCATTCCGGCAAACTGAACTATATGTTTCTGGAAATATCCAAAGAGGTGAGAAGGAGAATACAGCGATAGGGAAATGAAGGCGTAGAATAGCAAACAGCCGATTCTCACGAACCGGCTGTTCCAATCATCATCTATGAATGAAGACCATTAGAGCCTTCAATATCTTAACTATATCTTAAAATCCACATTTTGGGCGTAAAGATAATGAATTTGTATCACAAAATAAAATGCAATGAAAAATTAGTTTTGGGCACTGTCCCACCATACGGGTAAAGTCCATACGTCCTCGGCAGCATTCCAAAGTGCAATTGAAGTATCAGCTCCCGGAACAGTGGCACCGATAGCTTGCAGATTGGCCGTATTGTAGTTGAGTTCATGACTGCATTGCTGCCAACGACGGAACTGTTTACCTTGCGGAATATTCTTTTGGGCAGTAGCATCAACGCCATAGCGTGCAGGAATACCCCAGCCTAAGAAAAGCTCCGGATTAAAATCGTAGCGACGCATATCGTTCCAAATTTCCATGGAAAAATGCAATGCCAAACGCTTTTGAGTAAGAATCTTGCCCAAAGTAATATTCTCTTCAGTGCCAATACCATTGTTCAAATAGTTGTCAATGTCGGTTTGCGTCATAGGAGAGAACGAGGGGCATGCTTCCAAATTGGCATCTTCACGGCACCACACTTTCAACTTATCGTTCATACCGTCGATACTGGCTGCAATACCTTTCTTATAAGCATTAAAAGCCGCTCCTTTATTACCTTGGTTAAAGAGTACTTCAGCACGTATGAAACAAGCTTCGGCATAGGTTCCAATATAGGTGGGAGAAGACACGCGAGTATAGAAAGTTCCCGATTCGCGAGAGGCATCAGTGCCATCGCGACGATAAAGTAAATCAGGACGTCCTTGATAAGCTTTGCACTGACTGGTACACTCTACATAAATAGTGTCCCCTTACGTAGAAGATTCACTGTCAATCCACCAACCTTTGGCTGCCGAGAAGTTCGAGCGCAACGGTCCGCCGGTAAGGCTGGGACTATCATTGCCAATCATGTCTACACCCATAGAACGACGCCAACCGTTTTTGAACTTCACCTCTGCGGGTGAATTACTTGATTGCTTCGAATATGCCCAAGGTAAAATCTTATCGGCACGCGGATCTTCTATTCCACTTCCGGCAAATTTGTCAAATTATCGTAAAGCATCTTGGTAGCATATAGCCGGCATTCATGCCACATACAGAAAAGAGCGGTGAATAATCAACCGGTTCGTCCCATCCCAATACATCATGCGAATTATTGGCATCAATATGATTGAATACGGTATTGTCGGCATTGCTTTGCTGAGCCTTGTCAAGACAAGCCAAGATTTCTGCGGCATCGTATTTCCCTTCAAGATAACTGCCTTCACCCTTTTTAATAAGCTTGTTAATGTAACGTGCTTTAAGTAAGTATGCCAATTTAAGCCACTTGTCTACACTACCACCATTCCAAATATCGCCTACAGCCAACGAAGCTGTCGCAGACCCTTGCTCTTTTTGGAACATCTCGATAGCGGTGTCAAGATCGGCCAAACAGCCCAAATAGATTGTTTTTCCGTCATTATAGGTAGGAGTAACACCGGCTTCAGCCTCACTCGACTTGTAAGGCATTTCTCCATAAAGGTCTGTCATAAGCATAAAACCATAGGCACGAATTACGCGAGCTGCACCTACATAATGCCAAGCCTCGGCTGCCGTAGCCTTGTCAATCAAAAATGGAATATTTACAGCAGCTCCACAGAACCACCATTGGTAGGGAGTGGTAACGGCACCGGTCTGAGGACTCCAATAAGACATGCTCCAATAAGTACCGCCGTCATAATAGCGTGTCCAATCGCCCATAGACATACTGGAACGCCAAGCAGCAAACTGAGTGGCACTGTTGGTATAAAATTCAATATGTGCCAATCGTGAATCATAGGTCGCATTTCCGGCTGTGGGATTTTCGGGATCGACATTTACATCGAGCCAGTCACTACACCCCGAGAACAAAGTAATAAGGGCACCCACACTACATAATATCATAGATTTGAATAATTTCATATTGCTTCTGTTTTTTAAGAGTTAGAAAGTAAGATTCAAGCCAAACGACATGGTAGAAGTGGCAGGTACACCGCAGTAGTCAAATCCTACTGATGATGAGCCACCTACACCCGCACCGGCGGCAGCCACTTCAGGATCACCGTCGTAATTGGTGATGAGCAATAGATTGGTAGCAGCTACCGATACCGAAGCACGCTTTACAAATCCAATCTTGGAAAGCCACGTTTTAGGAAACTCATAGCTCAATGAAACAGAACGCAAACGCAAAGAGTTGACATCGGTAATATAGTTGGCTGACTCCTTAGAATAATAGTTCTGATAGTAATCCTTAATGATGTTGTAGCCACTCATTTGTACTCCATTAAAAGTATAGGTTTTATCGGCTTCCCAAGTATTGGTCACTGGGTCACCATTGGCATTGACACCCGTTACAGTGAGAGAACGATTGCGTACATCGGCAGAGAACTGGCTCACACCGCTGTTATCCATAGCATATTGAGTACCGTTGACCACATCGCCACCTACACGGAATTCCCATAGCATATTGAAAGTAAAATTCTTCCAAGTAAGGGTGTTGTTCAATCCACCGGTAAACGATGACTCACGATTACCTACTGCTACAAGGGTTTTGTCATAAGTAGGCATACCGTTTTTGTCGAGTATCACCTCACCGGCGTCATTACGTTTCCATTTGGTACCGGCAATACCCATAAAATCTCCACCGCTGAACGAGGCTGCCTGCATACCGGCATATTGCACATCGGTAACATACATCACGCCCATACCTTCGGGAAGCCCGTCCAAAGTACCACGATTACCTGCCATGTTCAAGCCAATGTCCCATGTCCAGTCCTTAGTCTGTATGGGAGTTCCCGAAATAGAGAGTTCCATACCTTTGTTATACACATTGCCCGCATTGATACTCCAAAAGATGTAACCGGTAGATTGCGGACCGCGAGGAGCAAGAATCTGATTATATGAATCGTTGGTATAGTAAGCATAGTCTATGTGCAGGCGGTTTTTGAAGAAACTCAATTCCACGCCTATTTCGGTAGACTTGGTCATTTCCGGTTTCAGTTTGTCATTACCGCGTGTCCAAGTATTTCCCACACCTACCGTACCGTCAAGATAGGTACCCGTAGGCCATAAGGCAGTTTCCAATTCGTACACACCGGTATCTTTACCTACCTTGGCCCACGATGCACGCAATTTACCAAAGTTGAGCACACTGTCATCCAGCCAACCGAGTCGCTGCAAGGCTTCAGTAAATACGAATGAACCGCTTACCGAAGGATAGAAGTACGAACGGTTTTCAAGAGGAAGAGTAGAAGTCCAGTCATTACGACCGCTCACAGTGAGATAGAGCATATTTTTCCATGATGCACGGAATTCTCCAAAAGCTCCTACCAAACGTTTCTTAGTAGCTGCATGTGTGAATTGCTTATTGTCTTTACTGGCATTGGCGTATGAGAAAAAATCAGGAACGGAAAAGTTCCAAGCCATCATCGAGCTACGGTCTGTCTTGGTTTCGTCCATTGTGGCACCCAACAAAAGATTCAAATCGAAATCACCGAACTTATGGCTCATGTTCGACATAAAGTCATGGCTCATATAGCGGAACTGCTGGGTGTTGTCACTCATCATACCTTTTTGCCACACTTGTTTAAGCACGCCATTGGCAGCCAAACGGTTGGAAGCAGTTTGGGTATAACGGTCAATACCTATTTTATAAGAAACAAACCACCATTTGGCAATATCGGCTTTTATACTGAGCATCCCATTGAAACGGTCGATGTCGTCATACATGTGGTTACGATTGACAATCCAATAGGGGTTGTCGCGTTCGTCCCATGGATCAAGACGATCGCCAAACAAACGATAACGGGTACCATCCTCGTTCTGATAGTGGGTCATTCGGTCGAAAGGAGACCAGTTGTACACACCATAAAGAGCACCATTACCACTCGAATTATAAAGCCCGGCACCCGTCAAAGTACGGTCTGTATGAGCATCGCTATAAGCGGCACTGGCGTTAAAGGTAAAAATCCCCACCTTCTGCTCACCATTGAAACGGAAAGCATATTTCTTGTATCCGGTTTCGGGCACAACACCTACCTGATCATAGTAAGACCCTGAAAGATAGAATTTACTATTCTTGGTACCCCCGGCTACGCTGGCACTTTCATCGAAAATGTTTCCGCCTTGAAAGAAATCACCTATGTTATCATAAGTAGCTGCGTTCGACTTCTCTCCCCACGAAGTATAAGCAAAGTCATTAAACACAGTACCAGTATAGTTCTTCTTTGAATCATATTGGTCTTCCATATATCCACGGGCATATTGGCGTTGCGTTTGCGGCAGGCTCTTTACCCATGAAGCAGTAAACTTAGAATTGATATTCACTTCAACCACGCCCTCTTTACCTTTCTTGGTAGTGATAAGAATAACTCCGTTGGCTGCACGTGAACCGTATAAAGCGGCAGCTGCAGGGCCTTTGAGCACCGACATACTTTCTATATCTTCGGGGTTTATATCCATCAAACGATTGGAAGTAGTAGAGGCAGAACGCATAGAACCATCGAAAGCCGAATTGCCCACCACTGATGAAGAGTTATCAAAAATAACACCATCCACCACAAAGAGCGGCTGATTGTCTTTGCCTTCAGCACCCGACGTTCCTCCACGCAATATAATCTGAGCGCCCGCACCAGCGGCACCGGATGACTGAGTAACATTCACACCGGCCACTTTCCCCGAAAGGGATGAAATAGGATTGGCAGTTTTCATCTTCATCAATTCATCCGACTTCACATCCTCCATTGAATATCCCAAAGCTTTGCGCTCTTTCTTGATACCCATTGCCGTCACAACCACTTCGTCCAGCGCTTGCGAGTCATCTTGTAAACTCACAGTATAAGTAGTGGCGTTCGTCACCTTCAATGTCACTGTTTTGTACCCAATGAAAGATACCTCCAATGTGCTACCCACCGGCGCTCTACAGAAAAATTTCCATCAATATCCGTCACAGCACCGGTACCAGAACCTTTTACTAACACGCTGGCGCCGATGATGGGTTCGCCTGCCGCATCTAAAACTTTACCTGTGATTTTCTTGGCTTGCTGAGCACTTTGGGAACTTAGCACACTTTCAACAGCTGCATTAGCAGCAAAAGGTGCAGACACCCCAAACAATGCAAGCAACACTAATGATAAGCAATAATTTCTTTTCATAAGCTCTATTATTTGGATTTGTTTGCAAACATATGAATTAATTTAGAAATTACATCATCAATCGAATTAAAAATTACTAAATAAATATTAAAACATTTGCATTTATATTTTTGCAAAGTTTTAAATATCTATTTAGTAATTATTCAAAGCATTAACTCTTAATCATATTGATGCCGTACTTGTATATAATATATCTCAATGATGCAAAAAACGGAAAAACACATCACATTTATCATTTATATATAGCAATATTTTGAACTATTTGATTTACGCATTAAAGCATATGCATAAATCTTTTTATATAAAAAGAATTTAATTATGTGGGGATATTGGTATAGATAAGGGTTCTAAAAAGCAAATTAGTTAAAATGATTCATAAGTTCATCAAAAAATAGTGTTAGACTATTAACAATCATTAGTGTCCACTAAAAAATCATAGTCGTTCTTTGAAATTGTTGAAATTCAGTTTGTTGTAATGGTATTTGGTGCGCAACGATTTGAAATTACTTTTGCAGTCTGAATCAGACTGTTATGAATA
>ENA-OQJX01000234-OQJX01000234.1-human-gut-metagenome-genome-assembly--contig:-NODE-234-length-34991-cov-3.385469_pt1 | contig 34991 bp, 21 predicted proteins | sample MGYA00242615_ERZ504782 | MGnify/ENA primary metagenome ERZ504782 (study PRJEB26092, sample SAMD00036354) | human gut metagenome | host: Homo sapiens | study: EMG produced TPA metagenomics assembly of... | reverse complement strand
GCTCGTTATAATTTCGTGTATCTAAAGTTACCCGCTGATATCCACCGTTAATTTTCTTTATTCCGACAGCCGGTAATCTCATAACATCTTTTGCTATCAGCCATCTTCTTATATCAAAGAATCGATGATCTTCAAAACAAAGCTCTACACGGCGTTCTTTGCGTATGCGTTCCCGAAGGGTCGCCTGATTATAATCAGTGGCCAGTAAGTCTGTCGTGATACCGGCACGGCGGCGTATCCTGTTAAGCTGGGCTATTGCTTTTTCTCTGGCTGTATTTGTGTCTTCGGCCTCATTCTCGGCTTCTGCATAATCGAGCAGGATTTCTGCATATCTCATCATTGGAAAGTCCATGTAAGTGGTACCACCTTTTCGATGATCGATACGGTCATCCAGGAACTTTGTCAGGAAGTATCCGCTTCCCCATCTATATGATTTTGACAGGTCTATTGTAGCTGGCTTACCGTTGACTAAAGGCCAGGTAGCACCATCACATAGAATACTCTGTGCCAAACGGGGATCCCTGTTAGCATAAGGAGAATTTTCATTGTAACCGGAGTTCGGGTTAATAATAGCTTTCGTATTTGATTCATAACCGAGGATGGGTTGTGAACCGTCAAGCATATCATAGCAATCTACCAGCCATTGATTGGGACAAGTCACTAACTCTTTGTTTACGTTCCAAGGGTCAAAAGCAGGCATTGTTCCGTAGAGGTCGTTTGTTGGTGCACGAAGAAATGCCATAATCGTTTCACCATTGGTACGGGTATTAAATAATCGCGTGTAGCTTTTTTCCGGAGTAGTTGGATCTTCATATAAACGATAAAAGTCTCCTCCATCAGCATATTCAATCATATCATAAGCTGCATCTGCTGCTTCCTTCCAAGTTACTCCGGAAGCTTTATGCAAGGGACTTGCTGCATAAAGCAACGTACGTGCCAAGTATCCTAAAGCCGCTCCTCGGGTCGCTCTGCCGTAATCTGGTGCATCGTATTTATCGGGTAATACTCCCGGTTCTGAAAGTTCTTTGAATTCATTAGCAATCCAACGGACTGTAGTTTCTAACGATTCACGCTTGATCTCATCATAAAGCAATGGGTCGAGTTCTTTGTCTCCGATTACTAATGCTCCATAAAAGCGAAATAGTTCATGATGATACAGTGCACGTAAAAAACGTACTTGGTTTTTCAGGGCTATTTTTTCTGAATCTTCCAGTGGTGAACGGTCTACGTTATTTAGAAATGTGTTTGCAGAGCGGATAGCTTTATAGTAGAATGTCCATGGATGGGCATCGCCAATCAAACCTTTGGAAACATCAATTCCCCCTTTTATAAATTTTTCAAGTTCGGATATGACTGCACCTCCGGCACGGGTTGTATTTCCGGCTCCATCGTCCGTTGCATTGTCAAGCATACAAGGCGACTTTCCTATATTTCCTAAGAATCCGAAGCTTCCCTGCCGATCTCTTCCCATGCGCATACGTGCATACAAGTCGTATGCAACTTTGCGGGTCAATGTAATGTCCGAATAAACCTTCTCTGTATCTGTAAGATCCAGCTCGGTTTCTTTCATCAGGCTATCTGCACTACAACTGGTAAGCAGGATAGCCGTTATAAAGGATATAAATAGTTTTCTCATAAATTACTTGTTTCAAACATTAGAAATTCAGGTTGATACCAAAATTTATTACTTTTTGTTGTGGATAGAATTGCCCGTTACTATTGTTCGGTGATTCAGGGTCTACCTTCTTTACATTATCCCATGTAAGGAGATTATAGGCATTAGTATATACTCTGAGTGAACGTATTCCGATTTTTTTCAAAAGTTTGCGGGGAATAGTGTAACCTAACTGAATATTTTTCAAACGCAAGTATTTGGAGTCTTTCAACCAATAATCCGATTTATAATAATTGGGATGTGTGGCAGTGGCTGCTTTGGTGAAACGTGGATATGTCGCAGTTGCAGCTGTTTCCGGTGTCCATCTTCCGATATGCTCTTCGTAATAGTTACCCCAAGAATTATCCCATGCGATATCTCCTTGCAGATAAATGGATGAACGGGTAGCACCCTGAAGTAATACACTGAAATCAAATCCTTTCCAGTTCAAACCGGCGGTAAGGGAAAAAGTCATCTCGGGCACCGGATTATAGCCGATAGGAGCCTGATCGTTGGAGTCAATCACTCCATCATGATTCAAATCCTTATACTTAATATCCCCTGGTCGGCTTACTTGTCCGAATTGAACGGGGGAACTTGCTACATCTTCATAAGAACTAAAGAATCCGTCGGAAATATAGCCGATGAACTGTCCGATAGGATTGCCGGTCTGTGACATATAGGAATAGGGTTTCACTGACTCACTTTTCTCCACAATCTTATTATGGGCATATCCGTAAATCGCTTTTACGGAATATCCAAAATCTCCTTTTTGATCTTGATAGCCTATTTCCAGATCGTATCCTTGATTTGTTACGACACCATAGTTTATAGGAGCCAGTCCGTTTGAACCGGCTGCTTGAGAATATCTTTCCGGCTCACATAGGATGTTACTACGACGTTCTTTAAAAAAGTCGATATTGGCGGATATTTTGTCTTTCAACCATTTTGTCTCAATTCCTAAGTTGTATTTCCGTGCAATTTCCCAAGTGATATTTTCATTGGCACTTTTTCCTTGAATCAGACCTGTAATTGCAGGATTCTGAGTTTCTCCAAAAGTATAACCTAGTCCATTATCATATCCTGAACGATAGTAGTAAGAGAAACTTCCCAGCTTGTCATTTCCAACTTCACCATAAGAGAAGCGTAGTTTTGTAAAACTTAAGATTGGGTTTTCTTTAAAGAAAGGTTCATTAGTGAGTACCCATCCCATTGATGCAGCAGGGAAAAGCTGATAGCGGTGTCCTTCTGCAAAACGGTTTGAACCGTTATAGCCGGCGTTGATTTCGAATAGATAACGATTCTCATAATCATAGTTAACACGTCCTACTAAAGCCTGATAGATATGGGGCACGTAAGAATAACGTCCACCGGGAGTGGAGGTGTAACTCATATTGTAAAGAACTAATCCGGATATGTTATGTCCTGAGAAGGATTGTTTATAACGAACTGCTGCTTCAGCATATTTGCGATGTGTAGCTGCTGTTTTATTAGTGGCTTTTGTAGGCAGCACCATTTCAAGTCCCTGTTTATAAGTTTCGGCTATCGGGTTATATTGATAAATGTTTGGACGTTGTTGTATGCTGCGGTTATTGTTCCAGCCGGCATCATAAGAGAACTTTCCATCGATGCTTAATCCTTTCAATAGTTTTCTTAGGTTATATTTGAAAACGAAATCTGTCTCGAGTTTATTGCTAAAATTGAGGAAAAATCCTGAATAGCATAATGTTACGAGTGGATTCTGTCTCCATATACCATCGGCAGCGGCATAAGTACCGTTTGCATTCAAGATTGGGAAAGCTTGGGGAGAATTACGGTAGAACATACCAAATAGTCGTAGTGCTTCATCTCCGTTGGCATCATAACCGTATGGGCGGTTCTGACTCCCGAAACGATAAGCAAGATTCACGGATACTTTGAAATCTTCAGTCAGGTTGATATCAATATTCGAACGGGTAGTGAGCCTGTTGTACCTATATTCTGAATCATACCCTTCTTTGTATAAGCCTTTAGCTACATCGGGCGAGGCTGCTAAAAGAGCTTGTATCGTTTCATGTTCTTTAATTTTGTCTACATCTGTCTCAAATATACCAGTCTGCGTGAAATATCCCACAGAGACAAAGTAACGTACTGTCTTGTTTCCACCGGATAAGTTGACGTTGTATTTTTGTTGGAAACCGTTCTTCGTAAACATATCTACAAAGTCGTTGTCCGGGTGTGTAAACGGACTTTTCTGGGTACGATAGAGATAGTTATCATACTCTGACAGGAAAATTCCACGGGTATTGCCGGTATCAGATGGGTCAAAGCCATCATTGATGGCACCCTCACGCATGAATCTTGAAACGGACTCTGCATTTTGTGTTTGGGATATACGATTGAAGGAAGTAATACCGAATTCAGATGAGAAGGATATTCGAGTCTCTCCCTCACGACCTCTCCGGGTAGTTACCAATATTACACCATTTGCTCCTCGTACACCGTATACGGCTGTTGCAGAAGCATCCTTTAACACGGAGATAGTTTCTATATCATCAGGGTCGATTTGTGCCATAGGCCGTTCTACCCCGTCAATCAGTACTAAAGGGCTAGAATCGTTCAATGAAGCGCGACCACGAATAAACATTGTAGCCTGATCACCGCCGGGACGTCCGCTCTCTTGCCGGGTTACCAGTCCTGGGATGCGGCCACCTAAAGCGTTTGTGACACTTGATACAGGCATGCTTTTCAAGTCTTCAGTTCCGACATTAGAAATTGAACCGGTCAGAGATACTTTTTTCTGTGTTCCATATCCCACCACAACAACTTCATCTAATTGTGCAATGTCTTCTTCCAAGGTGACATTGATAAAGGATGATTCTTTTTTATGGCAATAGATTGTTCTATAAAGCCGATCATTGAGATAAGAAGTGTTTGCTCTGCTTCGTTGGACAATGTAAGAGTAAATTTTCCATCCAAACCAGTCACTATTCCATTATTAGTCCCTTTCTGAAGGACAGTAGCGCCAATCATCTCCATTCCTTGGGCATCTTTAACAATTCCGCTAACTTTGGTTTGTGCACAGACATGCCAGATGGAGCTGGTTAAGCATATGAATAATATTATTATCTTTTTCATGTTTTCTATCTATTAAATAGTTTTGATGCCCGTTACCAACCTGGATTCTGTTGGATGGAAGGGCTTTCCTTGATTACTTTCAGAGGAATAGGATGATAATACATGTAATCTTTAAAATTGCGTGCTTCATCTACTGTAATGCGTGTATAATGAAGCCCGGAAGCATTTTCTTCTACTTTCATTCCGATAATAGGTTCTCTAAGTTGATTGCCATCCATCCAACGTCGCAAATCGAAGTAACGATGTTCTTCAAAACAGAGTTCGATACGGCGTTCTTGTTTCACTTTTTCCATAAAGTTGTTATCTGTCACCCCATTAAGAAATTTATCATTTGTTCCGAATCCTGCTCTGGTACGTATTTTTTGTACGGCTTCTATTGCTGTCAAACCATAGCCTTCTGGATCCGCACTCATGCCGTAAGCGTGATGCATGGCTTCTGCGTAGGAAAGTAGGATATCAGATAAGCGAATCATCGGGAATAAGTGGAAAACGGTACCCACATTGGCCTGTCCGAAGTTCAGTGTTTTGTCCAGGAATTTAGCTAAATAATATCCTGTATTGGTCGAACGGTTCTTTACTTGGTTGAGTCCGTCTATGGTTGTGTTATCGCTAATTCGCGTATAAATGGTATTCTTTCCATAAACCGAACCGTCATATCCGATAATTGCTGTCAAACGCGGGTCTCTGTTAGTATACATGCTTGCACCGTCAGAAGAATGGGTATAATCGCTTCCATCTTTCATGGTAAATGCATCGATCAATTGCTGTGAAGGTACTGTACCTCCTCCCTGATCTTTTGAGATTGTAGGGGGATAATGTCTGTTTTCCAGAGCATTGTCCTTAGCAGCCGTATAGAATAGGATATATTCCGGATTAGGATTGGTCATTGATAAAGATCTTGTCGTACGTCTTAGCAGCAGTAAGAGCTATCAAACTATATTTTTTACTTCCATCCGGAGATATTGTTCCGTCTGCATTTAGATTGATTACATCTGCACAAGCTTTGGCTGCAAGTTTCCAACGTTCCGTCACATCCGAGCCGTCAGTGTAGCCTAGTAGTGGATCGTTATTATCTGTTCTGTTGTAGAGTGGACTTGCGGCATAGAGTAATGTCTTGGCTTTAATAGCAAGTGCCATTCCTTTAGTCATACGGCCATAAGAACCATTCCCACCTTCCGGATCAACTTTCAATACAGCGGCAGCACTCTCACATAACTGTACGATGTGATTGACGCAGTCTTTGAAAGAGTCTCTTGCCTTTGTCTGCAGTTCAGGATCGTTAACTTCGTAAATACGATCGACGATAGGAAAGCCTCCGTAGTGTCTTAACAGGTTAAACTCAAATAAGGCTTGTAAACATTCAGTTTCCGCACAATAGGTATCTTTAAATGCCTGGATGTCTTCTTCTGTCTTATTTTGTAACACCAAGTCAGCCTCACGCAAATACTTGCGGGCAAAAATGGCTTGTTGAATTCCCTTGTATGACTTATTCCAACATTCTTCAATCGGATTTGAAGAAGTGATATACCCACGAGACAACTTATGAATATCCGAATCTATGATTGTACTTATTCCATCATTGGTGGCTGCATCTAAAAAGGCATTTCCTACGTGGTTGAAGCCTTCGGGAATATATGCATACACCTGATTAATCGGTTTCAGATAGTTCTGTTCATTCGTAAAAATATCATCAGGCTGGGCCCAGTCATAGGGCATGTCATCCAGATAATCACAACCGGAAAATGTTAGTGTTGCGCTTATTGCCAAATAAATTATCGATTTTTTCATGCTATCAGAATTTTAAGGAACAACCTATACTCATGTTTCTCGTCAAAGGAGCTGCCAGTGAAGGAGCTTCAGGATCAACCCATTTATATTTTGTCCAGGTAATCAGATTCGTTCCGCTAAGGAAAAGTCTCAATCCCTTAAGATGGATTTTCTGTATCATTTTTGTAGGAAAGTCATAGGCAACTTCCAGTGTTTTTAATCTTAAGAAATCAGCATCCTTTACATTTAATGTACTTATCTGCCTGTTATTAAGACTGGCATTGTCCAGTGTTGTTAAACGTGGGAATGTTGCATGCTGGTGTTCTGGTGTCCAGTAATCAAGTTGATGCTCAAATATGGTTCCGTTATCTGTGAAAGGATTCATCACAATGTCCGAATATTGACGAGAGACTTTTGCGGCTCCCTGAAATAATGCGGTGATCGAAAATCCTTTGTAGCCGACTCCTAAGTTAATACCATACATGATTCTGGGAATGTCTCCGTAACCGATAGGTACCATATCGTTTACATCAATCTGTCCGTCTTTGTTTATATCTTCATAACGTACATCACCTGGTTGGACATCAGAGAATGTTTGTACAGGAGAGGCTGCTATTTCTTCCCAAGAATTGAAAAAGCCTTTTGCAATGTATCCTCGATTTTCTCCTAAAGGCCGTCCCTGATTCTTCAACCATTCGTATGGCTGATCTACTTCACCGTTTGCAATCAGTTCATTCGTAGAATAAGAAAATGTACCACCTATGAAATAGCTCCAGTCTGCAATATTTGAATTCCACATGGCAGATAAGTCTACTCCATGCTATTGATTTTGCCTATATTCTGCTTAAATTCCTTTACATTGCCGACAAGAGAACTGATTTTGTTATTTACTACATACATATCATGACGGTTGTCTTTAAAAAATTCTGCTGTAACAGATAACCGGTCTGAAAATAGTCGGGTATCTATTCCGATATTCAGAATTCTAGCTTTCTCCCAAGTCAATCCGGGATTTGGAAGTATATCCTGAATGTATCCTCCAAGCTTTGTTCCCATGTTTACCCCTGTGATATAGACTTCGTTTTGCGGCCACATACGTCCCCTGTAATAAAAGGCGTCTACGCCGGATGAGTTGCCGACTTGTCCATAAGATGCTTTTAGCTTCAGGTAGGGCACTATTTTTTTTGCATCTTTCCAGAAAGATTCGTTAGAAACAGTCCATCCGGCAGATATTGTAGGGAAGAAACCGAATTTGTGTCCCGGACCAAATTTGTGAGATCCCTGATAAGCTCCGATAACATCGATGCCATATCTTTTATCATAATTATAGCCGAACCAACCATTTACGCTTTGGAATCGGGTTGGCAATACCATTTCATCATTGCTTTCATATTGTTCATAGAAAGCTAAAGCCGAAACTCCATGTTTTCCAAAGGTACGGTTATAATCTAATTGAGCCACGATACCGGTCCGGCGGAAAGAACTGGTATTATCTACCTTGTTTATCATTGAGTCATCTTCGCGGGTCCGGCGGAGAACATTCTCATTCGTCGCATCCTTTTCGTAATATGCAAAAGTTATTGTACGTCTGATAGAAGAAATTGTGCGTGAATCCATGGATAGAGCAACAGAAGCTTTTAATCCTTCTGTTATGAAGGAAAGATCCTGTGAGAGTTTTGTGCGGAAAGAACCATACAATTGTTTGTCCTGGAAGTAGCCAGAACGATTTAGCATTGCCCATGGATTTTCACGGAATGTATTTCCTGCTACAATTTTCCCATCTTCTGCATTGATAACATTGCCGTATTGATCTGTATATCCTTGGTCATTGTACCATTCTGGGAAGATTCCTTGCGGTAATGTGACTAGATTTTTATAGATATTTTCAGCTCCGCTGCCAGGGCCATTCTGACTTTGATACCAGCCATACAGATTTACATCCAGTTGGGTAGTGCGAGTTACGGCAAAATCGATATTGGAACGGATATTAAACCGTTCGGCAGAATGATTGGTACTATAATCATGTGAATCATCTGTATTGAAGTAGCCATTGTTACGAGTATACATTGCATTCACGAAATATGTACTTTTTTCTGTTCCTCCTTGGATATTAAGATTATAGCGCTGGCTCCATCGGATATCCTTCAAATATTTATCAGCCCAATCTACATTGGGATATAAAATGGAATTAGGATCATTCTTAGCATAATTCATTATATCATAGTTCGAATACAAGGGAGCCAGATTGTCATTATGGCGGGCTATGTTGTGCTGTCTTGCATAATCGGCTGCGTTTAATGATTTTAATTCTTTAAGTGGTTGTTGAGCTATAATTTGAGCTGTCAATTCAACCTGTGGTTTTCCCTTTGCTCCCTTACGAGTTGTAACCAGAATAGCTCCACTGCCTGCACGCATTCCATATAAGGCTGTTGCTGCAGCATCTTTCAATACGGTAATTGATTCTACTTCGTGTGATGACAAAACAGCAAAATCCCGTTCCTGTCCATCAACCAATACTAATACATCGGGCGAATTACTCCTTTGCCCTCTTATCCAAAATGAATTCTGTTCATTCACTAATCCACCACCTTGCACTTGTCGGGCAAAATAACCAGGTACCAGTCCGGCTAATACTGCCGAAAGATTTGTAACAGGTAGATTGCGTAACTGTTTACCCGAGATTGTGTAGGCTGAACCGTTATAATCTCCCATAGGGAGTACACGATATCCTAAGTCCAAGGGTACATCTTCTTTGTTTTGGACATTTTGTGCCTGGCTTATAAGAAAACCAGGGAGTAGTCCAACCAACAAAATTTTTCTTAAAAACTTCATACGTATAAATTTTGAGTTAACACCATAGTAGATTGATTGATGATGAGCCACCTCATTTATCACCTTCAGTGTGGTGACGATCGCTGATGGGGGTATGAGAAGCCATTTTATTGTTATCATTTTGAGACATGAGAAACCAATATAGTTCCCCATGTCTCAAGTTTTTAGATTACTTCCATGATTCTACTCGTAAATCATTCACAGGATCGCGACGTAACACTAATTGTTCTTTCACTTTATAGCGTTTGCCTGCCAGTTCATAGGTGTAATTCAAGTTGATTTCCGGACAAGGTTTGTCTCCACTGTTGAAGGTGTAAGTCGGACTTTGGGCAATGTAGCTGCCATTTCCTTCAATGATTGTAACTCCTCCTTCTATACCTTCTATTTGAACATTGTAGTCTGAACCAGATTCGCCGTTGTTGTCGATTGTCAACTGGAAACGATTGATGTTGCTTTTTGCTAAGTTTGCTACTCCGGGTCTTAACAATTTATTTTTCGCGAGAGTACTTAGTTCCAATGTATTATTATTTATCAAGTCTTTTTCTTTATACACCACAGTGGTACCTTCTATTGTATTTCCATTATCGTCTACTTCACTTACTTCACCTTGAAGGTAGTAAACTCCGGAAAAGGAACTGACATACTTGATTGCTACAATAGAATAATCCGCTCCCTCGCGAATAGTGTTCATGGAACTTTCTGTAACTTTGAAAGGGAGAGCATAATGGGTAGTCAGACTTAACGGATCTGTATAAAAAGCATCTGTAAACTTGATTTCAACATCTGCTACAGGTAAATTAGATTTCCGCACTTTAAATATCTCCGGATCTTCCAATATGTAATACTCTTCGGGAAGAAGTGTAAGAGGAGTACCCTCTAATAAAGAAGCATCCAAGGTAAATTTAGCCCAATCATTCATGTCAACTTCTCGTTTACCTCCTAATGATACTCCTACATATATAGGCATGTCACGGTCTGATATTACTGTGCGCAATGGGTTCTGTAAAGCAAAACCAACATTTGTTGTTTCATAATCATGTGTATAATCTTCATAGCAAGACGTTAAACAAGTCGTCAAAGCAAGCAATATTATTTTTGCAATTTTCATAATCGTATATAATATTAGTTATTATTCCACCCCATATTATTTTTGAGGTTTGGGTTCTTTAATAATTCGTCGTTAGGTAACGGCAAATAGTAATAGCGAAGTGCATCCAACGGACGTTGTTCTATTTCTTTTATTTCATAAGAAAGACCGTTATCTGTTCTTGTCACTTGTATTCCTTCAATAGTGGTATCTAGGGGAAGTAAACAGCGGCGTAAATCCCAAAAACGGTGATCTTCGAAAGCAAATTCTATACGACGTTCATTTTGGATTAATTTCCGGAATGCTGCTTTTCCTTCAGAAGCTACTTCTGACAAATAGGTAGCATCTGTGATACCACCTGATTTTTCACGTATGATTTTTAAGACATCATAAGCACTATATTTACAGTCGTCACCTTTACCTTCAGGTCCCCATGCTTCATTGGCGGCTTCTGCATAATTCAGCCAAATTTCTGTTTTACGTAATAATGGGTTAAAGTGCCGAGAATTCAATGTTTGAATCGGATCCAGCATATTTTTTTGTGTAGTAGACAAGAACTTAGATAAATAATATCCCGAACGACTGGCATAAATGTGAAAACTCTCTGAATCTTTTCCACCTTCAGATACATCAATGTTTGAGTTATAAGCTCCAAATTTTTTTCCTTGATAATATAGATTCATATTGAATCGGTTATCTCTAGCTATCAAATACGGATCTTGCTCGTCATATAATGAACGTGAATCTGTTATTGGATAACCATTTTTGGCAGGAAAGGCGGCAGCTAAATTATGGGAAGGAATTGTTTGTGCATTTCCCAAATAAAAAGGAGGATAGTGTCGGCTTTCCATACCATGTACAAGTCCCATGTAGGTGCGGAATATAAAATCGGCCGGGGTATCACTGCCAGCGTCAGCCAAATCTTTAGCAGCCATCGCTGTAAAGGTATAGTTTATCCCTGCGTCTTTGAGCACTTCATTGGCAAAAAGAGCAGCACGTTCCCAACCAGCTTGATAAGTAGCTTCATTTAATACAGTAAAATTACCCATGCCATTTATTTGAATCACATCCTTGTCTTGATAAGCCGGACTTGCTGCATAGAGCAAAGTTCTTGCTTTAAGAGCATTTGCCGCTAATCCGCAAGCTCTACCAATTTTAGATTTTCCGACAACTACATCATCTCCTGTGTAAGTTACAGCAAACGTCTGGCAGCTTCTTCACAGTCGGAAACAATCTGGCTGACGCAATCTTTATACGAGTCACGTTTAAACAGGCTCGGCTTCGCAGATTCCTTATCACCAATGAAATGGTTGGTGATCGTATATCCTAATGCTTCTCCTTCGTCTGTTCGTCCTCCATAAGTTTGTAACAATTTGAAGCTGCACCATGCTCTTAAAAAATAGGCTTCACCAAGTAAACGAGTCTTTATTGCCTGATCAGTTTCTTTACTTACACGATTGTATATTACATCATCTGTAACTCCTTTTTCCATGAATAGATTGATGCTTTGTATCTTATCATACATATTGTCCCAATTTCCAAGTGGATTTGTTGATCGGCTGAATGCTCCCATGCTAGCTCGGTATACACTCGAACCATAATTTCGGGTTAGTGCATTGTCTGTTGCAGCATCTAAGAAATTATCATCATAATGATCCGGAACAACCATTAAATCTGCATATACTTGCGTCAAAACGGCTTGTGCCATATCGGGATTAGTCCATACGGTCTCACTGGACCATTCATTTGTTAATTTAGGGTCAAGCAGATCTTCACAAGAAACAATACTTCCCCAAACACAGGCTAACAGTATTAATTTGCTTATTTTCATATTTGCATATTTTTTAAGTTTAGAAAGAGACGGATAAACCGCCGGTTACAGTCATATAGGCCGGATAATTTGTGATTCCGGCATTTAATCTTTCCGGGTCCAGATCCTTTATTTTAGAGAAGGTAAGCAAATTTGTACCACGTACGAATAGTTTACATTTGTTTGCAAAGAATCTACCTGCTTATTTTCAAATGTATAACTAAGTTCTATATTTTTCAAACGGAAAAATGAGCCATTCTCTGTCCAGAAACTGGAATCACGAAAGTTATTGCTTTCTGTCGTTGTTGTTAATCGGGGCATTGTACCTGAAGGATTATTAACCTCATGGTAGCGATTTAATGCTAATTCAGAGTATCCATTCAGACCATTATTCCAATAATAAGCGTTTGTACATAATTGAGTAATACCTGTATGAAGAGTTCCTAACATATAAAGTCCAAACCCTTTGTATTTGAGGTCTACATTGATTCCCCAAGTGGTTACAGGAAAACTTTGCCCTAGGCTCATACGGTCATTATCATCTACAATCCCATTGTTGTTTAAGTCAGCGTATGCAATATCGCCGTTTTGATATATACCGTATGATTGTAATGAGTGACCTTCTAATGGAATGTCTTTTCCAAATAATCCTAGTGCTTGTAAGCCAAAAATAGTACTAGTAGGCCGTCCAATGGCTTTACGATAGCTTTCCACTCCTTCTATTTCGTTCCATTTATCTAATTTATTTTTTGAATAAGTCATATTGGCTCCGACTGTGTATAAAAAGTCCCGTCCGATATTCCCTTTCCAGTTGATTGCAATATCTATACCTTGATTAGTCACCTGACCGATATTTTCATACATGGTATAATTCCCTGCTGTAGCAGCATATTGGGCGTTATTCACTCCGATGATGTCTTTTCTACATTCATGGAAATAATTGAGTTCTGTGCTTAGGCGATTATTAAAGAATAATCCTTCGATACCAATATTAAACTCTTGAGAGTATTCCCATGTTAAATCAGGATTTCCCCAGCGAGCTAAACTAACTTTATGATCTGTTTGATCCTGGAAGAAATTATAGTTGCCATTATTATTCCAACCAGTTTGATACAAGAAGAATCCAGTATTACCTGTATAGCCTAATACACCGAAACTTGCTTTTAGCTTCAGAAAGTTAACAGCTTTTGCTTCTTTCATGAAACTTTCATTAGAAATTATCCATGAAGCTCCTACAGCCGGAGAAAAGAAAAAACGATCGTTTTTATCAAATTTGTTGGACCCCATACCAGCCAGAGTCAGCTCGGCTAGATAGCGTTTGTCATAACTATAGTTTAAACGCAGAGAGATGTTGGCATCTTTAAAATCTTGTGTCATTCCTGTCATCTCATTCTTTGTATACCGGAATGCGCCAATTGCTGAAAAGTCATGCACTCCTAATGTGCGTTCATATCCTATATCTGCACGCATACCAAAATAGCGGTAGGTATTATTGGAGGCTATCTTTTGCGTTTTGGGCAAATCCAGCTTTTTCATCTGTGTATATCGGGTGATAGTTTCACCGTCTAAATCACTATAAGTGTCAATGGCATAGGTCGGATAAGTATTCCTTAATTCTTGACGTAAGTAACTATAATTGTCAAAAGTTACATAAGCATTAAATGTCAATCCCTTAACGTATTTATTGAAGTCAAAATTTGCTCCAAGGTTTGTCTGGCTATTTACATACCTTTCGGAAGTGTCACCTCCATAAACCATATCTGCATATAAATTGTCTACTATCCGTGTGCTGGCTCCGAAGAATGGCGTGCCATCTTCATTGGGGGTAAACTGTCCCGATAATGTTTCATTAGGAATAATGAAAGGGTACTCATTGGGACGATTAGAAGATAATGTACTGAATATGCCTGCACCATCTTTTGCTCCCCAGTTTTTCAGTTCCACACGAGCTGCAACATCTGCTGTTACTGTAAGAAAATCGGTGATTTTAATATCCAGATTACCACGTGCATTCATACGGTGTAAAGCCGAACGTTCTCCAACTTTTTCTAATCCGGAACCACCAGTATATCCACCAACTAATGCGTATTTCACACCTTCATTACCTCCATTAAACTCAATTGTACCTTTTCGGTAGATATTTTGGTTCAATAAGAACTCATTGTAATAATCAACATTTGGATACAATACATCATTGACTCCACTACTATTTCTGTATCCTTCTAATTGCGTGTCAGTATAATAAGGATTCATTCCATCGTTTATACGAGCTTCATTAAACAATTTTGAATAGTTGTAGGAATCCAGATACTTAGGTACACGTGTAGAGGCTGTACACCGTATTCTACCCGACACGAACAATTCGTTTATGAGCTTCTCCTCTTTTAGTACGTACCAAGACCACTCCGTTTGTGGCAGCTGCTCCATACAGGATTTTGGCTGTAGCATCTTTTAAAACTTCGATGGATTCTATTTCTTCCGGTAAAATATCATCTATCGGACGTTCTATTCCGTCAATAATAACCAAGGCCGTATTTGTTCCATTATTGTGTTGTCCACGTACATATAATGTTGATGTGTTATAGCCCAAGCCGCCATCACCGGAAATAGCAATTAGTCCGGCAGCCTGTCCTTGTAAGGCATTGGATAATTGTAAATCAGGGTATTTTAATACATTTTCCATAGATAACTTGGATACTGTACCTACCAGGTCCCGCTGATACGTTTTTCCACCGTCTGCACGTTCGTGTATGTCCCTTTCTGAAGCATATAGATCTTCATTTTGTAATTTGATGACAGTGGGTTGTTCTTTTGCGAGGTTTATTACAACATCTTTATAACCGAACGCTTCAATTAATAAGGTTCCATCAGCTTTTGTTTTGAGTGCAAATTTTCCATTTGCATCTGTATAGTTTATAATAGAACCTTCACCGCTCAATACTGTTACTCCGCTTAGCGGTTTACCTGTGTTGTCTGTCACCAGCCCTTTCACTTCAATAAGGGCTGTTTTTTTCTTTTTAGGTTTATCCTGTGCTTCTAGCGAAGTGGCTATGCCGGATAATATAGCAGTGACAAACAGAATAAATATGAATTTATTATATCTTTTCATTTGATTAAGCCATTTTAATTACCAATATGGGTTTTGTTGCAAATTATTCAATGCGTCTACGTCATGTTGAGGCAAAGGATACCAGTAATTCTTCTTTGTAAAAGAACGCACTTCCGGAGTTATATCGATTTGTTCATAATCATAAGTCAATGTAGACTTATCCGTGATACTTCCATGATTAGATTCTCGTGGTGTGAATAATGCTCCTTTAATAGGATAAGTATCCTTGAATGTTTCTTCCAAGATCATCCAGCGGCGGATATCCCACCAACGATGATTTTCAAACATTAATTCTACGGCACGCTCACGGCGATAAGCTGCACGGAATTTATCAGGATCGGCTACAATATCTGATGGCAGATCTGTTAAGCCAATTCGTCTGCGAAGAATATTAATAGCTTCTGCAGCTGATATAGGACATCCTTCAATAGTTGCCGTAGCACTTCCACAACCCTCAAATAGCGCTTCTGCATAATCTAAATAAATTTGCGAAGCACGGATATATATGGTGAGGAAGCGATAGTCCCACCAACAGTTCGGATTGTTCTTTTCAAGATACTGATTGCATTCCGGCCACATGAACTTTTTACACATAAATCCTGTGAACATTCGTTTGTTGCAGTCTTTTTGAGTTAACATGTGCTGATAGGCTGCTCCTCCTTTGTAGGTTGTAATGTAATAGATACGTCCATCAGCGTAATGTCCCCAAGTTGTTCCAGGTAAAAGTATGTTGTTGTAGAAACGGGGATCACGATCCTCAAATGGTTTATGGTCATAGTCAAGTGCATAGCCGCTTCGTGGGTCATCAATCGGGTAATAAATACCGTCTGCTCCCTTCTTGTCAAACATGTTGAGATATTCAAACTTGGGCAGCACATGGAATTTCCATCTGGTCCCGAACCGAATGCAAGATCCTCATATTGCCAGAATGTGCGGATAGTGCGTTTTTGGTTTTGATTAGCAGCGTTAGGAAATTGTCGCTTGACCCAAATGTATTCCGGTTGATGCACAGGTGGATATTTAAAATAGAAAACATTCGTATATTCTTCTTTACTAGCCAACCATAGGGATAAGGGGCAGACTTGCTTCCATCCATATAACGTATTACTTCATAAGCTGATTTTGCTGCGGATTTTGCGCGTTCCGTGTCATAGCCTTTGTTTTCTGTAGAATTTAAATCATTCTGCATCAATGGACTTGCATCAAACAACTGTGCCCATTCTTTAAGTGCCATTGCTGCAATTTTTGTGGGTCTTCCATAGTTTGGATCATCCCAACTGTCAGGTAACATGTAGATTGCTTTTTGTATATCTTCCATCATCCAGTCGTGTGATTCATGGTAGGTCATACGGGGAATATCATCATCTCCACCTTCAAAGACCTTGTCAATAATAGGCATCCCCCCATATCTTTTGATTATCTGAAAGTAGAACCAAGAACGATAGAAATAAGCTTGTCCCAGAATCTCATTTTTTTGTTCAGGTGTCAAAGGAGCCTTATCGATATCATTAATAATGCGGTTATTGATACGCAACGCCTTATATGATCGAGATATAGCTGTACTTCCAGCATTACCGATTTCGAAAGTCTTATTTGATTTGGCATTACTTAACCAGTTTCCGGAATGTAAAGTAAAAACGGCAGATGAATTATCTGTAGTTGCCATTTCGTCTGCAAAGAGACCGACAAATGCACGTCCATTTTCCCAATTATCCATCACCATAACATTTTCCAATTGGTTGAAAGATTGGTCTAAGAAACCTCGTAAGGAATAGTAATCCCTAAAGATATCATCTTCTGTCAATCCTACATCTTCCCTTTTATCTAAGAAGTCTTCACAGCTTGTCATCCCGCCAAGAATGAAAACTGAACAGATATATAATAATACTTTTCTCATCTTTATTTCTTTTGAATATGATTAAAATGAAACTCTTAGTCCTAAAGTGTAAGTACGGACAATCGGATAGCTGCCAACACCTCCTGTTTCAGGGTCCACGCGTTTGTCCCCTTTCCAGAAGGTTAGTAAATTATTCCCGTTCATGTAAACCTGAAGATTAGAGATATGGGCTTCACTCAACCATTTTTTAGGGAATGTATATCCTATCTCCATGTTCTTTAATCGTATATACGAATAGTCGGAATAGCGATAAGTACTTTCCACTTTGTTGTATGTATTGTTCAAGTGTGTAGCAGGTCGCATAACACCCGATGAATTAGCTGTTTCCGGCGTCCATCGTTCCATGGATTTTGGTTGAACACGTATGTTTGAAGCTGGAAAATCCCACAGATATTGATCGAACTGTAACTTATATATATTGCGTGGCGAATAGAGCATTGCACTGAAGTTAAGTCCTTTCCAATTGAACCCGAAAGAAAATCCGATGGTAGTCAATGGGTAATTCAATTCGTCTACAACTACCTTGTCGTTTGAGTTGATTATCCCGTCTCCATTGAAGTCTATATAGATAAGGTCTCCCGGAATTACTTGTGATGCTGTAGTACCATTTATAGCTGTTTGTGCGTAATTGAACACATCGTCTATCGAACCATAATTACCGATCGCAATAAAACGGTTTTGATAATCAATCGGTTTACCTGCAGCTTTCAAGTGCTCATCCGCATTTCTAGGATCATCTTTATAGACAATCCGGTTTTCGCTGGCTGCAAAAGTTAAAGCTCCCCAGTAATTAAAATTACGTCCGATTTTGTCATTCCAGCGTAACTCTAATTCTAAACCATGATTTTTCGTTTCTCCTCGGTTGATAGCGTTAAAAGTAGCTCCTACAATGGAAGATGTGGTTTGTGGAGTCATTAGAATATCTTTACGATTCTCTTTAAATAAATCCAAAGTTAAATCTAACTTATTCCATAAGCCAATTTCTATTCCAAAGTTATGTTTAGTCGCTTTTTCCCATGTTGAAGTCAAGTTAGCAATATCTCCTTCTGTATAGAGCGGGCTATGTGTGACTCCTTGTGTATTTCCTAATTCAATACTTCCTAAAGAATTAAATAATTGGATGTAATTCCAACGTGCAGCAGCTGCATCACTACCGACTTTTCCGTATGAATATCTAAATTTTAGGTTAGTCAGCACATCTCCAACATGTTTCTTTATAAAAGGTTCTTCTGAAGCACGCCATCCCAAAGAATAGGAAGGGAACAGGCCGAAGCGTTGTCCTCGGGCAAATTTTTCCGAACCTGTATAAGAGATATTCATCTCTGCCAAATAACGTTCTTTCCAGTTATAAGTAACACGTCCCACCCATTCTTCACGATAACTTGGGAATTTGATAACTTTATCATCTTTTGAATCAGATACTTGACGGTTCATCAGAGCTAACGCTGTTACATTATGACTCCCGAATGAACGATTATATTCCACAGAGAATTCGTAATATAACTTACGATTATAACCATCCAAATTATCATAAGAAACGTTGGGAGGGAGTTCAATATCCTCATCATTTGGCCATCGTTTTTCCAAAATCATGGGGTAAGTGAGGGAACCATCTGCATTGACTATCGGATTAGAATAATCATATTCGCGATGGTATTTAATAATACTGTTTCTGGATTCAAAATCATTGTTACCCCAAATTTCACCAGTCTTTATACTAGAACGAGTAGTGGAAGCAGAGGTGTATGAAACTTTAGCGGCAGCTTTAGTCCTTTAGTTAGAAAGTCCAGTTTTTGTTCCAAACGAACATCATACCATCCTTGAAAGGTTTTATACAGTTGTGATCCATTTGTATTCATATTACAAACAGGATTATAGCCGGCAGTAGATCCATCTCCCCAATAGCCATCACTATACTTTATCGGGAAGGAATTGGTTGGTGCCGCAATGATTCTAGTGTACACATCATCAGCAAAATTGTCATTGCGGTATCCCATTTTCCCTGCAATATTTACTGATAAGGAAGTCGTTTTAGTTAAATTAAAATCTAAATTTGAACGCCAGTTATAACGGCGATAGTAGTTCCTTGGATCAAAATTCTCCTGTTTCTGTAAATCATAAATATCACCGTCATTTTGATAACCGATGGAGGCGAAGTAACGCATGAAATTGGTTCCTCCGCTGATATTCACATTATATTGTTGGGAAAAACCTGGTTTAACCAACTCATCCCACCAGTCTACTTGTGGAAAGACATCATTATAAGGGCCGTAGTTGCCTGTATCAAAAGCATTTGACCAAGCATTGATGACAGATTGTTTAATTTGTTGATTCCAGTTGTTGTCATTAGCTACAGCTTCATTATACATTTTCATAGATGTAACATAATCTGCCCATTCCATATTTGCAGTAGTCTGTTTAATACCAAAGCTTGTAGAAAAATTGATGTTTGGTTTCTTATCTTGTCCGCGTTTGGTTGTTAACAATATTACACCATTTGCACCTCGAACCCCATATACAGCTGTAGCAGAAGCGTCTTTTAGAATAGATATAGACTCGATTTCATTCATGTCAACATCGTTCATATCCCTTTCTATACCATCCACTAATACTAAAGGGTCAGAGTTTTGCCAGGAAGCCTTACCACGAATGTACATTTTGGTATCACTTGCTCCAGGCTTGCCTGACGTATTGATAGCTACCAAACCATTTAGTTTGCCTTGTAAAGCTTCTGATACAGAAGTAATATTACCTCCTTTCAACAATTCTTCTCCTTTAGTTTGGGTAATGGCGCCTACACTTGATACCTTTTTCTGAATACCATAACCTACTACCACTACTTCTTCTAGTTGCTTGCTGTCTTCTTCCAGAGAAATGATAGGCTCTTTTTTCAGATCATCCACTTTGATTTTCTTTTCTTGATAGCCGATATAAGAGATTTTGAGTACGGCATTAGCAGCTACAGATAGCGTAAACCGACCATCTATGTCAGAAATGGTACCATTCGAAGTGCCTTCAACAGTAATATTTACTCCTATTAAAGGTTCATTACTTTTTGCATCTACAATTTGCCCTTTAATGCTATGATTCTGTCCCCAAAGTAGAGGAGGAGAGAGTAGCAGAGCTAGAAAGAGTAGACACATCCACTTAAATTCCAAGTTTTGATGTTTCATAGTAATAACGTTAAAAAGTTGTGTGTATAAAAAACATTTCTTATTTCTTTTTTTCTGTTTTGGGTAAGGTTCTACTATACAGCGTTTAGCCCATATTTTGTAAGCCTTTGTCATTTCAACTACTTTTTGCCATAGCATTATTGATGAACAATAATGCTATGGGCAAAATGAGATAATTTGATTTTATAGTAATATTCTTTAAAGATCTCATATGCATAAATTTGAAGTAAACGTCGTGCTAACTTTATTGATTATTCTGAACTTTATCTATTAATACCTTCATCCAGTATCCTCCGATCACCGAACGGGCTCTGAAGCCTACCCATCTACCGCTGTCTGTATGGTGCCAGTCGCTGATAGGTACACGAGAGACTGTTTCATTGATATATTTATAGACAGGATCAGAGAATTTCTGGAAAGTTTCCTTATCTGATGACATAGCTGCCGTCCACATGATCCAGTCGGATTTTGTGTATTCTTTACGAGAATCCAAAGGGAGTCCATAAGGATTCTGTTTTGTTAGATAATAATTGAGCTCTTTTCCAATTACATTATTAGGAAATAAATTCAGATTCCACAACTTATCCCAAACCATATTGTATTTTTGGCTCCAGGTATCTTTACGGTCAAAAGCCAGACGGTAATGATCTCCCTCATTCGCCATTTCTTCCCATTTCACCGCCATTTTCTTGGCTATAGCCGCATATTTGTCTGCTACATCATTCAATCCGAGCATCCGAGCAATTTCACTGTATCCGGCCACTCCCATGATCGCTTTCACGGAAAGATTGGCATTATGAGCCCAATGTCCGGCGAAGTCATCCGTGCAAAGTTGGTTTTCCGGGTCCTGTCCAGACTAAGTTTTTTTAGTTATTTAGTTTATTATCAGATATGTATAGCTAACATGTCTTGTTTCTGTGTTGTAATTAGTTGGTTTTTCGAGTGTTTTTGTAGTCTATAAAAATGATTTATTTCTAGGATTTGGGGTATCCCAGATTGTTTCAACAAATTCTAATTCTAGAATAAAATATCAACAGTTCATGCATGATAAAGAAATAATATATCCCCAAATGTAGTTTCAGGGATCAAATAAGATGGAATAAAGACATGATATATTAGTGGCGGTTTAAAACAGATTAAAATGATTCCATCCATTCACTTGACCGACAGATGTTTTTATATCCCTATCTCCATTATAAATCGCGAAACATTGTTCCGTTGGAGTATTGGATAGTTTAGCCCATTTTGAAATACCTTTAAAGAAATCCGGTGAATAAGTTGCTCCTGATTTGATTTCATAGGCATACTGTTTTCCGCCAACCATTCTTAATAAGTCAACCTCATTGCCAGTGCTATCACGCCAAAATGATAATCCCGGTTCGACACCTCTATTATAGGATTCTTTTACAAATTCATTGATGACAAGATTTTCAAACAATCCTCCACGTAAAAAATGAGTAGTTATTTGTTCTGCATTTTGTATGTCAAGTAAAGAACAGGCTAGCCCAGTATCATAAAAATATAACTTAGGAGTTTTTACCAATCGTTTGGCATAATTATTATAATCTGGTTTCAGTAAATAACAGATATAACTTGCTTCTAATATAGATAACCAGTTAGTAGCTGCTGTGACAGAAATTCCACATTCATTTGCTAATGATGAAAGATTTAATAATTGCCTATGCGACCTGCACATAATTTGAGGAATTTAATAAATTTACTTAGATCCCCAATATTACGTAATAATCTCACATCTCTTTCTACATATGTTTGTATATAGAAAGGATAATAATCATCCGGATTTATAGTTTTGTCATAAATGCGTGGATAAGCTCCCTTAAAAATTTCTTCATTTACACTGGATGGCAATATTTCTCCTTTTTCCATTTCATAATGCGAAAACGGTAGTAGCTTGAGTACTGCCGTACGTCCAGCTAATGATTGATTCACACTTTCCATTAATAAGAAGTTATGAGATCCGGCCAGCATATACATACCTTCTTTATTCTCTTTATCGGTATGCGTTTGGATATAAGAGAAAAGTGACGGAACTCTTTGAACTTCATCGATAATTGTTTTATCCGGGTAGGTGGAAAGAAATCCTCTCGGATCATCTGTAGCAAATAGTCTCATATCAGGATCTTCCAAAGACACATACTCATAGTCCTGAAAGGAATTCCTCAATAATGTTGATTTTCCAGATTGTCTAGGTCCTGTCAATGTAACAATCGGATATTTATTTGCCATTTCAATTAGCTTGGATTTCAGTATTCGTTCTATCATTGCTGCTCTTATTTTACTGTTTGCAAATTTAATCTTTAAAAGTGAATTTGCAAAACTTCTCTGTTTTTTAATTTAAAGTTCTCTATTTATATTAGATCTTTTATAATCATATCTGCAGCATATTATAAGTAATTATAATTTAAGCAGCCTGTCATTGAGCTGGATTTAAACAATGGCAAGCTGCTTATTATTTATCTTATATTCAATAATATACCTTCTATCTGTTCTACGGAGCGTATCAAAGCTATTTTAGCATCAAAGAATTTCTTAAAAACAAGAACTTACATTCAACAACTGATTCGCATGAATAATTAAGGTTGCATTGCTTCATTTTAAACAGTGATGCTTATGACTAATTATTTTCTAGTGCTGTATTCAATCGGAGAACACCTTCCAAAAGAGAAGCTCCACTTGCTTGTGCGCCCATAGAAGCAATATTTCCAGTAAATATGGATCCCCAATAATAGTTACAATACATTTCCGGATAAGTTCCACGAATCAAGTTTGCGCTCAACGTTTCTGCATTTTTTCGCAGGAAAAGAATCAGATTCTGCCTAAGTGTACTATTAGCAGCTTCATCCAATGCCAAATTGACTATATAAGGAATCAAAACAGCTTTAAAGATGCTTTGGTCCATAGACGGACCTTCATTACGCAAAATGCCATTAGTTAAGCACCTATTACTGGTTGTGACATAGCTAATTACTTTTTCTGCACATGTCAGATAATATTTTCATTTGTAATATGATACAATTGCCTACTTGCTTCTCCATACGTACCTTGCGTATAGGTTAAAGGAGGTTCCTCTATTCTACCATCTCCCAATGTTAAGTAATTATTGTCGTAGGCAAATTTATGAAGTATTTTAGCATCTGATAAATACTTATCTTCATTGTATTTTTTATACAATTTGGCAGCCATCAAAGCACCGGGAGCATTGGTACATATATTCCGGCTTCGCCCATTAGAATTATTTTCATTATTCCAAGGAAGTCCAGTTCCTTTATCATCTGTCCATTTTCGTGTAATAATGTAAGCGTCATACAACCTCTTGGCTGTATCGGCAAACTTATTATCGTCTAACACTTCTGACATTCGTAACAAAGTCAGACCAATCCAACACATATCATCAGTATATGGATTTGAAAAGCCTGTAGGATCGTTGTTGTCGTGATGATAATTATTTCCATGATTTTGAAACCATCTTTCAAAATATTCTTTATATGTCGCAGCCAATATAGGATTATTATCTTTGATACGTTCATAAGAATACAATACCACATCAATAGCATGAGCCTGTTGCCAATAAATATAAGTATTAGCCGAATTTCCAGATATATTTTGGGGTGATACCCAAAACGTTCCTTTCGTTTTATCCATAAACTGTTCAATAAGCACATACGTACAACTATCTGCCAAAGGCACTCCCTTATTCGATGGAATAGCAGTAATGGTGACTCTTTCTGATTTTCTTCCGTAGTTATCCACCACAACAACAGATATGAAATAAGGCTCTGCGGATGTCAACCGGAGTACATACCTTCTCCTTTCTGGATCGTATTCACTCTTTTTTCGTCATTGGAACCTTTCTGTTTATAATAGATTTCTACCCTAGCATATTGGTCACAGTAATCGGATTCGTCCATGTTAGATAAAGTTCATTGGGATTTTGTGTAATCTTAGCCTTCAAATTCGTCACTGGTGCAATTGTTATTTGCGAAGTATCGGTGTTACCTTCTATTGTATTGGCATCCTGTTCATTTGTTTCTCCACAGCCAATACATGAAAATATAAAAATTAAAAACAATACATATTTATTCATTGCGATTAGTAATAAACGATTGAAATGCTGTGGATATTTACAAATATCCACAGCATTTACAATCCCCATTTATAGTTTATTTATTTTTCGGTCAACCTTTAGTTCCTTCTTCCCATTCGATAGCTTGGTCCTCATCCGGAATTTGAGTATTGATTTGACGTTCTAATGTCAACGAACCCATTACATGAAATTCAGTTTCGACACCGGGAATCGTTGTATAGTCTTTGAACGTATAGTTGATATTATTGATAATAATGGTTCGGTGCATTAAGTAGGGACGGATAGCGTCCATTGACTCCGTGATACTGTAAGAAGCAGTGATCTCATTATTAAAATCATCTTTACCGAGCGCAAACTGCATTTTATTATTTGGATCTGCCGGAGAAAGCGTTACTGTTCCATTATTGTTGAATTTTGCTTTAATCCGATACCCTTTCCTGTCTTGACGAGTTTCATCAAATAAACCTGCATAGAAGAATAACGTTTCATCGTCAACTACATACATCATGACATAATTCTTCACGTATGGTGCATCTGTTTCTGAACCATTCAAATATGTTTTGTAATTTACAGCACTATAATTTCCTGAATAATCATTGAATGGCATCACACGAAGCAATGCCTTCCGATAGTGCTTTCGATAGTTTGGGGTATAGTTTCCATCAGGTGATTCTTCGATAGTCAATGGTAATACCCATTTGTCTGATAAGTCGATGCCTCCATTGAAAAGTCGATAGGCATTAATGCTACATCTTGCCCGGCATTGATCTGCACCGTTTCTGAATGAGAGTAGAATTTTTTTGGCAATACTTGATAGTACAAGTCGGTACGATTATTGAAGCGTTCTTGGTTTAGTACTTTTAAGGTATCTGTATCCAAACCAACATGTACTGTAATGTTACGTTCATTGGTGGTAGATCCGCTCACAATGATTGGTAACTGAAATGTCGTCTTTTCATTACCAGATCTATAGCGTACATTGATTCGAGACACACCATCACTGTTAATGGGAGCTTTAAATGATATATAATGTGTAAACTGTTCATTTTCCCATTCATCATTGCACGAACTACATAAGCCGGCTATGGGTAACAGATATAATAAGATATTTTTCAGTTTCATATTCTAGTTTTTTTAGATTAATCATTGTAGGTCCATCCCGGGTTTTGGGTCAGAAGTTTATTTCGTTTCAGTTCACTGTGCTTGATGGGCCAAAAATACATTTTCGGTGAGAAAGTAGCAGAAAGATTTGATATAGGAACCGGTGTGTGGAACAGGTCTTTATTGGCATTACTCATAAATGTATAACAACCGTAAACAGGCATTGCTTCCTCTACTTCCGCATCTTTCCAGCGTCGAAGATCATAGTAGCGTTTTCCTTCAGCAAAGAGCTCAATCTGACGTTCGCGTTTTAGTTTGATGCGAAATTTAATCGGGTTACTATATGTATCTGCATCATAATCGGGCACCCCGGCACGCATGCGTATTGGTTTTATACCTGTACGCATATCTTCTACGTTGCGGCTGATTGTGTAAGTGATGGAGCCATCCCAAGAAGGAACTTCATAACTAGCAGTCAATTCATTCAAAGCTTCTGCATACATCAGCAGGATATCAGCATATCGAATAGCTGGTTCATCTTTATCTTTTACCTTGGCTGCATCGCTATTATAATAGGTATCATCAGGATGCACATATTTAGCTACCCCAATGCCGGTGCGCAACCAGAACATACTATTTGCATAACCATTTCCATCTCCGCGATAATAGAATACTTGTTGATCTTGATTCTGAACTTCTGGTTCATTACCTAGATGCCAGTACATACCATTATAAGCAATGGACGCATAGAAACGTGGTTCACGTTCAGCATATTGCAAAGATACTCCATTTGGAAGCGGTTTGTGATCTGTATTATTTGTTGTATAACCAGTTGCGCGAGGGCGAGTATCTATGCGTCCTTGATAAGCTGGAGTACCTGCATATTCAGAGTTCATTCCCGGACAGTCAGTGCCATCGCTCATATAATAGGCATCTACCTGTTTCATGGTGGCGCCGTGCGTATTCCATCCTTTAGCTACAGTGGGCAATTGATGAATGACCATATCTTTGATGCGTTCACCGGAAATATTTTTTCCACGAGTAAAAATCAATTCAGGATTGTCCATAGCAGTTACCTGTCCGTTGAATAGAGAACGATAAGATTCGAACGGATCAATATTCTGCCAACCTTCTGGAAAATTTTTATAACTATATTCCGGGTGAATCGGAGGAGCGATGGTAGCAGGAAAAGCAATAGAATGAGTCGACCGGAAATCGGCTGTATAAATATGGTAAACGCCTAGTCCCATCACATCTTTGCAAGCAGCTGCTGCTTTAGCCCATTTACTGTTGTCGTATACAGGATTTAATAAACGTTTCCCGTCACGGTTGGTCATTTGCTGTGCATACGCATCATCGTTGCCATTCATTAGCGGACTTGCAGCATAAAGCATTGCCAAAGCACGGGTAGCTAAGGCGGCACCGCGAGTAGGACGGGTAATGGAAAGCTGGTCTCTTTTCAAAGGTAAACCCTGTGCTGCCAAGACCATCTCTTTAGCGATATAATCTACACATTCATCGTATGTATTGCGGGGAAGTTCCAAATCTTCGTATGACTGATTGTAATCAAAACCCTCATCCGGAACCAGTGGAATAGGACCATACTTCCGGAGTAACAACCAATAGTAATAGGCACGAACAAAGCGGGCTTGTGCTTTGAGGTCAATGATTTCCTCCGCACTATGCTCAATGCTCATATCTGCATACTGGATGAAAATAGAAGCCTGTCGAATACCATTATAACAACGGTTCCAAGTATCTTGGAAGTGTTTCATCGTATGCTCCTTCACGGAATTTATTATAAGATAAAGCACCGCCTTTGGTTGCATCCACTGTAACATCATCATCGCCATAATACATGCAATCATCAAACACAAAAGGTGTATTACGTTTACTTGCAACATCACAACATTGTCCCAACAAATAGGTATACGCCTGTGCCAACCATTGTTCTGTTTTTTTATAGTCGGTAAAAACTTTATCAATTGTTTCTCTATCCTCAAAAATGTAATCAGAATCCAAATAATCGGAACAAGAAGTGGAACTGATCGCAAAAATTGCGACTAATAGTATATATATTTTTTTCATATCATTAATCATTTATAAGTTAACGCTCAAACCTAACGTTACGGATTTGGACAATGGATATTTCTCTCCATTATTGCTACCCATTTCCGGTCCCAGAGTTTGAAACTAGACCATGTAAGTAAATTGGTTCCAGTCAAGAAAATACGTACATTATTAAAATGTATTTTGTTAACCAGTGCTTTGGGAAGTGTGTAGCCGATATCAACCGTTTTCAAACGTACGTAGGAACCGTCACGCAACCAGTAAGTAGAGTTGCGGTAGTTATTAGTATAAGCATAAATCGTTGTATTTCCATTTCCTTGGTCCGTGTAACTTAGGCGGGGGAAAGTAGCATTGGGATCCTCGTTGGCTGCAATACCTAATTTCTCGGCAGTATCCGCATCTACCCAGCGATTATCCAAAGTTCCTTTAATAATATTACCCCATTGCCCTTCGCTGAAAGCTCTGATACATTTCCCGGACAAGAAAAACTGCGACTTGCCCGCGCCTTGAAAATGCAAATTGACATCAAGTCCTTTCCATTTAACAGAAAGCCCAAGACCATAAATCAGATTCGGACGATTAGTAGCTCCTACTGCTACAATATCGTTGTCATCCACTACACCATCACCATTTACATCTTTGTATTTAATATCACCGGGCATTACAGGACCATACTTTTGAGTAGGACTATTGCGAATATCATCGTAATCCTTGAACAGTCCTAATGCAATCAATCCTTTATTCTGGTTCACTCGATAGCCCTTTTGCATTTGATAGGGATATACATTGTTAGCTTCGTCTCTTTCAATAATCTCATTTTTGCTGTAAGTCATATTACCACGTACTGTCAAACTTACCTGATTGAACCTCTGTTTGAAAGAGAAATTGCCATCGAATCCCTTGGAATTTACTTTACCGACATTTGCAAAAGGACTCTTTCCTTGCAGGCCAATCATGCCAGGCAAATACTGGCGTTGCATGAAAATTCCGCTACGGCTTTCATCAAAGTAATCAACTGTCAATTTGAATTTGTCATCAAACAAAGCCAAATCTACTCCCAAATCTTTCTTCGTTGCCACCTCCCAAGTAACTTGGTCGGAAGCTAGTTCTGTGTAAGTTAATCCTGTGAATCCATAAGAACTACCGTAGTTTGCCCAATCATAACTATTGCCTTCGCCAATTGCGTACAGATAAGGGAAACGTACATCTGCATTGTTATGACGAATCTTATCATTACCTACTTTACCATAAGAGAAACGCACTTTGAACATACCCATCCATTTCCAATTCTTTTTGATAAATGATTCTTCTGCAATGTTCCATGCTAAAGAGTATGCTGGGAAGAAACCGAAGCGATGTCCTTTTGCGAAATTCTCCGAACCATTATAGCCGAAGTTGAAATCTACGAAATATCGATAGTTCCAGTTATACGCAATTCGCCCTGCCAATCCTTGATTACGTCTGTTGACACCATTTTTCAGATCATCACCTAAGTCTTGTGTTTTGATGTACGAGTCCTGTGTGTATTTCAACGTAGCATTGAGATGATGTGCCTTAAAACCGCGTTCCCAATTAAGCATCATATCTAAAAATTCACGACGGTTACCGCTAGAACCACTTTCTTGATGCATATTGCTACTGTCCGAAATTTTCTTGAATACCAAATTTCCATTTTCATCGCGTGAACGTTCGGCACTCCATTGCTCAGGCCATTTACGACGATTGATGTGATTGTTATTATAGGTATCATAGCCGAAGCGTCCAACAAATTTCAGACCTTTGGTGATAAACTTCAAATTCTGTTCCAACGTAATATTTGTCTGAATCACATTTTCCCAGTTTTCATTGAATCCAGTCTGTGTAGCTGCTACCCATGGGTTTGTTTTGTTGCCTGTACCTACTGCCGGAACACGACCGTTGGAATAAAGTAAAGGAGTACGAATGGCGGTATAGCCAAAAAGTTCACCCCATACATCTGCATCACCCAGTCCCGGACTGTTTCTCTTAGATAACCAACCGGATACACCTAACTTTAATAGTGTAGTTTTCGTGATATCAATATCTGTATTCAGACGATAGTTGTAACGACGATAGTTTGCATTAGTGTTGTAATCGTCTTTCAACGCTTTATCAGTGTTGTACATGCCTTCTTCATCAAGGTAACTAATAGAGGCGTAATACCGTGCAGTAGAACCACCACGCTTAAATTCAGGTTAACGCGGTGTTGCCATGAGCCTTTCCTCAACAATAAATCCATCCAATCCACATTCGGATAGAGATCTGGGTCTAATCCGTTTTTAGAATCTCCAGTTCCTCCGGTTGATATACAGGTTCATAATTGCGTGTAATTCGTGACTCATTCAATAGGTTTGCATACGAAATCCCGTCTTCAAATTCAGGTGTAATAGTGCGCATGTTGTAGGTGGTTTGTGCCTTTATGTCGATCTTGATTTTCCCGGATTTACCATGTTTAGTGTTAATCAATACAACGCCATTAGCTCCTTTAGAACCGTATATTGCAGTAGCGGAAGCATCTTTCAAGATAGAAAAGTCTTGAATATCCTCAATGTTGATTTCATCCATGCTACGTTCGAACCCATCTACTAAAATATAAGCACCGGTTCCAGCCCCAAATGTGGAAATACCGCGAATCCAGAATTCTGAAACATTTTGTCCTGGTTGACCGGAAGTCTGGCGGGCTAATACACCTGCAACGTTACCTGCCAAAGCATTAACAACACTAGACGACGGATTAGCCATCAGATGTTCCATGTCTACTGTAGTGATGGCACCGGTTTGTACCAATTTACGTTGTGCACCGGTACCTGTGATTACAACCTCATCAATAGTAGTAGCTACATCTTCTTCCATTTTTATATTGACCGAACGCTGTTCCTTAATCAATACTTCTTGTGTCTTATATCCAATATATGAGAAGACCAGTCGGTTATAAGGTTCTACTTTAATGGTATATTTCCCGTTGATATCAGTAATGGCTCCTAATCCGGGAACATCCTTGACGATAATATTCACACCAATAAGCGGTTCCTTATTACTGTCAGAAACAATACCCGATACAGTAACAGTTTTCTGAGCCATTGTGTCGGTTACTACACATAGCAACAGTATACATAAAATTGTTATTTTTTTCATTTTTATACGGTGTTTATTCATTAATATCTTCTTCAGGCACATCTTCTTCAAGGCCAATCTTTCTGATTCGATAGTTGTTGGCGTCTCCCACATATATCGTATTATCACGCTCATCCCACGCAATTCCTTTAGGCCGGTTAAAACGTGCATCTTCTCGTAAGCGGCCATTTGCATACCCCCATGGGTTTGAATTCAAACTAGCGCTACCACGTCCGGCATAGGTAGTCACTTGACCCAAAGGAGACAAGATACGAATGGCATGATTATGCCTGTCTGTCAAATAGAAGTCATATTCATCCGAATTTCCGGCATATTCTGGGTTCTTTACAAATACACCAGAGTAGGGATTACCGAATCGAGCCTGATTACCGACCCCATCCTGATAAACATAAGTGTCTTTGTTACTATTAACACCTGCAATGACATAGGGAGCGGTAAAGGTTTCCCCATTGAAATCTGAGCGAAGAATATAATTGCGATTGATGACCATGAAATAAGCATATTTACCAGTTGGATGAATCATAATATTGAACTCCCATTCTTTGTCTTGCACTTTTAATATTGTCTGAGCGGCATCATCTGCTGTACCAGGTCTGACAGGGGTTGTTCTCTTTCCTGTTGCAAATTCCTCTATAACATATTTCTTTACCCGATAAAGCAGACTGTTCTGGTAATTGGAGAAGTAGAGGTCGCCAGTAGTAGGATGTATTGCAGCAGCTTGGCATCCTTGGTTCTGTGCGATCACCCTTCCATTGCCCCACGTGAACCCACACGGCTTCGTTCCTCCTTCAATTCGATCGAACATCATAACAGCCGTACTATTAACATTTCCTTGCGCTAATCCTACAATCATGTGATATTTTCCATTGTCATCTTTATAGAAATCAATGGTTCGGCAACGCTGTGAGCCTACAAATGAGTTCTTGGGAATCATTGTATAGACCTGCTTGTTTGTGAAGTCAAAACAACGAATACCTTGTCCTACACCTTCAGCGTCCCCTGCGTCTTCTGCATCATATAGCAAATTATGGTCCTCCGGGTCCCAAGTCATAAAACAGGGATTCGTAATGGAGCCACAATCATTAAACGGACCATCTTTTGCTGAATTGGAACCTTGCTCACTAGTTGCACCACACAAGGAACTTACCACCACTTGGCGTTGATATTCAAACTTAATTTCGGCTACCTCGGCTGAATAGATTTCTTCTCCTTGTTTGATAGTTACCTGGATTTCACCCGAATAAGCCTTCGTTGGTACAATACAATATATGACAGTTGATTGTACGTTGACCACAGGCGCCTTCTGTCCGCCGATAGTGACTTCTATCAGAGACGGGTCATTGCCGAAGTTTTCTCCATAAATAAGAACCTTCTGACCTGCAGCACCATTAGTCGGACTGATTTCCTTGACACTAATAGGAAGCTGCGGATTAAAGGGACTGCCACCACTTCCTTGAGCCGGAGTGACTTCTTTTCCATTATCGCAACTCTGTAATAGAAAAGTGGTCAATGTAAACATTCCCCATAAAATGCCCAAACAGGCTTTCATTACTTTTTGTTTCATAATAAATTAGATTAAATATGTTAATAAAATCGCATAAGCAATAAGTATTACTTGTTTTTCTGTATAGGATATTTATTTCTGAAAGTAGGGTGCCACTTCCAAGATGGAAGGTGCGTTACTCTTGACGGAAGGCCATCCATCGTTACTCCAAATCAGTTTATCCATTAAAACATATCTTCCGTTTTCGGCTTCTTTCTTCTTGTAACCGTGGTAGATGATCCAGTCAGTTCCTACATCATCCTGAATCAGAATGGAGTTATGTCCAGGTCCTGCCCAAGTTTCATTGCCACTCATAATGATTTCACAATAATCATACAACATATCCCTTCCTGTCTTATCTAAATAAGGTCCAAGCACATTCTTTGAACGCCCTACCACAGTTTGATATGTACTGGTTGCTCCATTACAACAAGTTCCTATGGAAGCAAACAAGTAATAATATTCTCCACGTTTGTATATGTTGGTCCCTTCAAAACGATTTCCACAAATACGCTTCTTCAGGACTGGGGTTCCATCCGTTTTTTTCTTTATTTCCAGGCCATTATCCGTGAGTTCTGTAGCATAGATACCCCGAAAACTTCCCCAAAACATATATTTTTTGCCATTGTCTTCATAAAAGAACTGGTCAATGGAATTTTGTACCCCAATCACTTTCGAGTCGATCAAACACCCTTTGTCTATAAATGGTCCTAGAGGAGAGTCTGACACAGCAACTCCTACATTACTTCTCCACTCATCTCCCCATATAGCCCATGAATAATAAAGTACATAATGATTATTGAAATAACGTATCTCTGGTGCCCAAATATTGTGGTCGCCACCCCAAGTGGGGCGAGTAGCATCCGTGAAAGCTGTACCCTTATACTCCCAATTCACCAAATTTTTGGAACGATAAATAGGAACATTTCGAGTATTCTCTGTTCCATAGAGATAGAAATAACCATCTTGGGCACGAATTACTGTAGGATCTGGTGCGCTAAAAGCAATAATCGGATTGCAATAACCACGCACTAATGTCAATATCCGGACAGACTTATCTATTAACACTGTTTCGCTATCGGCATTCGTTAGACACAGAGGAAGTAGATAGTACGTAGGATGTAGTTTAGTTGATTGAATAGTTAATTTCGTAGAAGCTTGATTATTCCCTGCAGAATAAGTCAATCCACCAAGAGTATACGAGTCATCAGGTAGCAACTCATAAGATGTTCCATGAGCTGCATTATAATCATTTACCAACTGTACAGCCTCTGGTGCAACACTTAACGTACAATGAAATGTACTCTGGTTTGTGCCACTAAAATCATAATAAGATTTAATGTCTACTTCTACTTTTTCTTGGTTTAATAGTATTTCTCCGCTAATACTCTCCAACTTGACAATAGCTGCTTGGACATCTATCGTAAGAAGTAAATTTCTTTTGTTTTCTTGAGCGCTAACCGATGCACTTTCTAACCGAAGAGGGAGTACATAATTAGTTTTTTCCCTCTTCCATCTTGAGAAGATTTCAGAGGAATGAAATTGAATTTCTATACTTTTTTGTTTCTCATTCGCTTTCAGTGTTAACATTTCCTCTAGCTGATAAAGATCTTCTGGAAGCAGTTGAAAGTTTGTTCCATTGTTAGAATTATAAGCTTTCAATTCACTGTCACTCCAAGTTTTCAATCGAACAGATATCTCTCCATTCAAAAGGGTACTCTTGCAAACAAGCACATTGTATGAAACGAAATTCTGGTCGGGCACTAGATTCAAATTCTGGAATCCATTCTGTTGTAAATACACAGATACATTAGTCTCATCTCCTTCTTTTCCATTCGACTCTTCATTATTATCGCTTGTCGAACAGGAAAACCAGAATAGTGTGCTCAATAGCATTACTAGATTCCATCGAAGAATTGATACAGTAGATAAGTTACACATAATATCACTCCCTAATAGAAAATTACTTGCTACCACTCAATTTATTCATTAACACTTGCATCCAGTATCCTCCAATCACGGAACGTGCTCTGAAGCCAACCCACTTACCACTATCAGTATGATGCCAGTCACTGATAGGTACACGAGATACTGTCTCGTTAATATATTTATAAACAGGATCAGAGAATTTCTGGAAAGTTTCCTTGTCTGATGACATAGCTGCCGTCCACATGATCCAATCGGATTTGGTGTATTCTTTGCGGGAATCCAAAGGAAGTCCGTAAAGATTCTGTTTAGTCAGGTAATAATTGAGCTCTTTTTCGATTACATTGTTAGGGAATAGGTTCAAATTCCACAACTTATCCCACACCATATTATACTTTTGGCTCCAAGTGTTCTTACGGTCAAAAGCCAAACGGTAGTGATCACCTTCATTTGCCATTTTTTCCCATTTCATCGCCATTTCTTGGGCTATTAAAGCATATTTGTCTGCTACATCATTCAATCCGAGCATACGAGCCATTTCGCTGTATCCAGCTACCCCCATGATAGCTTTTACAGAAAGATTGGCATTGTGGGCCCAATGTCCGGCGAAGTCATCCGTGCAAAGTTGGTTTTCCGGGTCCTGTCCA
>ENA-OQJX01000233-OQJX01000233.1-human-gut-metagenome-genome-assembly--contig:-NODE-233-length-35116-cov-2.959587_pt1 | contig 35116 bp, 36 predicted proteins | sample MGYA00242615_ERZ504782 | MGnify/ENA primary metagenome ERZ504782 (study PRJEB26092, sample SAMD00036354) | human gut metagenome | host: Homo sapiens | study: EMG produced TPA metagenomics assembly of... | reverse complement strand
CACGATAATGCCACCCATATCACGCAATCTTAACTGGCGTGCCAGTTCGTCGGCGGCACCCAGGTTACATCCACGTGCGTTAGCTCCTGCCCGTTGGCAGATTTGGAGCGGTTTCCGCTATTGACATCCACTACATGAAGCGCTTCTGTGTGTTCAATAATCAGGTAAGCTCCACTCTTATACGAAATGGTTTTTCCGAAAGAGGATTTGATTTGTTTGGTAATACCGAAGTTGTCGAATATGGGAAGCTGACCTTTGTACAGTTTTACGATTTCGGCCCGTTCAGGGCGATAAGTGATACATAATCCTTAATCTCATGGAACACCGTTTCATCGTTCACATAGATGTTCTCATAAGACGGATTGAAAAGATCGCGCAACATGGCTACCGTGCGGCTGGTCTCTTCGTATACTAATGCCGGCAGTTTGGGAGCTTCTGTACTTTAGTGATTGTTTCTTCCCAATGTTTCAGCAAGACTTTAAGCTCTGCATCAAGCTCGGCCACCCTTTTGCCTTCCGCTACGGTGCGTACAATCACTCCGAAGTTTTTCGGTTTGATGCTTTGCAATAACTGTTTCAGACGGGCGCGTTCTTCGCTCGATTTAATTTTTTGTGATACCGAAACCTTGTCGTTGAAAGGGATTAATACCAAATAACGTCCGGCGAATGACAATTCGCAGGTTAGTCTGGGCCCCTTGGTCGAGATAGGTTCCTTTACAATCTGCACAATAACTTCCTGACCTTGCTGGAGGGTGGTTGAAACCGTCCCTTCCTTTTCGATATCAGGCAGCATAGTAGCTTTTGTGATGGGAAAAAGTTTTTTACGGTCGCTTAAAACTTGCTTCAGATACTTCTGATAAGAATGAAATTGAGGACCTAGGTCTAGATAATGAAGAAAAGCATCTTTTTCAAAGCCGACATCCACGAAACAGGCATTAAGGCCGGGCATCAGTTTCTTTACCCGTCCCAAATACATATTTCCCACATTGAAGGAAGCACTTCTCCCTTCTTTCTGAAATTCCACCAACGCTTTATCTTCAAGGAGTGCGATGGAAATCTCTTTGGGTTGTACGTCTACTACTAGTTCGCTTGTCACTTTTGTATTCTTAAATTGTTCACTTTCCTCATTAAACAAAGAACAAACCCGAAAGACTTTTGTTGCTTTGCAAGGTTTGTTCTTTATTTGTCGTCACAGACAGACTACAAATTATTTTTTGCTTTTATGTCTGTTCTTTCTTAGTCTTTTTTTACGCTTGTGAGTAGACATTTTGTGTCTTTTCTTCTTCTTTCCGCTTGGCATAGCTTCAAATTTTATGGGTTAATACTCTTGTTTATTATTTCTTTACTGATAATGTAAATGTCTTAGCTGGTTTAAATGCCGGAATATTGTGCTCCGGAATAATGATTGTAGTGTTCTTTGAAATATTGCGAGCAGTCTTCTGAGCTCTTTTCTTTACTACAAAACTTCCAAAACCACGCAGGTACACATTTTCCTCTTTAGACAATGAATCCTTTACTGTATCCATGAAAGCCTCAAGTGTGGTTAACACTGTCACCTTGTCAATACCGGTATTTTTCGTAATTTCGTTTACGATATCTGCTTTAGTCATTTCGCTAAATAATTATTGTTATACTTATATCTTAATTTTTTGGACTGCAAATATATAGCTTTTCTCCCTCTTTAAGAAATATATTCAGAATAAATTTCCTAAAAAAAGCATCTTCTTCCATTTTCTTGGTTTACTTTTGCGGAAATATTGCATAGAATGTACTTTTATATAATACTGATATGGAGAATTTTAGCAGAAAATTGATAGATTGGTACAGGGAAAACGGACGTGATTTGCCGTGGAGAAGGACAAAAAATCCTTATTTGATATGGATTTCGGAGATTATTCTACAACAAACCCGTGTGGCTCAGGGATATGATTACTATCAACGTTTCGTGACTCGTTTTCCTGATGTGTTCGCACTGGCTGCAGCCGATGAGGATGAGGTGATGAAATATTGGCAGGGGCTGGGGTACTATTCTCGTGCGAGAAATTTGCATGCTGCGGCCAGAAGGATGGCAGAGGCAGGAGGGTTTCCTGTAACATACGCCGGGGTGCGTGCTTTGAAAGGAGTGGGGGAATATACGGCGGCGGCTATTTGTTCATTTGCTTACGATATGCCATACGCTGTGGTGGATGGTAATGTGTACCGGGTACTGTCCCGCTGGTTGGGCATTGATACTCCCATTGATTCGACGGAAGGAAAGAAACTGTTTGTCCGGATTGCCGATGAGTTGCTGGACTGTGAGTGTCCCGGTCTCTATAACCAGGCTATCATGGATTTTGGAGCTTTGCAGTGTACTCCGGTGGCGCCCGACTGCCTGTTTTGTCCGCTAAGCGATTCTTGTGTGGCGCGCCTGAAGGGGATTGCCAGCTCTTTGCCTGTGAAGCAACATAAAATCAAGGTGACCAATCGTTATTTTAATTATATATATGTACGCATGGGCGCGTATACCTTTATACATAAGCGCAGCGGAAATGATATATGGAAAAATTTGTATGAACCGCCTTTGGTAGAAACAGATCGTGAATGGACGGAAGAGGAACTGTATGCATCGCCACAGTTTCGCGGGATGCTGTCCGGGGGAGAGGAGCCCATAGTGCGGCTGGTGCGGAAAGGGTGAAGCACGTGTTGTCCCACCGGGTGATTTACGCAAATTTTTATGAAGTGATTCTCCCTGAGAATTCGGCTTCTTTTGCGAAGTATCAGAGAATAAGCGTGGAAGATTTGCATAAATTTGCCGTATCGCGTTTGGTGAATCAGTTTTTTCGCTAATTTTGGAGCCTAATAATTAAAAAGGAATAATAGAATGTCAGTAAATAAAGTCATTTTGATTGGAAATGTAGGAAAGGACCCTGATGTGAGATATTTGGATACCGGCATTGCCGTTGCCACTTTCTCGTTGGCTACCACCGATCGTGCCTATACGTTGCAGAATGGAACACAGGTTCCCGAACGTACGGAATGGCATAATATCGTGTTATGGAGAGGGCTGGCTCAAACTGCGGAAAAATATGTCCGTAAGGGCGACAAACTCTACATAGAAGGAAAAATCCGTAGCCGTTCATACGATGATCAGAATGGTATAAAACGCACCATTGTCGAGATTTTTGCTGATAATATGGAGATGTTGACCCCGCGTAACGCCTCACAGCAACCGGGTACGGGATATGTGCAGGCACAAGCGGTATCCCGGCAGCAGATGTCTGCACAAGTAGCTCCGCAACAACAGCAAACTTCGGATAATAGCCTGACAGACGATTTACCTTTTTAAGTAAGAGAACTTGATGTTTAACTAAAACCAGATTCCTTGGACCCTGACTCGTATTTATGCCGCTTGGCGGATTTATTTGACGGTGTAACCGTAACGGCTCCTACCATAGGAGCCATCATAGCTATCTTATTAGCTGTTTTATTGTTGTATGCCTCAGGCTTTGTGTCTGCTTCGGAAATAGCTTTCTTTTCCCTTTCACCTGTTGATTTAAGTGAGATAGAGGAAGGAAAACATACTTCGGACAGGCGTATCAGCGCCCTGCTGAATGATTCCGAACGCTTGTTAGCGACTATTCTTATCTCTAATAATTTTGTCAATGTAACCATTATCATGCTGTGCAATTATTTTTTTGCCAGCACCATACACTTTGGAAATTCCGTGATTCTGGAATTCCTGCTAATAACGGTTGTCCTTACTTTTCTGCTATTGCTTTTCGGTGAAATCATGCCTAAAATTTATTCGGCACAGAACACGTTGAAGTTTTGCCGTAAGGCAGCTCCTGCCATTTCTTTTTTAAAGAAATTCTTTTCACCTTTGTCGGCATTGCTGGTCCGTTCTTCCTTTTTGGTGAACAGATGTGTGGCAAAAAGGAATTATAATATTTCTGTCGACGAGCTTTCACAGGCTTTGGAATTGACGGACAAGAGTGAGATTTCAGAGGAAAGCAATATTCTAGAAGGTATTATCCGTTTTGGTGAGGAAACGGCCAAAGAAGTGATGACTTCCCGGCTGGATATGGTGGACTTGGAAATCAATACCCCTTATTCCGAAGTGTTGAAATGCATCGTGGAAAATGCCTATTCCCGTATTCCGGTATATGCCGAATCGCGGGATAATATAAAGGGGATTCTTTACATAAAGGATTTGCTTCCTCATTTGGGCAAAGGCGACAACTTTCGTTGGCAAACATTGGTCCGTCCCGCTTACTTTGTGCCTGAAACAAAGATGATTGATGACCTTTTGCGTGATTTTCAGGCAAACAAGATCCATATTGCCATCGTTGTCGATGAGTTTGGAGGTACTTCGGGTATTGTTACAATGGAGGATATCATCGAGGAGATTGTGGGAGAGATTAATGATGAATACGATGATGAAGAGCGTACGTATGTGAAACTGAATGACCGTACCTATATATTCGAGGCAAAAACCTTACTGTCCGATTTTTATAAAATTATGAAAGCTGATCCCGCTCTTTTCGAGAAAGTGGAAGGAGATGCGGACACTTTGGCCGGTTTGTTGCTGGAAATAAAAGGGGAGTTTCCTGTATTGCACGAGCGGTTGGATTACGGGAATTATCATTTTGAGGTACTTGAAATGAATACGCGCCGCATTTTGAAAGTAAAAGTTATCATTGACCCTTCCCACTCCATGGAAATGGAAGAAGGAAAGAAATAGATTTTATCATGCCTTTATACCGTACTTATAGCGAAGGGGAATTTCTGCTTGGAATATGGAAGTCTGATGAAACAACGGAACAACTGCTGGCATCATTGGAGCATAAAGACTGGTATAGGGAGAAACTGGCTGTTTTTTCCGAAAAACGGAAGCATGAATGGTTGTCGGTACGTGTGCTGCTGAAGGCTTTGTGTGGAGAAGAAAAGGAGATAGCTTATTACTCTTCGGGAAGGCCTTATCTAAAGGATGGAAGCCGGTATATCAGCATCTCGCATACTCGTGGTTATGTAGCGGTGGCGCTTCATTCTTCCTGTGAGGTGGGAATGGATATAGAGCAGTATGGAACCAGAGTGCGGAAAGTAGCTTCCCGTTTTATTCGTTCCGATGAAGAGTCCGCAATGATGGAAGGAGATGAAGTTTATGCTTTGTTGCTCCATTGGTCGGCCAAGGAGGCACTGTTCAAACTGATGGGAGTAGAGGAGGTGGATTTCATTCGTCATCTTCGTATTTTTCCTTTCAGCCTGTCGGAAGAGGGGGAGTTCGAGGCATGCGAATATCGTACAGGCCGGCAGGGACGTTACCGGGTCCGTTATGTCACTCATCCCGATTTTGTATTGACTTGGATTATAAAATAATGCTCAGGCGAATCACTTCGGCTGAGCATTCCAAATAAACTTGGCAGAGTTTACTTTAAAATAAATGTTCTTTTTACCTGATACTTTTTTCCGGACAGTGAAACGGAGAAAATAGCGGATGTGATTAAAGGCATCCCTTACGTTCAGTGTTCCAAGCTCTTTCCTCGAAAGCTTCAGATTTGATAAATGCACAGGCAGGTCTTCTGACTCGTTTCCGCTATAAGCACCTTCCCGGAAATTATCCCAGTGGTTATTGGCATTTTGCTTATGCGTTTAGTGAAACATACAGCAGCGGGACTGTTCAGGATTCTCACCTTGATTCCCTTTTAATCATTCACCTCGGAGGGGAGATAAATGAACCGATGCACCGCAAAGATACAGTTTATATTTAAGAAAACAATTATCTTTCTTTATTTTTTAGAGCCTGTTTAAATTTTGAAGAAAATTTAGAAACAGGTGCTTGTCATCTTCTCATTCTTTACTCAGTGTAAATATGAATTCCAGACCTCCACCGGGGGTGTTCTTGGCGAAAATGGTTCCTCCATGCAGAATGACAGCGTTTTTCACAATGGCCAGTCCCAGGCCTGTGCCGCCCAGTTTGCGTGAACGTCCTTTGTCCACCCGGTAGAAACGCTCGAACAAACGGCTTAGATGTTCGGGATCTACTCCTACGCCTGTGTCCGAGAAACTGAAATAGTAAAAACGTTCGTCTTCACGGAAACAGCGGATGGTTATGGAAATATGACTTCCTGCGTATGCAATGGCGTTGTCCGTCAGATTCCGGAAGATGGAATATAGCAGGGAAGAATTGCCTTGTACGGTCAGTCTTTCAGGCAGCATATTGTGGGCAGTGATCTGCTTTTCTTCCAGTTCCAAAGTTACTTCGTTCAGGATATTCCGCATCATGGTGGTGAGGTTTACCGGTTCTGTCTCGATCATGTTCGGAGCTTCTTCCATGCGGGTAAGTACGGAGATATCCCGTAACAGATGTGCCAGCCGGTTACTTTGTGCATAGCTTCTCTCCAAAAAAGCATTGATTTTCTCACGGGGCAGGGTAGGGTTGTTTACTATGGTTTCCAGATATCCCTGTATGCTGCTTACAGGGGTTTTCAATTCGTGGGCAATGTTCTGTGTCAGCTGTTTTTTCAGAAGTGCTTGCTCCTTTTCCTGAGTGATGTCATTGATGGAGATTTCAAAGCTGTCATCTTGAAAGATAATGCACTCCACGGCAAAGATACGTCCGTTTTTGTCTATGTTTAATGACATCCGTTTCTCTCCTTTGCCGATACTGCGTTCCTTGTTTTTTGTAATGAAACGGGTGATGGGCTGCAATTCGGGGATGGAGAAGATTTCTTCCGTAGAACTCAGATTTTTGTCTGAGATAAGGTTGGCATATTGTGTGAACAGGTTATTTACCAGAATCTCTTCTTTGCGGTGGTTGAATACGCCTAAACCTTCGTGCGAGATTTGGAGATGGGTGATCAGTTTCTCGCGTTCGATATATAAATCTTCTTTTGCCTGATGCAGACGTTTGTAAATTTGGATGATATGTTGGGATATCTCGCCCAGTTCGTTTTTGGGAAAGGTATCCTGCATATCAGTGTCTATCGGTTCATTGCGGTCGGCTTTCATGGCGAATTGTTGCAATTTGGTGATAGACATTCCCAATTTATGTGTGAACCGGTAGAATATAATTATTAATATCAGGCTGATTATCAGTGTAAACCATACATAATGGGAGTCTGCTTTCAAGTGTCTCATCAGACTGACATTATAGGGAAGGGCCGAACGAATGATATAGTCTAGGTTAGGATAATACTTGGCCGAATAGAAAAATTCACCGCCCAGGCTTTCCGATTGTCTGTTAATGGAATAGCCGCTGCCATAAGTGATGGCTTCTTTTATTTCCTGACGGTTATGGTGGTTCTCGAAGTGGCTGGGATCTTTTTCCAGATTGTCATAAATTACAGTACCATTCTTGTTGATCAGTGTCACACGTAGATCTTCAAAGGTGTGTTCGCATACATAGTCGTCCAATTGTTGAATATTCAGCGTATCCCTGCCACGGAGAAAATCATTCAGGCGGTCGTTGTAATTCTGGAGTTGTGTGTTCAGCAGCTCTATTTTGTATTCCTTCTCCCTGCGATATTGGAATGCCATGAAACAGATGGCGAATGCTATGAATAAGGAGATTACCGACAAGAATAGTTTCTTGTTGAATGACAGGACGTGGCTGGATAATTCAATAGTCATGGAAAGGTACAGGTTAGGTTATTCGCATTCAAAACAGTATCCGTATCCTAGGCGGGTGACGATGCATTTTCCGTATTCGCCTATTTTCTTACGCAGGCGAGTAATGTTGACGTCAATGGTACGGTCCAGCACATAGACTTCCTCTTGCCATACTTTAGCCAGAATATCTTCGCGTGAGAATACGCGGCCTTTGTTTTGTAACAACAGCAACAGGATTTCGAATTCTTTTTTTGTCAGGGAAATTTCTATACCGTCTATGCTGACTTTCTTCTTGGTGATGTCGACTAAAAGCCCTTTGTATTGCAATTGTTCCTGCACTTCTTTTCCCTGTGTGGGACTGGTACGTCGAAGGACAGCCTTGACGCGTGCTATAACTTCGCGCAGTGAAAATGGCTTCGAGATATAGTCGTCGGCTCCCAGGTTGAATCCTGTCACAGTATCGTTTTCAGTATCTTTAGCAGTGATGAATATAATGGGAATAGAAGCGGTAGCTTTATTCTTTTTCAGCATGTTCGCCATTTTGAATCCTGAAATTTCTCCCATCATCACATCCAGCAACAGTAAGTCGTATTGGGTCAGTTCCATCTTCAGGGCTTCTTCGGCGGAGTTTGCTGTATCCACAAAATACCCTTCGTTTTCTAAATTGAATTTAAGAATCTCGCATAGATCTTCTTCATCGTCAACTACTAAAATGCGGTAATCGTTCATATATCCATCTTTTTAATACTACAAAACTAATCTTTTCTGATCAGCATTGCAAAGATGGAGCATTTTTATTACTATTTGATGAAACAAATATTACAAAAAGATTACATGTTATAAAATCGTTAAGTTTTCATCGCAGATTACACCATTTTAATGATTCTGTAATCATCCCGCCGGATAATAATTGGAACGCAATAAATTATGATTTCGTAAACTCTCCGGCTACTGGAATACTCATTTGGTAACGTATTTCTCTTTCACTTTTTCCGTGTCCCAAAAGGAACATCAGTTTGGTTAGAACGGATTCCACCGTACTGTCGTAGCCGCTGATGACCCCTGCGTCCAGCAGATGGAGTCCGGTTTCATATCTTCCCATTTCCACTGTTCCGGTAGAGCATTGGGAGATGTTGACAATGATGATTCCCCGTGAAGTGGCATCCCTTAGAAGTTCGATGAACCATGGCTTTTGCGGAGCGTTGCCCGAACCGTAGGTTTTTAATACCACTGCGCGTAATCCCGGTGTATGCAGGATATTGCTGATCATGTTTTCCTGGATGCCCGGGAAAAGGGTCAGTATAATTACATTGGTATCATAAAGATAGTGTGGTTTTAATGGCAGATTGGGATCGGCTTTGTGAATACGGTCATATTCATATTTTATGTGGATGCCTGCTGTCGCCAGCGAAGGGAAATTGTATGAACGGAACGCATTGAAATTCTCCGCATTTATTTTTGTGGTACGGTTTCCGCGCAACAGATGGTTTTCGAAGAAGATGCATACTTCGGGTACAATAGCAGTGCCGTTCGGATGTTTGGCAGCGGCTATTTCTATGGAAGTGATCAGATTTTCCTTTCCATCGGTGCGCAACATGCCGATGGGCAGCTGGCTGCCAGTCAGGATAACCGGCTTGCTCAGGTTTCCAGCATGAAGCTGAGCGCTGAAGCGGTGTATGCCATGGTGTCTGTACCGTGCAGAATGACGAACCCGTCAAAATTATCATAATTGTATTTGATGATCTTGACTAACTTGGCCCACAAGGCAGGTTCCATATCCGAAGAGTCAATGGGGGGATTGAATTGGTAAGAGGAGATGCGATAGTTGAACCGCTTCAATTCGGGGACATTGTCTTGTAACTGGTCGAAATTAAAGGCTTCTAGTGCACCTGTCTCAGGATTTTCAATCATGCCGATCGTACCGCCTGTGTATATTAGCAAAACGGAAGGTATTCACTCTGTATCATGCGCTTCTCTTGTTTAATTTTGGCACAAAGATAGTAATTATGTATAAGTATGGCAAAAATAAGAGGGGAAAATAACAAAATGTTTTCTCTATGGACCGAGGCCGGTTTTCCCGGACAGGGTGGGTGGAAGATATGGAAAGATTACGTGTAAGATTATATATCTTATGCTTGTAAGATATATAATCTTATGCCTGTAAGGTACTGTATCTTTCGCCCTCATCGTACTGGTCTTTCAGGTGAACTTTGAAGAGGAGGGCATTATGAGTGAATGCCGTAAACGCAGATGCAGACGCAGCAGACGCAGGCCCTTTTTTCTCACACACGTGCGCGTATAATACAAGGTGGGGAAATAGAATAAACTACCGTAAGGTGGAAGACCCTATTTAAGAGAAAATGAACTTTGAATCTGAAACTTGTACTTTCAACCGACAATAAAAGAGTCGTATTCACTCTATATTTGAATAAGGATACAACTCTTTTTATGTTGTTCAGTTATAATCTGTATCTTTTTCAGAGCGTTCATCTTCGTTTTGACCTCCCTCTCTGATGATAGTTAAAACAGGTTATTAAAAATAGATACACATTTACATATATAATGTACGCGCACGTGTGTGAGAAAAAAGGGCCTGCGTCTGCTGCGTCTGCGTTTACGGGTTGTGGAAGATTAGTTTTTCAAAGCTTCCAGCAGCTTGTCCGCCGCTTTTTCCGCATTTCCGTTTTCCTCGTCCAATAAGGTCACGAATTTACTGCCGATGATAGCTCCTGCGGCATGAGCAGATGCAGCCTCGAAGGTTTGTTTATTGGAAATTCCGAAACCTATCATACGGGGATTGCGTAAATTCATGTCGGCGATACGTTGGAAATAGGCTTGTTTCTGTGCGTTGAAATCTTTTTGAGCACCGGTGATAGCGGCGGAAGACACCATATAGATAAAGCCGTCGGTGTGTTCATCAATCAGGCGGATACGCTCTTCACTGGTTTCCGGAGTAATGAGCATAATGATTTTCACTCCCTGTTTCTCGGCTATGGAACGATACTCTTCCATATAATCTTTGAAAGGCAAGTCGGGAATAATCACTCCGTCGATTCCGGTCTCCCGGCAGGTGCGGCAGAAATTCTCAAAGCCATATTGCATAATCGGATTGAGGTATCCCATCAGCACCAGCGGAATCTGTACCTCTTTGCGGATCTCTTTCAGTTGGTCGAAAAGCAGCTTCAGTGTCATACCGTTCTTCAAGGCGCGGGTGGCGGCGTGTTGTATAACCGGTCCGTCGGCCATCGGGTCGCTGAATGGAATACCGATTTCAATCATGTTAATCCCTTTTTTCTCCAAGGCTTTGATGGTGCTTGCCGTACCTTCTAAAGTAGGAAAGCCTGCGCAAAAATAAATAGAGAGGATATCTTTTGCTTGGTACTGAATAATTGGTTGATTCTGTTCATTGTATTTTTTGTTTTAATTGGTTTATAAATGTATGGACGGCGGCGGAGTCTTTCAACCCCGGAGCAGTCTCGAAACCGCTGTTCAGGTCGATACCCGCCCACTGTTCATGTTTGAACTGCAACAGAGAGGAAAGGCTGCCGGGACGGAGGCCGCCACTCAGCAGGAAAGGAGTCTTTGCCTGATAGGCCTGCAGGATATCCCAGTGGAAGGTTTTGCCGGAACCGCCATATCCGGAACAGGCAGTGTCGAAAAGAAAGTAATCGCAAATGCCCTCATAACAGCCGACGGGCCGCAGGTCACTTTCCCGTGCAATGGAAAACACCTTAACGATTCCTAATCCGGCGGTTTTTAATTTGCGGCATTGTTCCGGTGTCTCTCTGCCATGCAGTTGGATATAGTGCAGGCCGAATTCCTGTGCTTTCAGCAAGATATTCTCGGTGCTCTCGTTGACAAAGACCCCGACTCGGCGGCATTGTTCCGGCAGGTATTCCGGACAATGCGTCACGTAACGGGCGGAATGGGGAAAGAAAATGAATCCCATCCAGTCTGCTCCGGCTTGCTCTATGGCGCGTATGTTTTCGGGCTCGCGCATACCGCATACTTTGACAATCATGGTTGCTGTTTTCTTTATTCACCACAGATTACACGGATTACACAGATTAACCTTCGATTTAATAATCTGTGTAATCTGTGGTGAATATTAACATACTTCTAGTTGGGTTATAAATTCTTTTAAAGCTTCTCCCGGCTCGGGTGTTTTCATAAAGTTTTCCCCTATCAGGAAACCACGGAAACCGGCAGCCCGAAGTTGTTTTACCGTTTCGGGGCTGGAGATACCGCTTTCAGAGACCCAGAGCATTTCTTTGGGTAGTTTTTCCGCCAGACGGAAAGAGTTCTCCACATCGGTGTGAAAAGTGCCCAGATTACGGTTGTTTACGCCTACCATGTCGATGTTCTCGTTTACATACTCCAGTTCTTGCTCGTTATGTATTTCCAATAGGACTTCCAGTTCCAGTTCATGAGCTTTGACCGCCAGGGCTTTGCATTGCTCTTTCTTCAAAGCGGCGGCTATAAGAAGGATAGCGTCCGCTCCTACGATGCGTGCCTGATAAAGTTGGTATTCATCTATAATGAAATCTTTCCTTAGAATGGGAAGTTGCACGTGGGGGCGTGCCGAACGGATATCTTTCAGAGTGCCGCCGAAGTATTTTTCATCGGTGAGGATGGAAAGTGCGGAGGCTCCGGCCGCCTCGTAAGCGGGAGGAATAGTATCTGCCTGTGCGTCTTCTTTTATCCATCCTTTGGAGGGGGAGCGACGCTTGAACTCGGAGATGATGCCGTAAGGAGAAGAGGCAAGACTGGCACGCATACTGATACGTGGCATGGGTTCGTTACAATTGTTTATCAGCATTTCTTTGCTGATGGCAGCCTTTTGCAGTTCGATCTCGATCTGCTTGCAGGCGATGATTTCTGTTAATATATCTGTCATTGTATGAGGCGTTTGGTAGTGGAATACTGGGTGTGTAATCAACTGTTCAGTTCCACAAATTTTTTCAATGTATTCAATGCTTTTCCGCTTTCCAATGATTCACGGGCGATGGCCACGCATTCTTCTATCGGTTTGGCCGGTTCCATGGCTTGTATGGCAAAAGAAGCATTAATCAGCACACAGTCTGTCTGGGCTTTGGTGGCTTTGTTCTCCAGTACGTTATTGAAGATTTTTGACGCTTCTTCGGGAGTGTTCCCACCATAAAGCTCTTCTTGTCTGGCAAGGGAGAAACCCAGTTCGGATGGCTTGTAGATGGTTTCGTAGCGATTGGTCATCACTTTGAATTCATCGGTCAGTGAGATTTCGTCGTAACCGTCCAGGTTGTTTACTACGGCAAAGCCAATGCCTAGTTTCTGGAATACGTTGGTGTAAAGGCGCATTTGCGGCAGATCGGCGACCCCTAGAAGTTGGTAAGCCGGAAGACATGGATTAACCAGCGGACCTAGCAGGTTGAATATGGTACGTACTTGCAGTGCTTTGCGGACAGGGCCTACACTTTTCATGGCAGGATTGAACAACTGGGCATGCATATAGACCATTCCACATTCTTCCATAGAACGGGTCAGCTTATCCGGATTATTAGTGAATTTTACGCCGTGTTGTTCGATGACATTGCTGGCTCCGCTGACGGAAGTCGCGCCATAGTTGCCATGTTTGGCAACATGATATCCGGCTCCCGCTACAATGAAGCAGGCGCAAGTAGAGATGTTGAAGGTATTTTTTCCATCACCGCCTGTACCTACAATATCAATAGGGGTGTAAGCGGAAAAGTCTATAGGTATGCGGGTGGTGAGCAATGCTTCACGGAAACCTATCAATTCTTCTACTTTGATGCCGCGCATTTGGAAAACGGTCAGCAGAGCGGCTATCTGTGCGTCGTTATACATTCCCCGGGTTATGTTGAGCAGCAAATTCTTTGCTTCTTTTCGGGTCAGTTCCTCGTGATTGAAGAGGCGGGATAATATAGCTTTCATATTTATTATGTACGGTTTGGTTTATGCGTTTAGAAAGTTGGCTATCATGGTTTTACCATCGGGGGTTAGTACGGATTCGGGATGAAACTGGATGCCGTGGATATCGTATTCTTTATGTTTCAATGCCATAACGAGACCTTCCCGGCTTACTGCGGTTATTTCAAGGCACTCAGGGAAACCGTCCGTATCTACCACCCATGAGTGATAACGTCCTACCGGCACTTCATCCGGCAGTCCGTTGAAAATGTAATCGGTTTTCTCTCCTTTGTCTTTTAATTGATTCTTTTTAATTGAGATGGGGGTCTGTACGCCATGAAATACTTCGCTCAGATTGGTCAGTTTGCCGCCAAAAGCTTCTCCTATGGCCTGTTCTCCCAAGCATACACCCAGAATCGGTTTCTTGCCGGCATATCTTTTAATTACTTCGAGCAGCAGGCCTGCTTCTGATGGAATACCGGGACCGGGTGAAAGAATGATTTTATCGAATTTTTCCAATTCTTCCAGTTGGAAAGCATCATTACGTAATACGGTAACTTCGGCTCCCAGTTCTTTTACCAAATGACTCAAGTTGTAGGTAAATGAGTCATAGTTGTCTATAATTACTGTTTTCATGATGATTCGTTTTTACATTTGTTCTGCCAGGATGATTGCTTTTTTAAGTGCTCCCAGTTTGTTGTTTACTTCTTGTAACTCGTACTCTTCATTGCTCTTAGCTACGATGCCGCCACCGGCTTGAAACCATAGTTCGTTGTTGCGGCTGACGAATGTACGAATGGTAATAGCTTGGTTCAATGTGCCGTTCAGCCCGATAAATCCGATGCAACCTCCATAGGCTCCACGGCTGTGAGGTTCGTATTCGCTGATCAGTTGCATGGCTTTTACCTTCGGAGCGCCACTCAGAGTTCCGGCCGGGAAAGTATCAATAAATGCTTTGATGGGATTGGCTTTGGGGTTCAGTTCGCCACTGACCCGGCTTACCAGATGAATGACGTGGCTGTAATATTGAGCTTCTTTGTAAAATTCTACTTGTACATCGTGACAATTGCGGCTCAAGTCATTGCGTGCCAGATCTACCAGCATTACGTGTTCTGCATTTTCTTTGGGATCAGCCAATAGGTTGGCGGTGAGTTCAGCATCTATTTTCTTGTCTCCGTTGCGGCGGGTGGTTCCGGCGATAGGGTCGATGGTGGCACGTCCGTTTTCTATTTTACAGTGGGTCTCGGGAGAGGAACCGAAAATACGGAAGCCCCCGAAATCGAAGTAAAATAAGTAGGGGGACGGGTTGATGCTGCGTAAAGCACGGTAAAGTTTGAAATCATCTCCTTCGTAACGTTGGATAAAACGGCGTGAAAGGACGATTTGGAAAACATCACCGCGCATACAGTGGGCAATGCCTTTGCGGATGTTCGCCTTATGCTCTTCATCGGTCAGGGTGCTGGTAGTTTCGCCCACGGCACGGAAGTCGTAAGTGGTATAGTTACGGTTGTGGATTGCTTTTTCCACATAATCCAGATGGCTGTCCTCACCGTCCTGCAACATTTCCAGTAATAACATTTCATTGCGGAAGTCATTGAAGACGATCAGGTATTTATATAAGATATACAACATATCCGGAGCATCGTTCTTAGGGTCACGGCTGTCTTTTACATTGATATGTTCGAAGTAGCGTACGGCATTGAACGTGGTATAACCATACAGTCCGCAGTAGTTGTTGTATTCTCCGCTTACCTTGAAACGATTCAGAAATCGGAGATCGCATGGTCTGCCCGGAAATGTTCGGTGATGGGATGTTCTTCCATGCTGCCGTCAGGGTAGGTGGCAGTGGCTATGCCATGGTTGATTCCGATGCTGGCTACAGGATTCAGTCCGATGAAAGAACGGTTGTTCTCACTTCCATGATAGTCGGAACTTTCCATCAGCGCACTCTGTGGGAAAATGTCGCGTACTTTCAGATAAGTACTGACCGGTGTATGTAGGTCACCCAGTATGGTTTTGTATCGGGTGGTATAGGTAAAAGTTTTCATTGTTTCTTTTCTGTTTATAGTTGTCCGTATAAGATTTTTACTCTCGTGGGTTTCTATGTGTTATTGCAGGGAGGCCCTTGTGCTGGATTCTTTCAAGTAGGTTTCAATATCCTTATCTCCGCGTCCTGATACGGTGAGAACCACTATATCCGTTGGCTTGAATCTCATTTTGTCCAGTGCTCCCAATGCATGAGCCGATTCCAATGCAGGAATAATACCTTCCAGCCGGGTCAGTTCAAATGCGGCACGGATGGCTTCATCATCGTTTATGGCGAGTACCAAAGCGCGTTGCTGTTTGGCTAGGTTGGCATGCATGGGGCCTATGCCCGGATAATCCAGACCGGCAGAGATGGAGTAAGGTTCCTCTATTTGTCCGTCCTCGTTTTGGATAACCAAGGTCTTTGCTCCGTGGATAATTCCCATTTTCCCCAGTTGGATGGTAGCGGCCGAGAAACCGGTGTCTATGCCTTTGCCTCCTGCTTCGGCCAGGACAATCTGCACACGTTCATCATCTATATAGTGATAAATGGTTCCTGCCGCATTGCTTCCTCCTCCTACACAAGCCATCAAGTAATCGGGATATTCCCTTCCTTCCTGTTCTTTCAGCTGCTTTTTGATTTCTTCGCTGATAACGGATTGCAGACGTGCCACCATATCAGGGTAGGGATGAGGCCTACGGTAGAGCCGATGACATAGTAAGTATCTGCAGGGTGGCAACACCAATCGCGGATGGCTTCGTTTGTAGCATCTTTCAGTGTCATGTTGCCGGAAGTGACCGGGCGGACTTCGGCTCCCAGCATTTTCATCTTTTCTACATTGATATGCTGGCGTTCTACATCGGTCTTGCCCATGTAAACAATGCATTGCATGTTCATCAAAGCGCATACCGTGGCGGTGGCCACACCATGCTGTCCAGCTCCGGTTTCTGCAATGATACGTTTTTTCCCCATACGTTTTGCCAGTAACACCTGCCGATGGCATTGTTGATTTTGTGTGCTCCGGTGTGGTTCAAATCTTCACGTTTCAGGTAGATTTTACAGCCGTATTGTTCGCTTAGCCGGTTTGCCAGGTATAGAGGTGAAGGCGTCCCACATAGTCGTGTAGTAACTGGTGGAATTCTTTTTGAATCCTTCACTTTCCAATACTTTGGAATAGGCATTTTTTAACTCTTCCACACAGCGATGAAGGATTTCGGGAATATAGGCCCCGCCAAATTCGCCATAATAACCTTCTTTGTTTACCTGATAAGTTTTCATTGTCGTTCTATATTAAATTTTGATTGTTAATTGCACTAACGAAAAAAGGCCTGTCGTAAGTACGACAGGCCTTCAGTTTGAATATCCTTATTAGAATGTCAGGTATATATACATGTCTGGTTCCCTTACGACTTGTTTAGTTGTAAGAAACGCCACCAATATGTATTTACCATGATTCTATTCATAAAATCTGTTTTTATTTTGGGGCAAATGTAAGCGTTTTGTTTTAAACTCCAAAGAAAAACTTACTTTTTTTTTATTTATTTGCAGCCTCGTGTATTTTCCCTTTCACTTCTTCCACTTTCTCACCTACTTTTCCGGCTACTTCACTGCTTACTTGTTCTGCTTTATGTTTTGCATGATGAGCCAGGTCTTTTGCATCTTCTTGTAAGTCCTGAATGGCATCATACACGTCTCTTCTCAATTTGCGGCCTCTGTTGCTGTGCGCAAAACAACTTAATGCACTGCCGACCAGCGCTCCTAGTGCCAGTCCGGCAAAGAATTTTCCATTATTCATAATCTTATTACTTTAAATTGGTTTTATAAATGAACATTTCGGGTGGCGGAATGGTTTTAATACATCAGTTAATAAATCATTAAAATGAAGTGTATGAAACGTAAACTTTGGATAAGGATAGGTGCCGTGTTGTTGGCAGGATTGCTGTTATGGTGGCTCTTTTGGGCTATTTTGATCGATGAGGACGAGAATGAACAAAGTCTGCCTGAAACAGAACAGATAGAGTGATTTGCCATATGATAAAAGGATGATCTTCAGGCATGGGTACGAAAGAACATATTGGAATAGTCGGTAGAATATTCTGTTTGCTAAAGTCTATAGAACAATAGAATGTAGTTCTAAGCTTATGACAGGAAAATCTGTTCCGGCTTTCTTCTTTTGTTCTTCTGTCTGAAAAATTAATATCCATTTTGCATCTGTCTTCTCAGAAATAATCAGTATATTCGCTTCATTAACCAATTAGACATGATTGAATATGAAAACAATGAATTATTCTATAATCAGATGTATCTGTGCATTGGTCATCGGTGTGTTGCTGGTGGCATGGCCTGAAGCTGCCATTCTTTATCTGGTTATTACAATCGGTGTCCTGTTTCTAGTACCGGGACTCTTTTCTGTATTTGGGTATTTGATTCGTGGCAAGCAGGATGGCAGCAGTTTCCCTATTGCCGGGCTTGGTAGCCTTTTGTTCGGATTATGGTTGATGATTATGCCGGCATTTTTTGTCGGTATTCTGATGTATGTGCTGGGTGCTGTTTTGGTACTGGCGGGAATCAGTCAGATTGTGAATTTGTCTGCTGCGCGTAGTTGGACGGTGGTACCGGGAGGTTTCTTTGTGATACCTGTGTTGGTGCTGATTGCAGGTATTGTGGTATTATTTAATCCATTTACGGCGGCGGCTGTTCCATTCATCATTCTGGGAGTGAGCAGCATTGTATACGGACTGTCCGATTTGATAAACATCATCCGCTTCCGTCAGAAGAAAGAACCGGGTATGCCTGAAATAGAGGATATTACTCCTATAGAAGAGAATAAAAGACTAATCCGATTGATATGAAAATACGAGGGGGCTATATTTTATATCTTTTGATTTTATGTGCGGTTGTAGGTTGTAAGGGAACTTCTTCACCTTCACCGCATCCGAAACGGATAAGTATGCTGGGACATGTGAGGGGGAAAAAGCGAAAGCTATTTTGTGGGTGGATTATAAAAGAGGACGTAAGATAGCGGACGGGACTCCGATAAGAACGGTAAAAGTCTATGCGGATGTTCATGCCGATGGAAGTCTGAAAGTGCTTTCTTGGTGTAAAAAGCAGCCGATGAAGGTAGAAAATTACTTATTGAAAAGGGTGGCAGTTTACCGGATCAGGAAAGAAATGTTCGAAGGGGGGTATCTGAAACCGGGAGAACAGTATTTGCAGTTGCGCTATCTGCCGGGAGAGGTGAAATAATATGTTGTAGGAAGCATTGAAATTCGTAGAAAAAGGTTTTTGTTTCTTTTATATTTCGTATCTTTGTGTAACACAAATTGTTAGAAATATGAAGAAACAAATCTTATTGTCTTGTGCACTTGCCTGGGCTGTGATGGCAGGTGCTGAAACGATTGACATTACTACTTTCCGTTATGCCGGCCCCTACATTGTACAGGCTCCTTTTCAGGTGGACAGCGTGGATGTGAATTCAAAGACTTTTGTATCCGGACGTCTGTTAGATACTCATCTTTCTGTGGACGTATTGCAGCAGGGAACTTTATTTACAGGCGGAGTTTTGCCGGGAAGTGACTCGGGATATGCCTTGCACATGGTGGGCTTTGTGTTGGAGAATACTCGTTATGCTACGGCCAAGTTGAAGATTGACGGTCTGGAAAAATACCAACTTTATGTAGATGGGAAAAAGCAGGAAGGGACTGAACTCGCTTTGGAGCCGGCCACCCATTCTGTAGTTGTTAAATATCTTTCTGAAACAGGGAAAACAGATTCCTTGAAAGTGAGTGTGGATACGGATCAAGAGGGAAGCATTTCACTTAAGCAAGATAACAAAAAGCTATATACTTTGGCGGATGTGTTGCATGGAACTCGTTTTGCCGGAGTAGGACTTTCTCCTGATGGCAGATATCTGATTACTAATTATCGTACGACTTGTGTAGGTGGCCGGTCGGCCGGCAGTACGCGTATTACTGAACTTGCCAGCGGTAAGGTTTTGGCGGAGCGTACTGAGAATATGCAATGGATGCCTCGTTCTAACCGTTATTATTATACCCGTACAGGAGTGGATGGCAGGCAGCTGATAGTTGTGGATCCACTTACCGGAGTGGAGGCCGTGCTGGTGAATAAATTACCTGACGGGTATTTCCAGTTCGCACCTACGGAAGACTACCTGCTTTTCACCATGACCCAGGAAGGACCGAAAGAACGTAAAGAAATTTATGAGGTACTGGAGCCGGATGACCGCCAGCCGGGATGGCGTAACCGTTCTTATCTGGCTAAATATGATTTGAAGACCGGTTTGTTGCAGCCACTGACTTTCGGTTATCACAATGTCTGGGCTGCCGATATTTCCAATGACGGCCGGTATCTTTTGATGATGACCAGTCAGAGCCGTCTGACCAAGCGTCCTACTACTTTATTCTCACTATATCGGTTGGATATGCAGACTTTACAGGCGGAATTGCTGATAGATAAAGATGGTTTTATCAGTGGAGCCCGTTTTTCACCTGACGGAACGCAGGTATTGGTATCCGGCTCGCCTGAATCGCTGGGTGGAATAGGGAAAAATGTAAAGGAGGGGCAGACTCCGAGTATGACGGACGGTCAGCTTTATTTGCTGAATATAGCTGATAAGAGGGTCACTCCGCTGACGAAAGATTTTAATCCCAGCGTACAGCGTGCCGTGTGGAATAAGGTCGACGGGCAAATATATTTCACGGCCGAGAACCGTGACTGTTACAGTTTGTACCGGATGAATCCCGCTGATGGGAAAATTCTGCAACTGGAGGTTTCAGAAGATTTGGTCAATTCATTCTCATTGGCGCAAAATGCTCCGGTTATGGCCTATTATGGACAAAGCGCCTCAAATTCCGACCGTTTGTACACCATGAATACCAAAAAGATGAAATCATCTTTGTTGGAAGACTTAAGTAAGGACATCTTGAAAGATGTGGAGCTGGGCGAATGCAAGGCTTGGAGTTTTACCAATTCGCGTGGTGATACCATTTACGGCCGTTATTACCTGCCGCCTCATTTTGACGCTAACCGGAAATATCCTATGATTGTGAATTATTATGGTGGGTGCAGTCCGGTCAGCCGTAATTTTGAAAGCCGTTATCCGCATCATGCATACGCGGCATTGGGCTATGTGGTGTATGTGATAGAACCTAGCGGTGCTACCGGTTTCGGACAGGAATTCTCTGCCCGCCACGTCAATACAGCCGGGGAAGGGGTGGCACAGGATATTATAGAAGGTACAAAGCTGTTTTGTAAAGAACATGCTTTTGTCAATGACAAGAAAATAGGCTGTATAGGTGCGTCCTATGGCGGCTTTATGACACAATACCTGCAAACACAGACCGATATTTTTGCAGCGGCCATCTCTCATGCCGGTATCAGTGACCATACCAGTTATTGGGGGGAAGGATATTGGGGATATTCGTATAGTGAAGTTTCCATGGCGGATAGTTATCCGTGGAGCAATCCTGATCTTTTTGTAAAACAAAGCCCGTTGTTCAATGCGGACAAGATACATACGCCTTTGCTGTTCCTGCATGGTGATGCGGATGTGAATGTACCGGTGGGAGAGAGTATTCAGATGTTTACAGCACTGAAATTGCTGGGACGCGAAACAGCTTTTGTGGCGGTAACGGGGCAAGATCATCATATTGTAGACTATGGCAAGAGGATCCAGTGGCAGAATACAATCTTTGCCTGGTTTGCCAAATGGTTGCAGGACGATGCGACTTGGTGGAACGCTATTTATAAGCCGAAAAACTTATAACTTTTATGGTGTAAGAGACTTTGGACATGTGTTTTTATATTGTTAGTATGTATAGCTTATACGTTAGTATATGTAGGCTTATACGTACTGATGTATGACCTTACACGTACTAACGTGGGCTGAGTCTGTTTTCACTATCCGTTTTCCCTATACTGTTTCGGTGACATTCCTGTATATCTTTTAAAATATTTCCCAAAGAATGAGATATCTGGGAAATTAAGTGAATAGGCTATCTCCTGAATAGTAAGATCGGTGGATTTTAGTTTGGCTTCCGCATCTGTTATCACTAGTTTGGCGATGATATCTGTAACAGTTTTTCCCGTAATCTTATTGACAGTAGTGCTGAGGTGCTGAGGGGATATATGAAGCAGATCGGCATAAAAAGCTACACTCCGTTCTTTCGTATAATGTTTGATGATATATTGGACCAGACGTTTTACAATTTCTTCTCCACGATTGAAAGTACGTGTGGTTACATTGGTGTTCTGATGAATGCTGCCTACACCATGCAATATAGTGAGCAGCATGGTGCTGATTAAGTCTTTATTGGGCTTGGCTCCCATACGTTTCATTTTTATCAGCAACATAAAATAGTCTTGAAACAACTCGGTTATTTCGGGACGCAGAGGAATAATGGGCGTGTCAATCAGGGCTGAAAGATAGTTCATGGTGGAATTGAAGAGGTTTATTCCATTCAGCAACTCTTTGTTGAACCCTATCAGGTACAGACGGCAGTCGGGACTTTGCCGGTGGACATGTACAAAGGTTTCTGGCAAAATAGTGACAATGTCGTTCTTTTGTATCTTGTGTTCAGACAGATGGATCGTTATGTCACATTCACCTCGCAGGCACAGAAGGAACAAGCATCCTTCCATTCGTTGCGGGTAGTGGTAAATACGGCCTAATGATCCTGTCATGTCAATTTCTGCAACGAAATCCTTATTTGATTTAAATAGGTTAATGTCATCTATATACTTCATAAAAATAAAGAAGATTTTGATTATGCACCACAAATATAGGACAGTTAAAGCAGATAACAAAGAAAATGCTTAAAAATAGACTAATATATCTTACTGTTAGCACTTGTACGCCTTTAATAATTATGAGAACTTTGCAGCGGAAACTAATAGTGAAGATTAACAGTATGAAAGGTAAAAATTTGTCTATCATGGCAATGATTGCAGCAGTGTTCTGTTCTTGCGGACAGCAACCTGCACAAGAACGCGGTCCCCGTCCCGTGAAATTGGCGGAAGTGACCTCGTTAAGCAGGATCGAAAAATCGTATTCAGGTGTTGTGTCGCCTGATCAGTTCAGTGACTTGGCCTTTAAAATGTCCGGTCCGCTGGTAGCAATGAATGTACTCGAAGGACAGCGGGTAAAGAAAGGACAGGTAGTGGCCGAAATTGATCCGACAGATTACAAATTGGATTATGACGCTAAGAGGGCTTCATTTCAAAAGGCGGCATCACAGATGCAACGCGCGGAGAAACTATTGCTAAGAACGCCATTTCCATGCAAGAATTTGAAACGACCCAAGCTTCGTATACCAATGCCAAATCGGCATTTGAAGATGCGCAAAACACATTGAATGACACAAAGCTACGCGCTCCATTTGATGGTTTCATCCAAAAAAATACGTTGAAAACTATCAGCGTGTACAACCAGGACAAGGAGTAGTGTGTTTGATTAATCCGGCTAAATTGCAAGTGGAGTTCACTATCCCCGAAACGAATATTTCTTATGTAACTTCTCCTTCTACTATTTACGTAGAATTTGATGCCTATAAAGGAAATTATTTCAAGCAAAAGTAAAGGAGTATGTAGAGGCTTCTCCCGATGGGGCAGGAGTTCCTGTATTCCTTTACATTGATGATCCGGAATTTGATTTGAAAAATACAAGGTATCGGTGGGGTTCTCATGTCGTGTTATTGTCAATATTGAGAATGATGTGGTAAAGGAAGGGATTACAGTACCTTTGTCGGCTGTAGTGTTTGACAATACATTGAATAGTAAAAAAGTATTTGTTTATAATCCATCCACACAGAAAGTGGAACAACGCAAAGTCAACGATAAGGGTACTATTGTTGGACGTAATGACTTGATTGTTACCGGAGATGTGAAAGCGGGTGAACAGGTCGTTTCTGCCGGAGCCTCTTATCTTGTGGATGGTCAGCAAGTAAAAATATTAACAGAATAAAAAAGGAGAAAGCATATCATGAATATTCCAAAATATTCTTTGGAGAACCGGAAGGTTATCTATTTCTTTTTGGCTATTTTGCTGATAGGTGGAGTAATCTCCTTCTTCAAGCTGCCTAAGAAAGAAGATGCGCCTTTTGTGATAAAGACTGCGGTATTGGTTACCCAGTATCCGGGAGCGAACCCACATGAAGTGGAGAAACTGATTACGGAACCGATTGAACGCGAAATTCAGTCCATGACAGATGTATATCAGATTAAATCGGAATCTTATTTCGGACTGTCCAAGATTTCTATTGAACTTCAGCCTACGATTGATCCGGATTATATGCCTGTGAAATGGGATGAATTACGTCGTAAAGTGGCGAATATACAACCCAAATTGCCCAGTGGGGCGTCTACCATTACAGTGAATGATGACTTTGGTGATGTGTATGGCATTTATTATGCTTTGACCGCTGATGAGGGATTCTCGTATACTGATTTGCGTGACTGGGCCCAGCGTATCCGTACCCAGTTGACTCCGATTGAGGGAGTGCAGAAAGTGATGTTGTATGGGGAACAGACAGAAGTGATCAATGTCAAGATATCCACCTCCAAACTTTCGGCACTGGGCATTGATCCCACTTCAATTATGGGCATCTTGCAGAAGCAGAATATACAGGTGAATACGGGAGATATAGCGACAGAAATTTATCAGTTGCGCTTGCGTACGGAAGGAACTTATACCAGTCTGGAAGATATAGAAAATCAGTTGATTATCAGTAAGGACGGACGGGAAGTCCGTTTGGGGGATATTGCAACAGTGGAGCGTGGATACTATGATCCGCCTTCAACCTTGATGCGGGTCAATGGTAAACGTGCTATTGGTATAGGTGTGGCCAGTGGAGCAAAGGATAATGTGGTAGCTGTGGGTAAAGCAGTGGACGAAAGGTTGGCGGAAATAGAGCAATTGTTGCCTATCGGTATTGAACTTGCCTCCCTTTATCCTGAGGATAAGATTGCCGATGAGGCGAATAATGGCTTTATCCTGAATTTGATAGAATCATTGGTTATTGTTATCCTGATTATCTTTGTGGTGATGGGATCGCGTGCCGGTATGCTGATAGGTAGTTCGTTACTTTTCTCAGTAGGTGGTACTTTGCTTATTATGTTGATGTGGGGAGTAGGATTGAACCGTACTTCTTTGGCGGCATTTATTATCGCCATGGGTATGCTGGTGGATAATGCCATTGTGGTGACAGATAATGCGCAAATAGGTATCAAGCGCGGAAAATCACGTTATCAGTCATTGATAGAGGGGGCCATCAAGCCGCAGTGGGCATTGCTGGGCGCTACTTTTATTGCTATCTGCTCTTTCTTGCCTTTGTATCTGGCACCGGCATCCGTGGCTGAGATTGTGAAACCACTATTTGTTGTATTGGCTGTGTCACTGGGATTGAGTTGGATTCTGGCTTTGTGCCAGACTACGACTTTTGGTAATTTTATTTTGAAAGAAGCTGTTCCCGGCGGTGCAATGAAAGATCCGTATGATACTAAACTCTATCATAAATTCGAGAAGTTTCTGACCTTGCTGATTAAACGCCGTTTTGTGACATTGACCACCGTCTTTGTGACTTTGGTGCTTTCTTTGGTTATTATGGCTGTTATGCCTCAGAGTTTTTTCCGAAAATGAATAAGCCTTATTTTCGTGCTGATCTGGTATTCCCTGAGGGATTCAGTATTCATGCGGTAGATCAGGATGTGATGAAGGTGGAGGGTTATTTGAAGAATCATGAGAAAGTTAAATCATATTCGGTGACATTGGGTGGTACTCCGTTGCGTTACTATTTGGCAAGTTCTTCTTTTGGACCGAAGTCTAACTATGCTAATGTGATGGTGGAAACTAAAGACCCCGAAGATGCAGCGAAGTAGAACAGCAGTTTTATGAGCACATGACCCAGAACTTTCCCAATATCATTACCCGTTCGGCACTTTTTGCTTTGTCTCCGGTGCCTGAAGCTGCTATTGAGATCGGTTTTATCGGTGAGAATCCCGATACATTGACCGCATTGGTTGAAAGGGCGAAGAAAATAGCCCGCCAGTGTGATATGGTGACGGATATCCGTTCTAATTGGGGAGATAAGGTGCCTGTGTGGAAACCGATGTTCTCTCAACAGAAAGGTTTACGCTTGGGAATTACCCGTCAGCAGGTTGCTAATTCATTCCGTACGGCTACCAATGGTTTGCCTTTGGGAGAATATCGTGAGGGGGATGTTTCCTTGCCTATTCTGTTGAAAGATGAGGATGTGGAAAAAATGAACTTGAATGATGTGAAAAGTATGCCTGTATTCAGTACGAAAGGAAATTCCGTGAAAGTGGAACAGGTGATCGATAATTTTGCTTTGGGTTATGATTATAATGTAGTCCGCCGCTTTAACCGCGAGCGTTGTATGATGATGCAATGTGAACCTAAACGTGGAGCCAATACGATGGCTGCGTTTAAACAGGTGCTCACTGCCGTACAAGAGCAGATGCGGTTGCCCGAAGGGTATAAAATGAAATATTTCGGCGAGCAGGAAACACAGGATGTGAGTAACGCTGCATTGGCGAAGAATATTCCGCTGACCTTCCTGTTGATTTATGTGGTTCTGCTGTTTCTTTTCCCCAGCAACTACCGCAAGCCGGTATTGATTATGCTTATGTTGCCGCTGGTGTTTATTGGTGTGGTATGGGGATTGCTTTTGTTTGGTAAGTCATTGGACTTCTTTGCCATCCTCGGTCTGTTGGGATTGATTGGTATGAATATCAAGAACGCCATTGTGCTGGTCGATGAAATCGGACTTCAGTTGAAGGATGGAAAGGGTGCTGTGCCTGCCGTGGTCGAGGCTACCAAGACACGTATCGTTCCGGTGACCATGGCTTCCGGAACTACTATTCTGGGTATGCTTCCATTGTTGGGCGATGCCATGTTTGCAGGTATGGCGGCTACCATTATGGGTGGTTTGTTCGTATCAACGGTACTGACCATTTTTGTTCTTCCGGTAACTTATTGTATTTTCTTTAAAATCAGAGCAGACAGATAATGAAAACTAAGATGATCTATATTATAAGTATGGCTTGTATGACCGGTACACTTTCGGCTCAGACTGTCGTGGATTATTCTACCTTTGAACAAAAGGTACTGGATTATAGCCAAACCTTAAAACAGAGTGTGGCGCAACGTACAGCTATGCAGAAGGCTATGAAAGCGGCAAAAACCGCTTTCTTTCCGGCTGTTGATGCAACGGGAAGCTATCAGTATCGTATTAACAAATACGAGATGGATTTTGGCGGAATGGCTGTTCCTATGGAGCACGATTCATACAGTGCCGAAGTAGGGGTATCACAACCTATTTATGCCGGTGGCAGTATCTATCACAATTATAAGGCTTCCCAAATACAAACTCAGATGGCGGATAAGTCGGTGGATTTGACAACGGATAATATTATCTATGCCGCTGAAGCCAGTTATTGGGGAACAGCCGCACAAAAAGAAATGTATGAAACGATGTGCCAGTATGTACAGATTATTGAGCAGTTGACCAAAGTGCTGCAAGATAAGTACGATGATGGCTATATCAGCAAGACGGATCTCATTCAGATGCAGACTCGTTTGAAAGAGGCTGAATTGCAACGTTCCAGCAGCTATCAGTCTTATCAGGTCGCCTTGCAGAATATGAATGTACTCATGGGATTGGAACCGCTGGCTGAAATGGATTTGACGGATTCTATTTCTACCATATTGCCTATGCCTGCCTTTGTTGGAGCGGAAACAGCCTTGAATGTGCGTCCCGATTATGCTATCTCCCAATTGGATGTGGATTATCAGAAAAGACAGGTAAGTCTGGCTGCCGCCAAGTACAACCCTTCTCTTTCTATCGGTTTTAAAGAGACATGGGGAACACAGATGTTGAACATTTCGGGCGAAACTATGTTTAATAGTAATGTGTATGCCTCTATTAAATTGCCGATTTTCCATTGGGGAGCCCGCTTTAAATCGACGGCTGCACAGAAGGCTATTTTATTGGGCAAGCAGTATGCATTGCAAGATAAGCAAGACCAAATAAGCAAAGAAGTGGCGAAGGCGTGGACTAGTCTGACAGAGAATACCCGTCAGATAAGTATTGCCGAGGAGAACTGCAAACTGGCAGAAGAGAATTTGGATTTGAACACTTTTAGTTATACTGAAGGTAAGTTGACTATTTTGGATGTGCTTTCTGCACAGCTGACATGGATACAGGCATATACAAACCTTATCCAATCTTATTATGAGCAGAAGATTGCGTTGGCTGATTACAGAAAAGCGACCGGTATAAGGTATTTAGGACAGAAATAGGTAAATTCAGACCAGATTCTTATTATAAAAAAAGTCACAATAAAGCAGGTTTGGCTATCTTTGTATCCCAATCTGCTTTATTTGTTTTTATCAGTTTATGTTTACTGTAAAGCTTGTTTTAACAGTGGAAAAAATAACAGGTTACAATGAAGAAAATATCATTTTTGATCGTAATCTTTATATGTATGGCAGATGCGGCTTTGGCAGTCACGCAAGAGGGCGGTCTGTTTTATTTGCCTGAAGATACGACAACGCAACACAAAGACAGCACAGTACAGAAAAGGACTTTTTTCAAAAGATTTCTGGACTATTTTAATGATGCTAATAAAGATAAGAATCATAAGAAATTTGATTTTAGTATTATTGGCGGACCACATTACAGTACGGATACCAAACTGGGGCTTGGACTGGTGGCAGCGGGGCTTTATCGTGCTGATAGAAGTGACATGCTTCTTCCCCCGTCCAATGTATCTTTATTTGGAGATGTTTCCACTGTTGGCTTCTATATGTTGGGGATACGCGGAACTCATATCTTTCCGCAGGACAAATACCGGCTGGATTATACTCTTTATTTTTATTCCTTTCCTTCCAAGTTTTGGGGAATAGGGTACGATATGGGTAATGTAGATGCCAATGAATCTGATTTAGATCGCTGGCAAGCACAAATTAAAGCTAGTTTTTTGTTTCGGATAGCGGATAATTTATATATAGGTCCTATGGCATCTTATGATTATGTGCATGGTAAGAATATGGAACGCCCCGGATTACTGGAGGGAATGAACCTTACTACTGCTAATTATGGAGTGGGCCTTTCTTTGGCATATGATTCGCGCGATGTGTTGACTAATCCCCATAAGGATATTATTTGAATATTACCCAATGTTTCCGTCCTAAGTTTTTAGGAAACGATTATGCATTCAGTACTACGGATTTGCGTACCAGTTATTATCATCCTGTATGGGAAGGAGGATTGTTGGCAGGAGAATTACGCGGTACTTTTAATTTCGGTAATCCGTCGTGGGCTATGATGGCGCTGTTGGGAAATTCGTATTCCATGCGTGGTTATTACGAAGGGCGCTATCGTGACAAGCATAAAATAGAGGGGCAGGTGGAATTGCGTCAGCATGTATGGAAACGTAATGGTGTTGTAGTTTGGATAGGGGCCGGAACTGTATTCAATAAGTTCAGTGCTTTGCGCATGGACAGAGTGTTGCCTAATTATGGAATAGGTTATCGTTGGGAGTTTAAAAAGAATGTAAATGTTCGTCTGGACTATGGATTTGGAAAAAATGGACAGTCTGGTTTTATTTTTAATATAAATGAAGCATTTTAAAGAATTTATTCAGTGGTGTTGTGAGCCACAACGATTGTTCGTTCTGTTCATCGTTGTCTTGGCCATTCCCAATGTGGCATTGTTTTTTACAGAACAACAAATGACACTTTTGGCACGTATTTGTAATGTCATTCTGCCGGTATCGGTTTATTGGTTGATTATGACATTGGGGCGTAAACCTGGAAAGACTATTTGGATCTTATTTCCGTTTGTTTTCTTTGCGGCATTCCAATTGGTATTGCTATACCTGTTCGGGCGTTCTATCATTGCAGTAGATATGTTCCTGAATCTGACAACTACTAATTCCGGGGAGGTGATGGAACTGTTGGATAATTTACTGCCGGCTGTAATTGGTGTTTTTGTTGTTTACATTCCTGCTTTGGTCTTGGGAGGTTTCTCATGGGCCCGAGGTAATCAGTTGGAATATTCTTTTATTCGTTCTCAGCGTAAGTATGCCTTGGCAGGCATTGTTGCAGGAGTGTTATTGACTGTTATCTGCTATGCGACGCAACGTGATTATCAAGTAAAGATTGAAATGTATCCGGCTAATGTATGTTATAATTTAGTATTGGCTGCAGAACGTGCGGGCGAAACTGCCGGATATGCGGAAACTTCAAGGGATTTTACTTTTAATGCCAGTGCCGCACATGATAAAGACAGCCGGGAAGTTTATGTCTTGGTGATAGGGGAAACGGCCCGTGCCTGTAATTTCGGACTTTATGGTTATGAAAGGAATACCACTCCATTACTTGATAAAATGGAGGGGTTGGTAACTTTCACGGATGTGCTTACCCAGTCTAATACTACTCATAAAAGTGTGCCTATGTTGCTTTCGGCAGCTTCGGCTGAGGATTATGACTGTCTTTATAGACAGAAAGGAATCATTACCGCTTTCAAGGAGGCAGGATTTCATACAGCCTTTTTTTCGAACCAGCTTCCTAACCATTCTTTTATTGATTTTTTGGGGATGGAGGCAGATGATTGGAAGTTTATCAAGAAAGACACTCCGAAAGGAGCCAATATTTCGGATGACGAACTATTGTTTCTAGTAGAAGAGGAGCTAAAGGCAGGTCATCAAAAATTATTTATCGTGCTGCATGCCTATGGATCACATTTTAATTATAAAGAACGTTATCCCGAATCCATGTCTGTCTTTAAACCGGATAATCTGACAGACGCCAAATATGAGAATAAAGAGTATTTGATGAATGCATACGATAACACTATCCGTTATACAGATGGTTTTCTGGCTTCTTTGATCACTTTATTGCAGAAAATGAACTCTTTTTCGGCTATGCTTTATACTTCGGATCATGGAGAGGATATTTTTGATGATAATCGAAAATTATTTTTACATGCATCCCCGGTCCCGTCTTATTATCAACTGCATGTACCATTTTTAATTTGGTTGTCCAAAGCATATAGAGAAGAGAATGTGGAAGTACATGAAGCTATATTGCAGAACCGTGAAAAACCGGTAGCAGGAAATGCTTCTGTGTTTCATACCATGCTGAATTTGGCAGGGATACAGACACCTTATAGGGCAGATAGCCTATCGGTAGCAAATAGACAATATCTCATTCGTCCTCGTTATTATCTTAATGATCATAATCTTCCTAAGTCATTGGATAAGATAGGATTAAAAAAGGAAGACATAGAACAGTTCAGACGAAATAATCTTGTTTATCCTTGATGTGAAAAAGATTTAAAATGGTTGGAGAATTATAATAGAATTACGTATTAATGATTAATTTCGCACAGCTTTGTTATTGTATTTATTACGAAAACTATTATAATTCTTTTATTATGAAAAACAAGAAAAACAATTTCTATCTGATGGGAGTGGTGTTTATAGCCATTCTCGGCGGTTTACTTTTCGGTTATGATACAGCTGTTATTTCGGGAGCGGAGCAGGCTCTGCAAAAACATTTGGGATTAGATGCTTTCTGGCATGGCGTGACTGCTTCCAGTGCATTGATAGGTTGTGTCATTGGTAGTGCTTTTTCCGGTTATTTTGCTTCGGGGTTAGGACGTCGTAATTCGTTGCGTCTGGCTGCTTTATTGTTCTTTCTGTCTGCTTTAGGCTCTTATTATCCCGAATTTTTATTTTTCTCTAAAGGAGATACTTCGTTTGCATTGATCCTTGCTTTTAACTTTTATCGTATCATCGGGGGGATCGGTGTAGGACTTGCCTCTGCTGTTTGTCCGATGTACATTGCCGAAATTGCTCCTTCCGAAATTCGTGGTAAATTGGTTTCTTGTAATCAGTTTGCTATTATTTTTGGCATGTTGGTAGTCTATTTTGTGAATTATATGATTAAAGATGGTATGCCGGATGAAGTGCTTGTTTCCGATGGTTGGAGATATATGTTTGGTTCAGAAGCGGTTCCGGCTGCATTATTTGGCATTTTATTGTTTTTGGTTCCTGAAACTCCGCGCTATTTGGCTATGACCCATCAGGATGATAAAGCGTTTTCTGTACTTGAAAAAGTAAATGGAACAGATAAGGCTAAAACTATTTTGTCTGAAATAAAGGCTGTGACTTCCGAGAAAACAGAGAAACTGCTTACATACGGGTTGACAGTTATTGTAGTCGGTATCTTGCTTTCTGTATTTCAGCAAGCTATCGGTATTAATGCTGTGCTTTATTATGCACCGCGTATTTTTGAGAAAATCGGTGGCGGTGGTGATGGTATGATGCAGACTGTGGTAATGGGGGTAGTTAATATTCTCTTTACATTGGTTGCTATCTTTACCGTAGAGAAGATGGGACGTAAACCCTTGTTGATTGTTGGTTCTATTGGTATGGCTGTAGGTGCATTCTGTGTTGCATTTTGTGATGAGTTTCAGGTGGGAGGTATTCTTCCTGTTCTTTCCATCATTGTTTATGCTGCATTTTTTATGATGTCATGGGGACCTATCTGCTGGGTGTTGATTGCAGAGATATTTCCGAATACTATCCGCGGCAAGGCAGTGGCTATCGCTGTAGCTTTCCAATGGATATTCAATTATCTGGTCTCTTCCACTTTTCCTGCCATGTATGAATTCAGTCCGGTGTTTGCCTATGGGCTTTATGGCGTGATTTGTGTGCTTGCAGCTCTGTTTGTATGGAAGATGGTTCCTGAAACAAAAGGAAAGACTTTGGAAGATATGACTCGTCTTTGGAAAAAAAGAGCGAAGGAGGCTTGAGAATCTTTCTTCTGATCAAGAACTATTTCATATTGTTTCCTTTTGATAATATCGTCCGACGGATATAAAGCGTATGTCTTATATTCATCGGATGATCGCTTTATAAAGGTTGGATGAGCCATCTTTGTCTTGGACGGATGTGAATAGAGCAAGAAAAAAGACAGGCATGCGAAAATATCTTCGCATCTGTCTTTTTTCTTTTTTATCAGGATGGGATTGTTTTATTTCTTTTCCCCTATTGTTTTCAGCATTTCTTGTACGGCTGCTTCCAACTGCTGGTCTTCACCTGCCAATGCCTTTTCTGGAGTATTATAAACTTCAATGTCTGGAGAAAGTTGGTGATTTTCTGCATATTGTCCACGCATATCCATGCAACCCACCTGAGGAATACCGAACACAATGCTCGGATCGATTTGGTTTTCCCACCATACGGCAGTCATTGTGCCCGGAACCGGTGCGCCAATCAGTTTGCCTATCTTTAATTCCTTGTAAATCCATGGGAAGCCATGTGCGTTACTGTAATTGTCCTCGCATACCAATACGCAGGATGCTTGAGCCATTTATTGAATGGGTCGCTGCCTATGTATTGTCCGCGTGGAACGAAACGCTGATATTCCTTGCCGCTTAATAAAGTGGCCAAGTCATCATGTAGCCAGCCGCCTCCATTGTGGCGTGTGTCTACAATAATAGCTTCTTTGTTGCGGCAGCGTCCCAATACTTCACTATATACTTCGCGGAAACTTTGACTGTCCATACCTTTTACGTGTACATAGCCTATGCGGCCTTCGGATAATTTATCGACTATATTGCGGCAACGTTCTACCCAACGTTTATACAGCAAGTTACTTTGTTCGCCCGTGCTGATAGCTTTGATGGTGATATCAAAACGTTTGCCGGTAGCCGGATTATATATGGCCAGTAACACTTTTCTTCCGGCTTTGCCTTCCAGTAGCGGGAAGTAGTCTTGTCCTTTTACGATAGGTTTGCCGTCAATTTTCTCGATGATGCAACCAGGAGTAACATCCGTTTTTTTCACGGCAAATGGACCTTTTGCTAATATTTCTTTAATTTTTAGCCCGTCACCATCATAAGTTTTGTCATAGAATGCTCCTAGGGTCGCTGTGGATAGTGTAGGACCGTTTGAGTAGTAACGTGCTCCGGTGTGTGAACCGTTTAACTCACCCAGCATTTCACTCAGCATTTCCTGAAAATCATAATTGTTATTGATGTATGGAAGAAAGCGTGCGTATGCTTTGTGATAGCCTTTCCAATCTACTCCGTGCAGATCTTTTACATAGAATTTATCTTCTACTTGTTGCCATACATGATCGAAAATATATTCGCGTTCACCATAGTTGGTAGTCGAAGAAAGCTTCGAATTCTACAGGTTTGGTTTCACCACTGCTGACAGTAACTTTCTTGATACCACCTTGGCTGCAAAGGAACAGATTCTCGCCTTTCTTATCAGGAAGCAGGGCTCCGCCACCGACTTTTTTCATGACGATTTTAGTCTTGTTTTCTTTAAGATCGTGTTCCCATAAATCATATCCGCTTTCGAAGGCTGCTTGATAATATAGTTTGTCACCCTTCGGAGTTAATACAGCATCTCCCAATCGTGAAGAATTTACAGTTAGACGAATCACACGGTCACGGCTGTTTTCAAGGTCGAAAACCAGTGGTTTTACTTCCTTCTTGTCATCTTCTTTCTTGGAGTCTTTCTTTTTATCTTTTTTATTATCAGCCTTCTTTTTCTCTTCACTCTTCTCTTTGTCTTTCTTTTCTGATTCCTCCAGCAAAGCAAGTTCTTCCTTGCTCATTCTGAAACGGTCGTATGCGTCCAAGTCGAAGAACATGATGTAGATATCCGCTTCAGCGCCCCAGCTTCCGTGGCTGCGGAATCCTGCGCGGTCACTTTCCCAAATCATGGCTTTTCCATCCAATACCCATTTGGCATTGCCGTCACTGTATCCACTTTCGGTCAGATTATGAATTTCTCCGTTGCCAGATGCGTTGACCAGTGCAACATCCTTGTTATTCCATCCGCCAATACCTATGTAGTTGGTAAGAATCCATTTGCTGTCCGGACTCCATTGATACCATTGGTCACCGTCGCTGTATGAATATTCATAGTTGCCATCATGACGGTTCGTACAGCTTTTGATTTCAGATTCAGAACACGGATGGTAGTACGGTTTTCAAGAAAGGCTACTTCTTTGCCGTCAGGACTGTATTGAGGTTGGAATGAAGTGATATCCGAATTGGTCAGTCTTTCCTCTTTGATATCGGTTGCGTAAGCGAACTGTTTTTCTTCCTTTTTAGCTAGACTGGTTTGATAAATCTGCCATAATCCGTTTCTTTCGGAAGCGTAAACAATACTTCTTCCGTCCGGAGAAAAGTGAATATCGCGTTCCTGTTGCGGAGTATTGGTGATTTGTTTGGTGGTGCTGTATTCTGTTGATGTGACATATACATCTCCGCGTAGTACAAAAGCAATTTCTTTTGCATCGGGTGAAAGGGATATTTCTGTTGCTCCGCTACGCTTAATCTGGCGGATGAGATCTTTGTCGTTCTTGTCGGTGACAATGGAAATCTGAACTTTTTGCGGAATGGCACCTTCTTTTACCGTGTAGATTTCGCCATCATATCCATAGCATAATGTTCCATTGGAGGCGGCACTCAGGAAGCGTACCGGATGTTTGGTATGGTTGGTGATTTGTTTGGATGTATTACCGTCAATA
>ENA-OQJX01000232-OQJX01000232.1-human-gut-metagenome-genome-assembly--contig:-NODE-232-length-35196-cov-2.556588_pt1 | contig 35196 bp, 38 predicted proteins | sample MGYA00242615_ERZ504782 | MGnify/ENA primary metagenome ERZ504782 (study PRJEB26092, sample SAMD00036354) | human gut metagenome | host: Homo sapiens | study: EMG produced TPA metagenomics assembly of... | reverse complement strand
TAGACAATACTCACGAGATGCCATTCATATCTCTCTCCCCCTAAATATTGTTTCACCTGCGGAATGGGATAATTGCCAACCGAAGAAGCCTGACCATGCAATAGGGTTTCAAAACAATGTTCCGCACCAGCATCCGCAATTCCAATATACACATTCTTTGCATATTCAGCCATGGCAGGACGCGATAACCGTTCGTCTGACAAGCACTTATTTTAGGCTTTGTCAGATGAGAGATTCCATCATTCATTCAAGGATTTTTTCAATGAAATGGGACTTTTTAGTTGATAACAAAATTTTTTATTTTCTATCCCCAATCAGAGACTTCGGACAGGGCTTTTCGTAATCTTGTTATTACAGTATGTACATTACCCGGTGTTACTGAACCGTCCGGCCACAATAGTTCCATAATTCCATTGACTGACAACCTATAATCTTCCGCATCCAAGAAGGCTTGCAGCAGTCTTGCAAGGGTTGCCGTCAACTTCACCCTATTGTCTACTCTATACAGCACACCGGAATCGGCATTAAAAAACAAATCATCTTCCAACCGATAAACATGCGCCTCACTCCTATCTACTGCAATCATCGGTATTTCTTTCTCCACAAATATCGGAACTGTTTTTTCTACCGTCACCTCTTTGACAAAAAAACGGCGATAGACTTTAGCAATGTATCTTGCAGAAAAAACAGCAGAAAGCAACAAAGAACAAGAGCGCACAAAAGAATCTTATCCTTAGCAGTAAAAATGTTCAACCAAGAATAATACAAATATCCCGTCACACCAATTTCGCACCTATAGCCCAAATAACAAGACATAAGACTATCCGGTTTTAACATATAAAGTGAATCGTCCGAAAAAGTATAAGTTTCACGTTCATCCCAATCAGCCACAGATATACGTACTACCGTTTTCCCAGAATAATTCATTTCTTCCAGTAAGCGATACCATATCCTATTCAACGAATCAGCTTGCAAAGGGAACATATGCAGTATATAAGAGTGCATCCCTCTCAAATTAGAAGATTGCTCCACATTATGAAAGTACTTTTCATAAGGAACAAAAAAGTCCTTTTTACCATATTCACTTTCCATTTCTACCTTTATCGGCTCCTTCTTAATGTCAATGGAATCATCCGGTAACCTAATATTCCCTGACGAACTGAAATACACGTCAACTTCATTCCTTTTCTGCAACTCCTTCCCTAAAGCTACACGAAAAGCACTGCGTGCCTGCGTTTCCCAGTACTCCATCCGGTTTTGATATACAAACCAACCAGTAATTACTGCTGCAATAATCCCTATAGCAACGTATATCAATAGCATTTGCCGTCTCCCTCTTTTCTCGTCCACGTTGTGTGTGTTCAAATATTAATCCGCCTCAAAGTTAGATATTTTTTTAACAAGAGACACCCATCTTAATCATCTTCTTACCGTTTGCTTAATAAAGGACGGCGTGATACCATTGCGCAGCAGGTAAAATGCTTAAGAAAAACCAAGAACTGATAAGAAACAGTATTTGGATAGAGCGAGCCAACCATAAACATAACTTAATCTATTTCAAAGTATACTGTACCAGTTCCACTTCACCTTTATCAGCCAAAGCATACAAGACATCATCATTATCAGAAACACAAAAATTTGTCAGTGGATAATCAGTTTCAAACTTATTTATCGGTTTTCCATTCCAAGATAACTGATAAATGACATTAGCTTTAAATGCATCCATACCAGCATCTCTAAAATTCTTTCCGGAATACAGCAGATAGATGTAATTATCCGTTGCATATGCCATGGTAAAAGACATTTTATTATCTGCACTCATTGGAGCCGATCGATATTCACCTGTTTCTTCTGTAACATAATTGGGATATCCACCTATCAATTCATAAGTTTTCTCAATTCCATCTTTATTTACAGAAAACAGCATAAAGATAGGAGCACTACACACAGCATACAAGAATTTGTCCAATGACCGATTAGAGCACAAAGTCCCTTGATAAGCCATCCCTCGCAAACGATTTGAAATAGCTTTCTCGCGACTATCTTTATAAGGATATTCAAAAAAGAACTTACTTCCAATAGAATTATCCGTAAGACTCAACATGTTACTTTCATAGAATCCTAATCCAAGATATGCGTCATATTTTGTCGGGGATAGCTTAATACTCGATAAAGTATCTTTAAAAACAACTGGAAAATTCATTTCTCCACGCTTAACCTTATCTAAGTTTATCTCACGCAATTCATGTTTATATGCATCATAAACACCAAGAATAGAATCGGACTTCATATTACAGAAAGCAAAAACTTGCAAGAATTCATTATTTCCTTCACCTTTTTGCCCAAAACGATAAACCCTATCGTTTTCTTTCAAATCAACCAAAAGAAAAAGAGAATCTCCAATATCATCATAAATAAGCAAAGATGAATCTACATATTGGATTAAAAAAGGACGTCCCAAAATTAATTCTCTATCCAAACAAGCCTCTGAAATAAGCTTCTTTGTATTTATAAAAGTACGATCCCAATCTTCTACACTACTATCTGGTTTTTGCACACATGATGCAAAAAACACTCAACATGCAGAACAAATATAAAAAGCTGTTTAACCTAATTAATTTCATGTTTCCCTAATTTATTAATAAAGTTTCTTCTTCTAATCCGCTTTAGCTATTTTCCACCCGCCAATCGTCCACGTGGCACTGTCAAAATTCACACCGATCTTGACCACACGCCTGCCGTCCGCCCGGTAAGATGGCATACTGCTTGCTGTCAATCTGAGCCAACGCCTCTTCCGGGGTACCGTCGTATTTGAATTCGAAGACATAAACGGCATCCTGCAACTGCACCACCACATCCGCACGGCCTACGGAACTCTTCACTTCCGACTCCACATATTGCCCCATCAACCGGAACAACAAATAGAAAATGGTCTGATAATGCTTCTCGGTCTTGTTCTCCAAATCATTGGGAATGGAGGCAAAGAAGGAACGGGTACGCTCCAGGCAGCTCTCCACATCACCCTTCATCAAGTCGCGAAGGAAAGAGACGACGTAGAAGGTGTTGTTCTGGGCAGGCAAGTGCACGTAAGAGGGAAGCAGGGATTCAATGAACCTTTACGGACCTCACCGTTGGGATAGGCCAAACGATAGATTTGGAAATTACGGTCATAGCCCTTAATGGTCAGATAACCGCTCTGGTAGAGCACCGGGATGGGACTCGTTATCTGTTCCGTAGGCGCATCAAACTGCTCATCGGTAGCCTCAACACCTTCCAGCGCACGCACATCGAAGTCTGCATGGCGCAGAATATCTATCAGGAAAGTAGGCGTGCCCGTGGAGAACCAATAGTTCTTGTATTCTTTGGAATTGAAAGCATTGAACAGGCTGAACGGGTTGTAAATATCCGCACAAGCCTTACTGAAATGATAACCGTCATATTGCCGCTTCAAATGCAAGCATGCCTCCTCGTAAGTCTCATCATTAGCCTCGGCCATCCGCTCAATATCGGGTTTCAACTGCGTCAGCAGTTCCTCCTCGGTGATGCCGCAGAGGGCACTGAAGTCATCGCGCATACTGATATTTTGCAAATTGTTCAGTTCGCTGAAGATGCTCAGCTGGCTGAACTTGCTGATACCCGTGATAAAAAGAAAACGGAGATATTGCCCCAGCCCCTTGAGAGGACTGAAGAACTTGCGCATCTCGTTGCGAAGCTGTTGTTGCAAAAGGGCATCGGAATTACTGTCAAGCAGAGGAGCATCGTACTCGTCAATCAGCACTACAACCGGCTTTCCGGTCTTGGCGTAGGCACGCAGATGATGCCTTGCAGACGCTCTGCCGCCCCCTCTTCCTCTTCCTTTTTTCCGTAAATTTCTTCCCAACGAGATAAAAACAAATTCAATTGCCCCGTCAAGTCACGCAGCTCAGTATATTTCGTCAAGCTGAAATCAACGTGCAGCACCGGGCAAACCTCCCATTCCTGCTCCAGACGTTCCATAGCCAGCCCTTCGAAAAGTTCCTTTTTCCCCTGGAAATAGGCCTCCAGCGTAGACACGAGCAAGCTTTTGCCAAACCGACGGGGGCGGCTGAAGAAATAAATTTGGTCTGTATTCACCAATTTGTACACCAGCTCCGTCTTATCCACATACACACAATTCCGCGTACGCAGTTGCTCAAAATTCTGTATCCCTATCGGATAGCGTCTGCCACTCAATTCCATAGCTGCTACTGTTTAAATTACAAGTATGACAAAGATAGCACATATTCCGCAAAAAAGAAAGCACGCCCATGGCTTTTTCATCACAAGCCCTCACTGCAAACCTACTGCACATCTTTTGCAGTAACACTGCAAAGGCGTTGCAGTAGCACTGCAAAACAGTTGCAGTGGCACTGCATCTATGTTGCAGCGGCACTGCAAAAACGATGCACTGGTTTTGCAGTGAGTATTTGGTATCTTTAACATTGGCACCCAAAGCCTTACAGCGGAGCAGAGCCCGTTTTCATCACATAACGCCCTGTCCTGAAAACAGTCAACCAAAATCAGGAGAACAAAAAGGGTGAGGGCAAAATTTGCCCTCACCCTTTTAAATTGCTCTCACTCACCCCTGAAACACCGATGAACAAGCAGATGCAGACAAGCGGTGAGGGTGGTGAGGGTGGAATTGCAAAACTTTTATTAGTTTGCTTATTTCAGCAAGCTTTCCGCATCCAGGTGCTCTGCCTCAATATCCTTGAAGTAGCGGTAAGTACCCACCTTCAATTCTTCGGTGGCCGCATCGTCACAAACGATGATACCCTTTTCGTGCATCTGCAAGGCGCTGATAGTCCACATCTGCATCACGGGACCCTCGACTGCATGATAGAGGGCACGTGCCTTGTTGTGTCCGTTTACGATAATCATTACCTCGCGGGCGCTAAGCACAGTACCGACACCGACGGTCAGGGCAGTCTTGGGCACCTTGTTCACGTCGTTGTCAAAGAAACGGGAGTTGGCAATGATGGTATCGGTAGTCAATGTCTTCTGGCGGGTGCGTGACGAAAGGGAAGAACCCGGCTCGTTGAAAGCGATATGTCCGTCGGGACCGATACCGCCCATGAAGAGGTCGATGCCGCCGTAGGACTTGATTTTCTCTTCATAGCGTGCACACTCGGCATCCAGGTCGGCAGCGTTGCCGTTCAGGATATTGGTGTTCTCCGGCTTGATGTCTATATGGCTGAAGAAGTTGTTCCACATAAAGGAATAGTAGCTTTCGGGATGTTCCTTGGGCAAACCTACATACTCGTCCATATTGAAAGTCACTACGTTCTGGAAAGACACGATGCCTTTCTTGTTCAGGTCGATAAGTTCCTTGTACATGCCCAACGGAGAAGAACCGGTGGGGCATCCCAATACAAACGGTTTTTCAGGTGTCGGATGAGCGGCTTGATTTTGGCAGCCACATAATGTGCCGCCACTTTGATACGGATTGATAATCCGGTTGAATGATTAGTCTCATTGTGATTGTTTTATTAGGTTAATAAATTAGGGGTAATTTTCAACTACTTCCTATCCTTCTTCAAACGCTCTGCCATGGCACGTGCCAGGTTTTCGCATTGTTCGTAAGTAATGTCCTTCATGGCCTGCTTCATCTCTACCGGGTCGCCCACAATCTCGAACTTGCTCTTTTCGGCAAACTCGCCCATGCGCTTCACGGCGGCACCCGCCCAGCAGAAGGAGCCGAAGTATCCCAGATAGCGTCCCTTCACTTCGCGTACCAGAATCTTGGAGAGCAAGGATTCTATCTCAGGATAAATCTGGTTGCTGTAGGTGGGGCTGCCGATGATAAGTCCGCGATACTTGAATATGTCGGCAATGATATAAGAAGGATTGCTCTTGCTCACATTGTGCATCACGATGTTCCTGATGCCCTGTGCAGAAAGTTCCGCCGCAATGGCTTCCGCCATCTGCTCCGTGTTGCCGTACATGGAACCGTAAGCAATGACCACACCTTCGTCAGCGGCGTAGCGGCTCAACTTGTCGTAGATGCCGATAACCTTGGCTATGTTTTCCGTCCACACCGGCCCGTGCGTGGAGCAGATGGTGGAAATGGGCAGACCACCCAGCTTGGCAAGTGCCTTCTGCACCGGAGAGCCGTACTTGCCCACGATGTTGGAATAGTAACGCACCATCTCGTCCCAGTATCTGTCCAGATTGATGCGCGTATCCAGGAACCCGCCGTCCAACGTACCGAAACAGCCGAAGCCGTCACCGGCGAAAAGGACTCCTTCCGTTTCGTCAAAAGTCATCATCGTCTCGGGCCAGTGCACCATCGGGGTCATATAGAAACGGAGCTTATGATGCCCCAAAGCCAGAAAATCCTCGTCCTTCACCATGTACTGTTCGCCCGTCACGCCATAAAAGCCCTCTATCATGCCGAGGTCTGCTTGTTGCCCACGATGATGATGTCGGGATAATGCTGCTTTATCAGGCGGATAGAGCCCGAATGGTCCGGCTCCATATGGTTGATGATGAGATACTGGATGGGGCGCTCGCCGATAATGCTCTTTATCTTGCGCAGATACACCTCGAAGTAGCAGATGTCTACCGTATCGACCAAAGCGACCGTCTCATCATCTATCAGGTAAGAGTTGTAGGAAACCCCGTACGGCAACGGCCACATGCCTTCAAACAAATGCTTATTGCGGTCATTCACTCCCACGTAGTGGATTTTCCTTTTATCACTGTTTTTGGTTCATAACTGTATCTTTATTTAGATTGATTCCACATTTAAAGTTGCGGCAAAAATAATTCTTTTTTCTCACATTTCATACTTCTTTCCCTGATATGCACCGAGTTCTTTCATTCTTTTTTGAACCCGATGATTAAATTCATAATTTTTCAGTCCCCAGTCGGGTGCAATGAGCAGTTCCTTAGGAGACTGGGAGACAAAACGCTCCAGCACCAAATCCGGCCGCAGATGCTCGATATAGTCTATCACGAGGCCGATATATTCCTCCACATCAAACAGATGAAAATCTTCAGGATGCTGCCGGTACTCCAGAGCCATGCGGGTACCCCTTATCAGTTGCAACTGGTGCATCTTCAAGGTAGTGAGTGGCAGGCGGGACAATACACCGGCTTGTGCACGATGCTTTCGTGCGTCTCGCCCGGCAGTCCGAGTATGACATGCCCACCGGTCAGGATTCCGCGTGAAGCGGTTCTTTCCACCGCATCGGCGGCGGCATGAAAAGTATGCCCGCGGTTGATGCGGCAAAGTGTCTTGTCGTCGGTACTCTCTATGCCGTACTCCACTAAAAGGAAGGTATGCCGGTTCATCTCCTCCAGATAGTCCAGCAGGCTGTCGGGCATACAGTCCGGACGGGTGCCGATGACCAGGCCCGCCACCCCGTCTGCCGACAAGGCTTCCTCGTATTTCCGCTTCAGGTCTTCCAGTTCGCCATACGTATTGGTATAGGCCTGGAAATAGGCGAGATACTTCATCTCCGGATATTTGTGTGCAAAGAACTGCTTGCCCTCTTCCAGCTGGCGGGTAATGGATTTCTCCGTACGGCAATAATCGGGGTTGAAGGTCTGGTTGTTGCAATAGGTGCAACCGCCGACTCCTTTGTTTCCATCCCGGTTGGGGCACGTAAAACCGGCATTCAGCGATATTTTCTGTACCTTATAGGGAAAATATCGCTTCAGAAAAAAAGGGAACTCATTATAGAGCGTAGATTTGGTTTCCATACATATTCCTTATGTAAGTGGCAAATATAGGATTTTTCCGTGGGATGAACCTGCAAAAACAAGAATACTTTCCACCCGATTTGTTAACGAACATAAAACAAAGAAATTCCACCTGCACTAAAAAATGTTTCATCCACTGATATACAACTAATTAATTAAGAAAGAGTACATCCAAGCGCAATTACATTAAACACAATTTAGTGATTAGACACTCTTTTTATACACAAATTCCTCAGTTTATACACCTCAAGAATGAAATAAATTCATAGCTTTGCATACAACCTTAATGAATCAACCTATAAATACTATAACACCATGGCAACAATCGCATTGGACATAGGCGGCACAAAAATAGCCAGCGCCATTTTCTTTCCGGACGGAAGCATGATGTTTAACCGCAAACGGCTCCTGAAAGGAAGAACCGGACACGAAGTGGGCAAGCTCGCCGCGGATATCCTCGCCAAACTTCTTACCGTAGCACGCAGAAGCCGTATACACGTCGACGGAATAGGTGTCTGCATCCCCGGTATCGTTTACTCCCAAACCAACCGGGTATGGGCCCCCAACATACCGGGCTGGGACAACTACCCCCTCTATGAGGAGCTGCGCAGTGTAACGCCTCCGGGCATCGAGATATACATCGACAGCGACCGTACCTGCTATATGTATGGAGAGATGTGGCAAGGTGCCGCCAAAGAATGTCACAGTGCCATATTCATTGCCGTGGGAACCGGTATCGGTGCCGGCATCATCATCGACGGGCACGTGTTGCACGGAGCCAACGACATTATCGGCGCCACCGGCTGGATGGCCCTGCAACCTCCTACCGGGAAGAGTATGACGCATGCGGATGTTTCGAATATTACGCTTCCGGCAATGGTATCGGGGCACGGGTACGCGATGCCGTACGCGCCAACAAGGCATACAAAGGAAAACTGCGCCAGAAACCCATCTGCCGCATATCGGCCTATGATGTGTTCAGTGCCTATAATGAAAAAGACCCTATTGCCATCTCCGTATTACACAAAGCCGTCGAGATGTGGGGCATGGCTTCCGCAAATCTGGTCAGCCTGCTCAACCCGCAGAAGATAATTTGGGGCGGAGGCGTATTCGGCCCTGCCGGTATCTTTATAGATGACATTTACAAGGAAGCCTGCAAATGGGCGCAGCCGCTCAGCATCAAGCAGGTGGAATTTGTACCTTCTCAGTTGTCCGGTAATGCCGGACTGATAGGAGCAGCGTTTCTTGCCATCAAAAACCACTTGTATGAGTAACAGTTATCACAAGAATCTCGTATTCACGGCAGCGTGCATCGGGATGTGTTTCTTCGGAGTCTCCATGATTACATTGGGAGCAGTGTTGCCATCCCTCATAGCCAAGCTGAATCTGAGCGGGTTGCAGACAACCTCACTGGTCACTTTCCTGCCTCTGGGCATGCTGGCCGGTTCCCTGATTTTCGGTCCCATCGTAGACCGGTTCGGACATAAAGCCCTGCTGGTGCCCAGCTGCATCATCGTACTGCTGGGGATGGAAGGACTTGCCTTCTTTGAAAGCGTGCCACTGCTGCAAGCTTCCATCGTCGGCATCGGCCTGGGCGGAGGCATCCTCAACGGAGAAACCAATGCATTGGTATCCGACATCTCAGGAGAATCCGAAAAAGGCTCACGCCTCAGTTTTCTGGGCATGTTCTACGGACTGGGCGCATTGGGCATACCGATGTTGCTGGGCTCCCTTTCCAGGCATTATTCATTCGAAACCATCTTGCTGGGAATTGGCGTAGTGATGCTTGCGGGCATTATATTCTGTATCCCCGTACGCTTCCCCGCCCCTAAGCAGGCGCAAGGTTTCCCGGTAAAAGAGGGATTGGGACTGCTGAAAGAAAGCAGCTTACTGCTACTCAGCTTCATTCTTTTTTTCCAAAGCGGCATCGAGGGTGTCTGCAACAACTGGTCCACGAGTTACTTTGGGCAGATGACGGATATTCCGGCCAATCAGGCATTGATTGCACTGACCTGCATGGTAACGGGACTGACCGTAGCACGTATGATGCAAGTTGCGATATTCAAGAAGATAAAACCGGAAACCGTGCTGCCCTACAGCCTTACGCTCACTGCCATAGGATTCTGTTTCCTTATGTTCTCGCCGGGTTTTGCACGCGCGGCAGTCGGCATGGTGCTGGTAGGTATGGGGCTGTCGGCCACGTATCCCGTGATACTCAGCATTCTTGGAAGCCGGTACCCGTCCTTATCGGGAACAGCATTCAGCGTGGCGCTTGCCATAGCCTCATTGGCCAGATTGCAATGAACGGCTGATGGGAATGGTTTCCCAATACACCAATGGCATCGGGCTTTATCCTTATCTGATGATTGCCTCACTTGCCGTCATGCTCCTTTTGTATAAACGCTCACTCAAATAAATTTATTAACTTCTTAAAAAACAAAAAAGTTATGTTAGCACTCGAATGGTTAAAGAATGCCCATGGCATTATGGAAAAACTGGAGGCTACCCAGTTGGAAAACATCAAAAAAGCAGCCACTGTTATGGCAGATTCCATCGAAGCCGGTCGTTGGGTCCACACGTTTGGTTGCGGCCACGCAACAATTCCCGTAGAAGAAATGTATCCGCGTATCGGCAGCTTTGTAGGATTCCACCCGCTTTGCGAATTGCCTCTGACATTCTTCACGCAGATTATCGGCCAGATGGGTATTCATCAGTTCCTCTTCCTGGAACGGGCAGAAGCTACGGCCAGGAAATCATGAAGAACTATGATTTTGATTCCAAAGACTGTATGTGGATTTTCTCACATACCGGTATCAATGCCGTCAATATAGACATGGCATTGGAAGCCAAGAAGCGCGGCATGAAAGTTATCGTATACGGTTCAGCCAGCGAAACGGGCGACAAAGCCAGCCGCCACTCCAGCGGAAAGAACCTCTTCCAGTTGGCAGATATCGTAGTGGATTCCTGCGTTCCCCTGGTAGACGCCTCCGTACCTTTGAAGAACCACTTCGACAAGGTAGGTCCGTTGTCTACATTGAGTTTCGTCACCATGGTATGGATGACCATCACTACCGTTGCCGAAATCCTTGCCGACCGTGGCGTACACTTGTACATCCATCCGTCGCACAACGTTCCGGGTGACACAACCGCCCACGAACGACTGGATGCAGCCATTGCAGAATATCAAAGAAAAGTCAAGTGCTTGTAACGAAAGATATTCCAATCATCATCTCATCCAATCATCATCTATGAGTGACGGAGGCCCGTCCCTGCTTCGCCCCCAAGAAGCAGAACGGGCTTTTTCTGTTCAAAAAGAATAAAATCGGCCCACTGCTTCGATAAATCTTCCCTTTGTTGTATATTTGTTCCCCAGAAAAAATAGGGAAACAGATAAGCATAAAAGATAGATATGAAACAGATAAGCATCGCACTTCTCCTCTGCCTCTGTACGCTGGCAGGTTTCGCCCAAAGTGGCAAGGCGCTCGATTTGAAAGAAATCGTATCGGGCAAGTTCACTCCGAAGAATATTTCCGGCGTTATCCCCATCCCGGGAGACGGGGAACATTATTCGCAGATGAATGCGGACAGGACACAAATCATCAAGTACTCCTTCAAAACGGGAAAACCCGTGGAAGTGCTGTTTGATGCCGCTACCGCACGCGAATGCACGTTCAAGACATTCGACAGCTACAGCTTTGCTCCGGACGGCAGCAAGCTGCTCATTGCCACCGAAACAACTCCCATCTACCGTCATTCCTATACGGCTGTGCATTACATCTACAGCCTGAAGCGCAACCTGGACGGTAAAATCAACAATATTGTGGAAAAGCTTTCGGACGGCGGCCCGCAACAGGTGCCCGTATTTTCACCGGACGGCAATCAAGTGGCTTTTGTACGCGACAACAACATCTTCCTTGTAAAACTGCTCTATGGCAACAGCGAAAGCCAGGTGACGGAAGACGGAAAACAGAACGAGGTGCTGAACGGCATCCCCGACTGGGTTTACGAAGAGGAGTTCTCCTTCAACCGTGCGCTGGAATTCAGTGCCGACAGCCAGATGCTGGCTTTCATCCGCTTCGACGAGAAAGATGTTCCCTCCTACTCTTTCCCTCTTTTTGCCGGACAAGCCCCCACTTCACCCCTTTCGAGAAGTATCCGGGAGAGTATACTTACAAATATCCTAAAACGGGAGAAGTAAATTCCAAAGTGTCCGTACACACCTTCGACATCAAGTCGAAAGTGACCCGCAAGATAAACGTGCCGGTAGATGCAGACGGCTATATTCCCGCATCCGCTTTACCCAAGACCCCAACAAGCTTGCCGTCATGACACTGAACCGCCATCAGAACCGGTTCGACCTATACTTTGCCGACCCTCGCAGCACGGTAGCCAAACTGGCTCTGCGTGATGAAAGCGATACCTATATCCGCGAGAATGTATTCGACAACATCGTCTTCTATCCGGAAAATTTCAGTTTTGTCAGCGAAAAGAGCGGATACAACCATCTGTACTGGTATAGCATAGGCGGCAATCTGCTGAAACAAGTGACAGCCGGACAATATGAAGTGCAGGAGTTCCTGGGTTATGACCCCGAAGAAGGAAGCTTCTACTTCAGCAGCAACGAGGAAAGCCCCATGCGCAGTGCCATCTACAAGATTGACCGGAAAGGTAAAAAGACCAGACTATCGTCACAAGCCGGAACAAACAGTGCGCAGTTCAGTGCGAACATGAAGTACTATATGAACCGTTATTCCAATCTGGACACTCCGACCGTCATTACGCTGAACGACAATACCGGCAAGACTCTTGCCACCCTGATGGACAATGCGGCATTGAAGCAGGAAATCAGCGGCTATGACATGCCACGGAAGGAATTCTTCACTTTCCAGACTTCCGACGGAACCACATTGAATGGCTGGATGATGAAACCAGCCGACTTCTCTGCCGGCAAGAAATACCCGGTACTGATGTACCAGTACAGCGGCCCCGGTTCACAGCAAGTGCTCGACAAGTTCAGTGTAAGCTGGGAAACCTACATGGCATCACAAGGCTATATCGTGGTTTGCGTAGACGGGCGTGGTACCGGAGGACGTGGTGCCGAATTCGCCAAATGCACCTATCTGAACCTGGGTATCAAGGAAGCCAAAGACCAGGTGGAAACCGCCCTCTACATGGGCAACCAGCCTTATGTGGACAAAAACCGCATCGGAATCTGGGGATGGAGTTACGGTGGATACATGACCATTATGAGTATGAGTGAAGGAACACCGGTATTCAAGGCCGGAGTAGCCGTAGCTGCCGTTACCGACTGGAACTACTACGACACCGTTTATGGCGAACGCTTTATGCGCACACCGAAAGAAAACGCCGAAGCTATAAGGCCAGTTCCACCTTTACCCGTGCCGACAAGCTTCACGGCAACCTGCTGCTGGTACACGGCATGGCAGACGACAATGTACACTTCCAGAACTGTGCCGAATATGCCGAACAACTGGTACAACTCGGCAAACAGTTCGATATGCAGGTTTACACCAACCGCAACCACAGTATCTACGGAGGAAATACCCGGTTACACCTATACACGCGGTTGACCAACTTCTTCAACAAAGAATTGAAATAATGCCCGAAAGAGTACGTAAGCCTGAGTGGCTCAAAATAAGCATCGGTGCCAACGAGCGCTATACCGAGACCAAACGCATTGTCGAATCGCATTGCCTACATACCATCTGTAGCAGCGGCCGTTGCCCCAATATGGGGGAATGTTGGGGGAAAGGCACCGCAACCTTCATGATTGGGGGAAATATCTGCACCCGGTGCTGTAAGTTCTGCAACACGGCAAGCGGGAAGCCCTTACCACTGGATGCCGATGAGCCTACACATGTGCAGAGTCCATTGCTTGATGAAACTCTCCCATGCAGTCGTCACCTCCGTAGACCGTGACGACCTGCCCGACTTAGGCGCGTCGCACTGGTACGTACCATCCGGGAAATCAAGCGGCTCAACCCTGACACCACCGTCGAAGTGCTGATTCCCGACTTCCAGGGAAGAAAGGAACTCGTGGCACAAGTCATCGATGCACAACCGGAAATCATTTCGCACAACATGGAGACTGTCCGTCGCATCAGCCCCTCGTACGCAGTGCCGCCAAGTATGAAACAAGCCTGGAAGTGTTGCGGCAGATTGCAGAAAGCAATACTACCACCAAGTCCGGCATTATGGTGGGATTGGGCGAGACTCCGGAAGAAGTGGAAGAACTGATGGACGACCTTCGCCGGGTGGGCTGCCACATACTGACCATAGGGCAATACCTTCAACCCACACACAAGCATTATCCGGTAGCAGCATATATTACTCCCGAACAATTTGCACTCTACAGAGAGAAAGGATTGGAAAAAGGGTTTCAGCAAGTGGAAAGCGCTCCATTGGTACGCTCCTCTTATCATGCGGAAAAACAGATTCATTTTATACAAAAAAGGAGTAAAATAGGAAACATTTAAATTCCCCAGTTGTTATGATGTAAACGACAAAATCATAATACGGATAATGAGCCATCAAAGAATTCTATCATCAAGATTCAATATGTCGCTGGGATTCATCCCCGTTATAATATCCATCATATTATGCGAGTTTATAACGCAGGACATGTCCATCTACATCGGTGCAGGTGTAGGACTCTTGTTTAGCATCTATTCGGTGAGGCATAGAGGAACGCATGTTCCGCAAATCATACTTTACTGTACTAACCGGAATGTTACTGCTGTTATCGGTAACAACCCTATTCCTCGTAAACTACTGTCCCCGTTTCATGCTTCCGTTCACGCTGGAAATCAGTGCCATCATTCCCCCATTCGTCATCTACCTCAATAGGAGAAAATTTCTGGACTACCACATGTCTCAGACACAGAAATGCTGCAAGCAGCTTTTTGCACAAGGGGCAGAAGCCGCCATCGTATCCTCACGCGTAATCCTTATCATAAGCCTGCTGCATTTTCTGATTATCTTCTTGGCGGTTCTGGTCAGTTACCCTTTGGGAGACACTACCCGCCACATTCTGTTTTATGTGGCGCCTCCCCTCGTCTTTATATCAGGCATTCTGTTCAATCAGTTCGGGATTTTCTATTTCAATATAGTGATGAACCACACGGTTTTCGTACCGATAGTCAATACCAAAGGAGATGTCATGGGGAAAGCCATCGCCTCAGAAGCCATCAACCGGAAAAACGACTATATCAATCCGGTCATCCGGATTGCCGTTGCCTCACACGGCATGCTGTTTCTCCTCCCCCGCCCCAAATGCAACGTTTTCGAGAAAGACAAAATTGACTTGCTGATGGAGGGTTACCTGATATACGGAGAAACATTGGAACAAGGCGCACACAGAATTTTACGACAAACGCTTCCCACCGCCCCATTAGACCATTTGCACTTCAACTTCATGTATCATTTTGAGAATGAAGCCACCAACCGCCTGGTCTATCTCTTCACACTAGACCTGGACGATGACTCCATCCTATGCAATAAGAATTTCAAGGGGGGAAAGCTATGGACATTCCAGCAAATGGAACACAACCTGGGACGGAACTTCTTCAGCAGTTGCCTGGAATATGAATTCGAGCACCTGGAAGCTATTATTTATACAAGAGAAAAATACAAGGAATCTTAGAAAGGTCGGGAGTCTTGCCCTGCCACTCCCTCACGGTCTTGGTTTTGATATACTCCCCTTCACAAGTAATGTTCGCCGCAATGCAGAGCTTGGTCTGCGGACGGCAGTTATGAAGAATATCCTCTATCATCTTATTATTGCGGTAAGGCGTTTCAATGAAAAGTTGGGTCTGGTGTTCATTGTAGACGCGTTGTTCCAGCATTTTCAGCTTTTTGGCACGCTCTGCCGGTTCTATGGGAAGATAACCGTGGAAGGCAAAGCTCTGTCCGTTGAAGCCGGAACCCATGACAGAGAGGATAATGGAAGAGGGTCCCACCAGGGGGACCACTCTTAAGTTTTTCCGTTGTGCAATAGCCACTACGTCCGCTCCCGGGTCGGCCACAGCCGGACAACCGGCTTCGGAGATTACGCCCATCGGCTGCCCCTCCACCAGCGGCTTCAGATAGCCGGAGATGTCTTCGGGCGACGTATGCTTGTTCAACGTATAGAATGTCAGCGCATCAATATCTATTCCCTTGTCCACCTTCTTCAGAAACCGGCGTGCCGAACGCACATCCTCCACGATGAAATGGCGGATTCCCAGTATTATCTCCTTGTTATAAGGAGGCAACACCGTTTCAATGGGCGTATCGCCCAAGGTGACCGGCAAAAGATAAAGTGCGAGTTCCATTAGCCGTAGATGATATTTCCGTTTTCGTCCTTATACTCATCCAGTCCCTTCTCGTAAGTAGCCATGGCGCGAAGACTCATACCTACGCTGGAGAAACCTCCATCGTGGAACAAGTTCTGCATAGTGACCTTGCGGGTGAGGTCGGAAAACATCACGATACAGTAGTCTGCACACTCGTCGGCAGAAGCATTGCCCAGAGGAGACATGCGGTTGGCGAAGTCGAACAGCTTGTCCATACCCTTCACACCGGAACCGGCAGTGGTCATCGTAGGAGACTGGGAAATGGTGTTGACACGTACATGGTGTTCGCGTCCGTAGATGTAACCGAAACTGCGGGCGATGGATTCCAGCAGTGCCTTGGCATCTGCCATATCGTTGTAACCGTAGAACGTACGTTGCGCAGCCACATAACTCAGAGCCAGGATTGAACCGTAGTCGGCAATGGCGTTGAGCTTCTTGGCAGCTTGTATCATCTTGTGGAAAGAGACAGCGGAAATATCCAGCGTCTTTTCCAACATATCGTAATCCAAATCATCATATGTACGTTTCTTACGCACATTGGGAGACATACCAATGGAGTGCAGCACAAAGTCGACCGGGCCACCCAATACTTCCATAGAGCGTTTGAATACATTTTCCAAATCTTCTACACTTGTAGCATCTGCAGGAATCACCTCGCAGTTCAGTTTCTCCGAAAGAGCGGACACTTCGCCCATACGGACGGCAACCGGCGTATTCGACAAAGTGATGGCTGCACCTTCTTCTACTGCTTTTTCTGCTACTTTCCAGGCAATGGACTGCTCATTCAGAGCACCGAAAATAATGCCTCTTTTTCCTTTCAACAAATTGTAACTCATACCTATTTTTAGTAAAATTCGGCTGCAAAGATAGGAAGTTTTTGCATAAAAAGCCCGAAAGTGTGCAAAGAAAAGGGAAGAACGGCAAAAAATACACCGATCCCCCACTGCAAAACTACTGCAACGCTTGTGCAGTGCCACTGCAATACAGTTGCAGTATCACTGCAAACATATATGCAGTAACGCTGCACCCTATTTGCAGTACTACTGCAAAAAGCATGCAGCAGGAATGCAGTAATAATGCACTGATTATCAGTCCAGGGCTTCCTATTCTGCAAATACCTGATGAAACCCGAGACAGCATTTGAACATGAGCGCAAAAAGCCCTATATTTGCAGCAAACTAAAAAATAGAGAAAGCAATGAAGAAGTTGATTATATTTGACCTGGACGGAACTTTACTGAATACAATAGCCGATTTGGCACAAAGTACAAACCATGCCCTGCAAGCGCTCGGCTATCCCACTCACCCGGAATCGGACTATAACTTCATGGTTGGCAACGGAATCAACAAACTGTTCGAGCGCGCCCTCCCGAAAGGGAAAAGAGCGAAGAAACGTCCTGCGCATCCGCAAGGAGTTTGTGCCTTATTATGACGTGCACAATGCTGATAAAAGCCGCCCTTACCCCGGCATCCCCGAACTGCTGGAACAGTTGCAGGAGAAAGATGATATTGGCAGTGGCTTCCAACAAATATCAATCGGCTACCGTGAAACTGATTTCACACTATTTCCCCCACATACGTTTTACCGCCGTCTTCGGACAACGGGAAGGGGTCAACGTGAAGCCCGACCCGACAGTGGTGCATGACATTCTGGACATCACCCGGATATCCCGTGAAGACGTGCTATATGTGGGAGACTCCGGAGTGGATATGCAGACGGCCGCCAATGCCGGAGTCACTGCCTGCGGAGTCACCTGGGGATTCCGTCCCCGCACAGAACTGGAAGAGTTTCATCCGGCACATATCGTAGACAATGCTACGGACATTGCCGTTATCGCCGATCTTTGAGAGGGCACTCCCTCCCCCGGCTATCCGAGAGCGCATATTTACATTATGATATTTTTTAGGCGCGGATTACGCGAAAAACGCGGAGTTTTTCTTTGTCTCTCCGTGAAATCCACGTACTTCCACGCCTAAAAAATAATCAGAAAGAGAACAGCCTCAGAACAATTTCCGCATCGTTCCTTTATCTCCCACCACAAGATAGGTATTCCCGTCAATCAGTAAAGCGCGCCCACGTTTCTTCTTTCGGTTTTCCTCGTTATCCACATTCACTCCAATCACCCGTCCATCATAGAAAGTGGAAATATCCTTAAAGATAGTATGCCCCACAATGATATGTTCGACGTCATAACGTTTCAACATCAGTTGCAGGGAGTCTTGTGCCAATGGATGGTATTTTGCATCCGTCCGTACCAATCCACGATACCAGATAGGGCCGCTATTACCATATAGGAAAGCCGTGAGAGGCGATAGAGCCTTACGTTCCTTCTTGCTCATGAACAATGCACGGCTCATTTCCTCATTCACTGTGGGAATATTCAAGTCACTGTCATAAAACTCCTTTCCCAAACCTGCATGCACATACAGATTAGGTCCGATGGTCTGCATCGTATTACGGGTACCAAGCCATTTGCCAAGTTCTGTGTCCGGACCGAACAATGCCGGATAATCCATACCCAGTTTTCGGGCCAATGTCTTGTACTTTTCTTTGGTATAACGCAAATCATTTGCCGTCACAAGCGGTTCATGGTTACCCAACAGAAACGAGACATGACCACCTGCATCCGCCGCCTCCTTCTCCAATTTATAGAACAGCCAAAATATCTGCGGCACATCTTTGCCACGGTCAAATATATCACCGATAACCACCAGATGGTTGGTTCCAAAACTCCAATGGTAGTCTTTATCAATGACATTGTTGCCCCGCAGCAAGCTCATCACGCAATTCAGCTTGCCATGGGGGTCAGACATCACAAACACTTTATCCGGTTGTCTGTATTGCCATTCCGGACGTTTGACCGGATGCAGCTTCACATCAAACGGATAACGCCCTTTGTGGTCCGTGACATGAAGGGTGAAATCCTGAGGAAGTACTGTATAAGTCGTATCTTCTATCTGCCCTTGGGCTGTAACGCTTATGACGCGCACCTTTCCGTCCGGTTCATAAATCACATAAGGTCCGTCTGCCGACAATTCCTCCTTCTTCTCCTTATCCTTCTTCTTACCGTCTAAACCAAGAGTTCCGGCACTTAGGCCGGAACTGATGAAGGTTAGAATAAATACAGTAAAAAAAGACTTTACAATAGTAGTCTGATACTTCATATTCTCGCTTTTTTGGAATTAATCACCATAAGTCGGATTCTGCTGCATATTCGGATTGGAATTCATCTCTGCCTTAGGAATGGGCAATACTACACGATAATAGTTCCAATCAAAAGATACGCTCTCATCCACCATCTTCAGATGTGAAGTCTCGGCTATTTCCGGAAATTCCTTGGTCGACTCCTTGCGCACGATAGTCTGATGATTACGAAGGGCGTCGAAGAAACGGTGTCCTTCACCGAACAACTCTTTACGGCGTTCCAACAGAACATCATCCAACGTCACCGTCTTACCCTGCACGGTCTTTTCCGGATTGGCACGGCTGACAATAGCATCCAGATACTTTACAGCCTTGTCATTGTTATTGAGCTTTACAGCCGCTTCGGCAGCAATCAGATAAAGTTCGGACAGACGAAGTACTGGAATATTGGAATCTTCCACAGCCTTGCCGCTTTGCGGCTGATACTTGGCTATGTAAGCTCTCTTTGTCTTAGGAACAACCGTATATGCCTGATTCCTGACATCATCCGGATCTTCCTGCATCAGTTCATAGAAAGAACTGGTCAGGCAATAATCATCATAACCCGCCTGCCAGCAAAGGTAAGCCACACTTTCTTTACCAACGCCGTCCACTGTCAGATTCACCAGCTCAAACAAGACTTCTCCCGGATCGGAAGAGGCAAAATCAGTTCCCCATATCGTGCCATACTCATCATTGGTCCACAAACGGTACTTGTTCTTTTCCGCTCCCGCAATGGCAGCTTCAGCCGTAATCAAGGCATTCTGATTATCTTCCATATACAAATAGGCTCTACTCAGCAACAGCATTGCCGCCCACTTATTAATCTTACCCTTGTTGAATTCTTCATCCAGCAGGTCAGCACCTTCCTTCAAATCCTTGATGATTGCCTCATAACACTGGGCAACGGTATTGCGCGACGGCTTGTTTTCCGTATTGGATACTTCTGTCACAATAGGTACTCCCAAAGAAGCTCCTCCATCCTTGGCATACGGATAGCCGAAGAAACGGGTCAGGTCGAACAAGGCAAATCCACGGAGAGCCAAGGTCTGGCCTTTCAGGTCGTTGAAGTATTCCGTATCATCCTCACTGACATCCAATCCGTCTATTTGAGACAAAATGATATTGCAATTCTGGATAATCTTATAGGCATAAGACCAGTGGGAAGACGGACCGGAATCCTTTGTGTAGTCCAGCATATAGTAGCTGGTGGTACGCTTTCCGGTCTTTATGGACTGCGCATCGTCACCCGTCACGTCTCCGTAATAAATCATACGGCCCGAGTAATAGTTGGTACTGCGCATCACGTCGTAGATACCGTTCAAGCTATATTCCACATCATCCAGATTTTGTATGGCGGTTTCAGTCGGAATCTTTGTACTGGATTCAACATCAAGCCAGTCATTGCCACAGGAGGCGGTCAGGCTGACCAACATCCCCATCATCATATATTTTAATGCTTTCATTGTGTTTCTTTATTATGAGGTTAGAAATTCAAATTAAGACCGAAAGTTACTGTTTTCAAAGGAGGTGTTCCCCAGCCGGCTGTACCTGCACTGACTGATTCCGGATCATAGAAATCGTAAGCGGCCCAAGTCCACAAGTTGTTGGCAGATGCGTAAAGGCGCAGGCTGTTTACGCCGATTTTCCGGGTCCATGTTTTAGGAACGGTCACACCGAAAGTCAACGTTTTCAGACGGATAAAGTCCGTGCTGTGCAAGCGGCGGGTAGTGGTAACGCCATTCATGGTACCGCCGGCTTCTCTATAAACACTTCATATTTACTGATATCTCCCGGTTGCTTCCAATTGTCACGATAATAGGCCGGAATATTAAGAGTAAAGTCCTTGCCGCCATGTTCTGTTTTCTGTGCCCAGTTATCATATCCATAAGCACCGAACTGATAAGAGAACATGAAGCTCAAGTCGAACCACTTGTAACGCAAAGTATTAGAGAGACCACCGGTCACATTGGGCTCGGCATGTTTCTTCAGAGGAATGGCTTTGGCATCCTTGTTATTCTCTGTGATTTCCTTGATATAGTTTCCATTCTCATCCACGTCGTTGGTATAGAACTGAGGTGCACCGGTCTCGGGGTTGATTCCGGCAAATTCTATCATGTAGAATGTACGGTAGGACTTGCCAATCATGTGAATCTGCGAGCCGCTGATAATCTGGGTCTGTTCGCCGTCCAGTTTCACAATCTTATTCTTGTTGTGCGAAAGGGTGAAAGAGGTAGACCAGTCAAAGTCTTTGGACACAATGTTCTTGGAATTGATTTCCAATTCCACACCCTGGTTCTTCACCTCACCGATATTCATCAGATAGGAACTGAAACCGGTAGTCATAGATACGGGACAGTCCATCAAAAGGTTCTTGGTGGTACGGGTATAGTACTCCAAAGTGAAGTTCAAACGGTTGAAGAAGCCGAAATCCAGACCGATATTCAAGTTGTAATTCGTTTCCCATTCCAAATCCCTATTTTCAATCTGCGACTGAATCAATGCGGGATTCTCCATATAGCCGCCACTAAGGCTCGTCAAGCCATATAGCCGTATAAGTCGGAGGGCAACGTACCATTCACACCGTAGGATGCACGGAGTTTCAAATCGGTCAGCCATTTGGACGTGGGTTTCATGAAATCCTCTTCGATAATACGCCATGCTCCTGAAACAGACCAGAAACTTCCCCAGCGATTATCTCTGTGCAAGCGTGAACTGCCATCCATACGATAGCTTCCACCCAGATAATACTTGTTCTTGTAGTCATAGTTGAGACGGGTGATGTAAGAAACCATTCTTGACCTCTTGGAAGAACCATCTATGCTCTCCAAAGTCTGCCCGTTGGCAATGTCATTCTTTATCGGAGTCAAGAAGTTAGTAGCATATCCCGACAAGAAGTCATTGTACTTGGAATCGATTTCATATCCGACAAGGGCATCCAAATTGTGGTCCTTTTGGATAGTAGTCTTGTAAGTCAACTGGTTTGACCATACCAACTTGTTATATTCACTATATGCCTTTTCGGCTCCACCATTATTCTTCTCACCGTCGGAGGTACGGGAGTCTTTCCATTCCTTACCCTTACTGATGTTATAGTCATAGCTCAAAATAGACTTTAACTTCAAGTCCTTGATAAATTCATATTCGGCATTAATCGTATTGAACATACGGGTAACATACTCACGCTGGTAATTGTACTCCTGGGCAAGAACGGGATTTCTTCTTGACAACGAAATCAAGTCCTGGTTATAGCTTCCATCTTCATTGTAAACCGGATCTGAAGGCGTCAATTTGCTTACGCTGGAGTAGAAAGGAGCAGTATAACCGGTTCCTTCACTATATACATCCTGATTCAGATTGGTAAACATGATGTTGGCACCGAATTTCAATTTATCCGTAGCCTGAAAATCAACATTCAAACGTCCGGTAATTCTTTCCAGACCCGATGTTTTTACAATGCCCTCTTGGTTGAGATAGGACAATGAAGAATAGTATTTGAATTTGTCGGTTCCTCCGGATATGGAAGCCTCATAACTGGAATGGTTTCCTTTCTTGAACAGATAATCTCCCCAATCCGTATAGCCGCACCAGGGAACCGGAGCATATTTGTCGATATTCTTATCAGCATAAGCTATGGCATCCGCATCCGATTTGCCGCTGCGCTGTTGTCCAAGCACCATACCATTGTATATGTATTCGCGACGTTCTGCTCCGCTTAAAGTAGGACGATAATCCATAGCAAAGTCACTGAATCCCCAATCGGCTTTCAAACTGATAGAAGCCTTACCGGTTTTACCTTTCTTCGTCGTAATCAGAACCACACCATTCGCAGCGCGCGAACCGTAGAGTGATGCAGCAGCGGCATCCTTGATAATCGTAATATTCTCAATATCCGAAGTGTTGACGGTTGACATGGCATCCAGACCACCATCCGAACTGATGGAGTTTATCGAACCGGAAGTAACGGGCACTCCATCAATAACATACAGCGGAGAGTTGGAGCATTGAAAGAGCCCATACCACGAATACTCAAAGAAGCTGAAGAACCCGGCTGGCCGGAAGCAGAAGTAAACTGTACACCCGTAGCATTTCCCTGCAACAAATCCTGGAAAGAAACGGAAGCACATCGGCAATCTTTTCATTCTTCACACTGGCAGCCGAACCTGCATAAGCAGATTTCTTGAATGTACCGTAACCGGTTACAACCACCTCTTCCATCATATTTGCATCCGGCACCAATACAATCTTCAATATCTTACCCGAAGTAGCTTTCACTTCCTGACGAACATAGCCGACATAAGAGACAAGCAAGGTAGCCGATGCATGCTCCACCTTGATAGAGAAACTTCCATTCAAATCGGTAATCTGGCCGTTTGTGGTACCTTTGACCAAAACATTGGCTCCAATGACGGGCTCACCGGTCTCATCCACCACTGTTCCGGAAATAACATTAGCTTGTTCGACTGCCTTCACAGCATTCACTTCATTGGCTGGACGGATAGCAATGGCCCCGTCTTTTACAACATAAGCCAATCCGCTATTCTTAAGACATTCATCCAGCACTGCTGCGATTTTTCCATTCGTGACCCTCAAATTACGTACCTTGACATTCTTTACGTCATTTGTACTATAAATGAAAGTAAAATCCGTCTGGCGTTGAATTTCCCATAACACGTCACTTAAAGTGGCGTCCTGCACATTTACAGTAACTGTTGTCTGGGCAAACGCCGTATTGGCGGCCTGCACAAAACCAATCATAATGAAACTGAAAAACAGGAATGTAATCCACATACGTTTACTACCTTCCCAAAACCTGGTGTAGCTCTGTTCCTTAGTCATAATTAAATTATTAAATGGTTATTTATAGAATATAATAGTTTTACCGTTGATTTTGACATGTATGTTTTCCGTCGCTTCCAGTAACTCAAGGAAAGGAGCTATTTCCTCATAACGGTTCACATAGCAACCGAAACGCAGGTTCTTTAACGCTTCGTCTGAATAGTCCACTTCAATATTATACCACCTTGAAAGGATTCTCATAATATCTTCCAGCCGTTGATCTTTAAAATTGATTTTTCCCTTCACCCATGATGTATAGAAGGCAGTATCTACTGTACGCACTTGTATATTCCCGCTCCCGGGAATTAATGATGCCTGCTGTGAAGGTTTTAAGACAAGACTCTGTCCCTCCCCGGTGTCCACCTTAACAGAACCACTGACAAGAGTCGCCTGATATTCTTCACCCGGATAGGCCGAAATATTGAAAGTTGTTCCCAACACCTCAATCTGCATACCTTGAGTCGATACAATGAAGGGATGACCGGTCTTATTTACTTCAAAATAAGCTTCTCCCGCCAATTCCACTTCCCGCTTCCCTGCTTCGAAAGTAAGCGGAAAACGTAGACTGCTCATTGAATTCAGATGTACTTTTGTACCATCATTCAGAACAAGTGTATACTCACCGCCTCGAGGCACTTCAACTTTATTATATGCCAAAGCTGACTGCACAACCTGCCCGTCTGCAGCGCTGTAGTTCAAGGTCGTCGAATCTATCTGTATTTGTTTACCAGCCAACTGCAACTGCCGCCCATCGGCATTCTCATCCAGATAAACCGTTTCCCCATTATCCAATGTAAGAATAGCTTTGGCTCCACCCGGCAGTATTTGCTGGGCAGCCAATAATTGATTGCCATCCATGACATGGGGTACAGAAATATCCTGAAGTGCAAAAACCAATATCAGCACCGGTGCAATAAAAAGAGCAACGTACCGTAACAGTTTCAAATGTCTCCTTCTGAGCTCCATCCTCTTGATACGTGCTTCGACACCTTTCCATCCAGCCTGCGAATCAAACTCCATTTTACGAATTTCGTGCTGTGCATAATGTTCATCACTACAAATCTTTTGGAAAAGCTGCTCATGGCTTTTGCTCTCTTTGCGCCATTTATCCAAAAAACGGTTTTCTTCCGGTGTTACTTCACCGGATAGGTGCCTGGAAATAAGATGAGCTATATGAAAGTACTCTTTTATCATAATTTGGCATGTTTTAGTCTATCTTTAATGATAATACAAGCCAAAATAAAAACATGGTGAATCGATAAAGACTTTTTTTTGAAAAAATAGAAAAAAATGTGCTTTTAGATAAATAACAGAAGGCAATAATAATAATCGGTAAGGAATGCACGAAGCTTTTTATAAGCCACTTTTTTAAGAGTATGTACCGTTTCGGGAGAGACATTGAGACGCTCTGCTATTTCTGCATTCTTTTTACCTTCCAAAGCCAACTGCATGATGGCTCTCATTTGGGTAGGAAGTTTCTCTATAGCTTCTGACAGAATCCGGAAAGTCTCTTCTTCCACAATCGCATCACGAAAAAAAGCATCTGCTTTTTTGGCTATAATCTTTTGCTCGTATTCATGAGCTACCTTCGAATGCTCAAGTTCGTTCAAGGCATGGTTACGTACGGCCGTATAAAGAAAAGCTTTCACCTGATGAAGATAAAAGAAATCGTCTCTTATCTGCCACAACTTGGCAAATACGTCTTGTACTATATCTGCTGACATATCCGCATCCTCCATGTATTGGAACGCGAAAGAACAAAGCGCCGCATAATATTCCTTAAAAATATTATGAAACTCTTGCTCATCCAGCTTAATGCTTACAACAGAGTGGGATTTATCCTTTTTTATCAGATTTAGCGCCATATTTATGCTTTTCGGGCGCTAATATAGTTAAATTTTCAGAATATAACCAATATAACTATCAATCCTCTAAATCTTTTCCCCATAAATCAATATCGGATGGAGCTTTCCATAAGCTCCATCGACCAATAGTCCTATTGCCAATAAAAAATCAAATATATCATTATAGTCCGGTTTGTTTCAATGTCTTATAATAACACAGTAAACTGTATTAAAGTTCACTCCACCCAAAATTGTTGTTTTTCCTATGTATACTTTTCAATGCAGAGAGTGTATTATTGAGGTTTCGTGTACGAAAACGAGCAATTTTGTGCACGATAACGACCAATTTCGTCCAAAATTGTCCCATTTACTAAATAATTATGCTTTTCGAGTTTGATTAATTGAGAAAAGGTCTTATTTTTGACCCGGTTTTTAATTCATACTATTGCAAAAACAAACTCAATTACCTAATTAAATCACAAGAGAATGGAACAAGTTTTCGGCTATATCATCGGCTTAGGAGCAGCAGTGATGATGCCTATAATCTTTACAATTTTGGGAGTATGCATCGGCATTAAATTCAGTAAGGCGCTAAAGAGCGGTCTGCTGGTAGGTGTCGGTTTCGTAGGTCTGTCAGTTGTCACTGCGCTGTTGACCAGCAGCCTCGGTCCTGCTCTGAGCCAAGTCGTTGAAATTTATGGTCTTCAGTTGAAAGTATTCGATATGGGATGGCCTGCAGCTGCGGCTGTAGCCTATAACACATCGGTGGGTGCATTCATCATTCCGGTATGTTTGGGAGTAAATCTTCTGATGTTATTAACGAAAACGACCCGTACGGTCAATATCGACCTTTGGAACTACTGGCATTTCGCATTTATCGGCGCAGTCGTTTATTTTGCCAGCGACAATATCTGGTGGGGGTTCTTCGCCGCTATCATCTGCTATATCATTACCCTGATTATGGCCGACTATACCGCCGACAAATTCCAGGGATTCTACGACAAGATGGAGGGTATCTCCATTCCCCAGCCTTTCTGCGCAGGTTTCGTTCCATTTGCCGTAGTCATCAATAAAGCATTGGACAAAATCCCCGGTTTTGACAAATTGAACATTGATGCGGAAGGCATGAAGAAGAAATTCGGTTTGCTGGGTGAGCCTCTGTTCCTGGGTATTCTGGTCGGTTGCGGTATCGGTGCTTTGTCTTGCAAGAACGGTCAGGAACTGGTAGACAAGATACCTTATATATTAGGTTTGGGTATCAAGATGGGCGCCGTAATGGAGCTGATTCCGCGTATCACCGCTTTGTTCATCGAAGGCTTGAAGCCCATTTCCGATGCTACCCGCGAGCTGATTGCCAAAAAATTCAAAGGTGCTGTCGGCCTGAACATCGGTATGAGCCCCGCATTGGTATCGGCCATCCTGCAACGCTGGTGGTTTCCCTGCTGCTGATTCCCGTAACCATACTGCTGGCTGTCATCCTGCCGGGTAACCAGTTCCTGCCTCTGGCGTCGCTGGCCGGAATGTTCTACCTCTTCCCGCTGGTACTGCCCATCACGAAAGGAAATGTAGTAAAGACGTTCATCATCGGACTCGTTGTACTGACCATCGGTCTTTATTTCGTAACAGACCTCGCCCCCTATTTCACACAAGCAGCCCACGATGTATACGAGAAGACACAAGATGCTGCCGTGAATATCCCCGCCGGCTTTGAAGGCGGTGCACTGGACTTTGCATCCAGCCCCTTTGCTTGGGTCATTTTCCACCTGACCTACTCGTTGAAATGGATAGGCTCCGGTATCCTTGTATTATGCACATTGTTCCTAATGATTATGAACCGTCGTGCTATCATCAAATACCAGAAATCAATCAAAAATTAAAAGTTAAAAATTAAATAGTAACGGATTATGAAAAAGTTAGTACTTGCATTTATGATGGGAGCAGCTGCCATGCAGCCAATGCCCAAGTGAATTACAAAGTGCAGACCGCCTGCCATCCGCAGGACGTGAAGCATTATGACACGGAACTTCTGCGCAGCAGATTCATGATGGACAAAGTGATGGCTCCGGATGAAATCAACGTAACCTATACCCTCTACGACCGGTTGATTTACGGTGGCGCCATGCCGGTGAACAAGACATTGAAGTTGGAAGTGTTCCGTGAACTGGGTCCGGAAATCACTTACTTCCTCGAACGCCGCGAACTGGGTGTCATCAATACCGGCGGTGACGGAGTGGTTACTGTAGACGGTAAGGAATACCCCATGAAGTATAAGGAAGCCCTTTACGTAGCTGCGGAAATAAGGAAGTAACCTTCAAGAGCAACGACGCTACCAATCCCGCCAAGTTCTACATCAACTCGGCTCCGGCCTACAAGCCCTATGTTACTCAGCTGATTACTACCGATGCCAAGCTTCAGAAAGCCAACCCAAGAAATAATGCACTGGGCATCTCCGACCATTATGGAAAAATGGAAGACAGCAACGACCGCATCGTAAACCAGCTGATTGTGAAAGATGTACTGGAAAGAGTGAAAGACGGCGGTACCAACCAGTTGCAGATGGGACTCACGGAACTGGCTCCCGGTTCTGTATGGAATACCATGCCTGCCCACACACACACTCGCCGCATGGAAGCTTACTACTATTCAACCTGAAACCCGGCCAACGCTATCTGTCACCTAATGGGCGAACCGCAGGAAGAACGTCTGATATGGCTGCACAACGAACAAGCCATCACTCTCCCGAATGGTCCATCCACCGCTGCTGCCGGACCAGCAACTATACTTTCATCTGGGGTATGGGCGGTGAAAACCTGAAATACAGCGACAAAGACGAAATCAAATACATCGATATGAAATAAAGTTGCTCTGCAACGTCCGATAGGCATGGACTTAAATAATCCATGCCTATTTTTGTCATTTTCTACATCCTTTTTACTCAATATTACACCTCGAACAACACACAAACCCCTACATTTGCATCAAAATATAAATCTATTATCATGAGTACATTTCAAAACACCGCAGGGCGGATGACCAATTACCGTTGGATTATCTGCGCCATGCTATTCTTCGCGACAACCGTCAACTACCTCGACCGCCAGGTTCTTTCATTGACCTGGAAAGATTTCATCTCCCCCGAATTCCACTGGACCGATACACACTACGGCTACATCACAGCTATCTTTTCCATTGTCTATGCCTTAGGCAATCTGTTTGCCGGACGTTTCATCGACTGGATGGGAACGAAAAAAGGTATTTATGGGCCATTGCCGTATGGTCTATCGGCGCTTGTATGCACGCCCTCTGCGGACTTGCCACAGAAATGACCCTCGGCATTGAAAATGCCGCCAACATGATTAGCGCTACCGGTGCATTGGCCTCTACCATAGCCATCACCAGCGTTTACTACTTCATTGCCGCCCGTATCATACTGGCATCGGTGAAGCAGGAAACTTTCCTGCCGCCATCAAGGTGACTGCCGAATATTTTCCAAAGAAAGACCGTGCCTTCTCCACTTCCATATTCAATGCCGGCTCTACCATCGGAGCACTGATAGCCCCATTGTGTATCCCTACCCTGGCCCGCTACTTCCAACGCATGGGCGTGGGTAACGGCTGGGAAATGGCTTTTATCGTTATCGGCGGATTGGGTTTCATCTGGATGGGACTGTGGATATTCATGTACAAGAAACCTGATGAAAATCCACACGTAAACGCAGCTGAGCTGGCATATATAGAACAAGACAAAGACAATGAGGAGGATAAAAAGGCGACTACTCCGACAACCAAGGATGAAAAGAGCATTTCTTTCCTGCAATGTTTCAAATATCCGCAAACCTGGGCTGTATTTTTCGGCAAATTCATGACTGACGGTGTATGGTGGTTCTTCCTCTTCTGGGCACCCGCATACATTTCGGACGTTTACGGATTCTCCTCAGATACTCCCACGGCACAGATGCTTATCTTTGTGCTCTATGCCATCACGATGTTGTCCGTCTATGGCGGGAAATTGCCCACCATCATTATCAACAAAACCGGTAAGAACCCCTACGCCGCACGCATGCAGGCCATGTTCATCTTTGCACTGTTCCCGCTATTGGCATTGTTTGCACAGCCATTGGGCAACAAGGAAGTATTTGGCGAACAAGCCTATTGGTTCCCGATTATCATCATAGGTATTGCAGGCGCTGCCCATCAGTCCTGGTCGGCCAACATCTATTCTGTGGTAGGTGATATGTTTCCCAAGAGCACCATTGCCACCATTGTGGGAATCGGAGGTATGGCGGGCGGTATCAGCTCATTCCTTATCAACATGAGTTCCGGTTTGCTGTTCGACTATGCCGACAAGACACAAATGGTATTTCTTGGATTCCAGGGCAAGCCTGCCGGATATTTCATCATCTTCTGTGTATGTGCAGTGTCCTACCTGATAGGCTGGTGCATCATGAAGGCACTGGTTCCGAAGTACAAACCGATTATAGTGGACTAATCAGAAGTCTCTATATAGATATTCAGAATCATGCGGAGTTTGCAAACTGCATTACATGCCTTGCAAACTCCGCACAAAAAAAGCCTTTTCTCACGAAATGGCTTTTCTTCGTTCAATTACAGTCAAAAACAAAAAACTGTAAATGGAACACAATTTAAGATGAAAAAAAGGGAAGTCTCACGACTTCCACAATTCTTCTAACCTTAAATCTAAATCTCTATGAAAAAAACGTGATGCAAAGATAATGGTTTATCTCACACAGCGTTATTAATAAACTCTATAAAGAAGCAGAAAATATTTAAGATTTACTAAATAAGACGGTTACGAATGGCAAACTACAGACAAGAGCTCGGCATAAATAGGATTAAGTTTCAATAGTTGCGGCACTCCTGTCATAAACATCTGCCTGCGGGCACGAGTAAGGGCAACATTCAATTTCCGGTCAATCCGAGTACCGTTTTCCTCCGTCATATTTGCCAGAAACTTCAACTGATAAGCCCGGTTCACACAGAAAGAGTAGATAATGACATCCCGTTCGCTACCTTGGAAGCGTTCCACGGTGTCTACCAATATATCCTCCAAAGGAGCAATACCCAAAGCGGCAATCTCTTTCTTAATCAAGGCTATCTGACTGCGATAAGGAGTGATGACACCTAAAGTGACAGCCGGGTTGAAACCGGAAACAGCTGCATACTGCCGATAGATAGCCGCTGCCAACCGTGCCACAATCCGCGCCTCCGAATGGTTCATCTTGGCCGACTGTGCCGGCGGTTCGACTGCGGCAGGCAGAAAAGCGACACGACGAGTCAGCAAGCCGGCAAACTCACAATCACACAGCTCAGGAGCAAGAGTCAGCTCTCCCTGCTGGTGCGGCAGACCAACCGGTTCCAACAGACCACCGTAAAAAGCCCGGTTAGGAAACAAAGCTACCTCGATATTCATACGACCCTGACGGCAGAGCATGTCGTAGGAGGGATGAGGGATAAAAGATGAAGAATGAGAGGTTGATGCCTGGCGATTGGCACTTTCCTTGGAGAGATTCCTATAAAGGCGTTCGAAAAGGGAATCTTTCAAATTATACAATCCGATGGCCTGCAAAGCTTCGTCACACACTTCCGACTGCTCGGACGACTGCAAGACCACTGCGGGTAGCTGCTTATGGTCACCTATCAAAATAAATTTACCGATGGCATCCGCGCCTGCGGGATTGCGGGTACAGAGTAACCCCAGCAGTTGTGGTTCCAAAATTTGGGTAGCCTCATCCACAATCGCTACATCAAAAGTCTTCAACCGGAAAAGTTCGGTCTTGGAAGAAAGCGTGGCAACCGTACCGACAAAAACACGGCAACGGGCAATGCGCTCCTGCACCTGCCGCCGAGTGGCACAAGGTTCCAACACATTCTCAATCAGATACGGGCGGAATGAGTCATCGCAAGACAACTCACTGCCTAAACGGATAAAGTCTATTTCAGGCTCAATGGAAGCCAGCGCCTTACTGATTTCATCTACAGCACGATTGGTATACGAAAGCAGTAGAATCTGTTTCCCCTCCCGGTAAAAGGCTTCTACCATGCCCCGCAGCGCGCGAGAGGTCTTGCCAGTACCCGGCGGACCGATTAAAAGGAAATAGTCGCGAGCAGCCTGCGCTTTCAGAATAATCCGCGAAAAATCATCCGGAGCGGTCGCAATAGCGGCATCCAAAGAAGTATCGAATTCGGGAGAGCGCTGTCCCAACAACAAGTCACGCCGTCTTTGGGTGGCAGAAAGGAAAGCGGAAAGTCCCAGATACATGCTACGAAAGGAGGTGTCCATATAGTCGTGCTCTATGGCATAGAGGCTAGCAACAGGCAATACACCCGCATTCTGCTGGGTGGCACGAAGACGGATACAAACCTCGTCATCGGATATGCACTCTATATTACCTTTAAACACCATCTTGTTGGTAACGTTATCGGTATCCGTATTCCGTTCGTAAAGAACCACCGCATCACCCTGGCGGAAATTGGGCAGAACCCGCTCCTGCCGGGAAGCAACCATTTGCTTCGTTCTGAGGGACAAATACGGTTTATGCGTATCTGCCGCATGATTCTCGCAAATAGCCAAATCGTACAGAATTTCACCTGCCTCACATTTCTCAGCCAGTGTGGAAAGCCAGAGGGCGGCAGCACCGGTACGTCCTTCATAATCCACATCTCCAGATTTGGAGGTATAGAGTTCCTTGGTTATAAAGTTATAGAGCGTATAAAAATAGCTTTGTTCCAACGACGAAAGCGAACGGATGCGTTGCGCTACGGCATCGATGGAGGGGCAAAGGAAGCGTTTCCACAAGGTATTGTCCAAACCGCGCTCATTCAAGGTATCAGGATGGATGTCTTTCAAGCGCTCTGCCGTATACTGTGGGCTATTCCGTAACTGGATGCCATATTCATTGGCTACAATCCGGTTACGCACATCCATCACACGGCGCACCATTGCCCACGAAGGACGTGCCGGATAAAGCAACGGATAACGGGTATAGAGCAGGTAGGCCTTTACACGTCGATGGTCCATTCCCATAGAATACTCCAACACAGCCTGATAGAGCAACATCTGTACCTTATTGTTTTCTTTAGGCTCCACCTTACCACGGATGGAATACTCGTCCGCCTTACCGGACTTCATTTCAATGAACGAGGTCATATCCCGCTGCATGTAGTCCAGACGCCCTTGCAAACCCAATGCTTCACAGATGTAAGAGGGTTCCAGCACGGCATCAGTCCTATCGAGTTCATAGCCGGATGCACGGAATGTTTCTGTCACCGTCCGGTGGATATTGTCGAAATGGCGCTTGCAATCGGAAAAGAATTCGGCTTCCTTCTCCCGGTCGCGCAGGTCGGCACATGCTGCCAGCTCGATGGGATAAGAACGGAAGGCCTTCTTCATGCATGCCAAATAATCGGGTGCCTCCTTGGCATGAATCCATTCGTCCAGAAAGAGGTTGGCAATATTACCCAACAGTAACGGACGGGTATTGTCTGGCGACTGGAGCCGTGCCAGAATATAGTTGGCAGGATGATGCCCGTAATCCTTGAAGCATTCGGCAAGCGAACTGATGTCTATCAAGTAATCGGGCTCAAGTATAATAAAGGAAGGGGTGAGTATACCGACTTCGTCCACCGTAACATCCAGCAGATTGACCTGGGCATGCCGCCACAGAATCCGGCAGGTTTCTGCAAACTCTTCATTAATCTGAGGTACATTATAACGGACACGCAACGGCTCATCGGCTACAGTGTCTACGGGCAGTACATATAAATAAGTATCATCGGCATACTGAAAACAGACGCGCATGCGCTTTATCCGTTCTTTGGCGGGCGGTGCCACTATATAGGTGGCATCCGCACGAGGTAGCAGGCGATAAAGTTCGGCAGGTATCTCCTCCCCCGTCAAGTGCTTGACAAAGAATGCCAGTGTCTTGGCATCACGCAACAACTGTTCACGTTGCGGTTCCGCCTGGCGGTTCAGAATAGCATTGGAGGTCAGCCGGAAGGTATGCAGACGGTTCTGTTCCACGGTGGAAAGTCCGGCCTTCGAAGCCACGAAACTGATACGTGCAGAAAGGTCCGTCATCTGCAAGCTGCCGTCGGGCATCTGTGTACGGCACAAACGCTCCAGCAACTCGCGCAATTGCCGATAGGCCACGTCCAAGGAGATTTCCTCAACGTGGCAGGCTTCCAGCAATATACTAAAATATTCCTTTACTTCACAATCCATCATTCCTCTGTCTCCACTTCTTCCGCTTCATCATCAGTCTTTTATCCTTTATCATCAGGATACTCAACTCATAGAGCAGATAAAGCGGCACCGCCACTACTGTCAAGGTAAACGGGTCACCGGTCGGAGTAATGATGGCCGAGGCAATAACAATGATGACAACAGCATGACGGCGGTATTTCCGCAAAAAGGTCTTGTGCACCAGTCCCAGCAGGGAAAGCAGCCATGTCACCAGCGGCAGTTCGAATGCCAGTCCCATGCAAAGCACCAACATCATGAAATTGTCGATGTACGAGTTCAGGGAAATTTGATTCTCGATGGCTGCGCTCAATTGATAAGTGGAAAGGAAACGCAATGTCAGCGGATAGACCATAAAATACCCCAGCAACACACCGATAAAGAACATCACCGTACCTATACCCAGCGCTTTCCTCACCCCTTTACGCTCGTTTGGATAGAGTGCAGGCTTACAAAGCGCCAGATTTCATAGAAAATATAAGGAGCAGCCGTTACCACCGACATCCAGAAAGCGGTAGACATGTGGACAAAGAACGGTGCGGCAAGATTGATATTGACGAGCTTCACATGAAACTCCTGGGTAAAGAATTCATCCTGCAAGTCCAGTCTCTGCCCTATCCAGCGCAGCAAGTCATAGAAAATGAAGTCGTTATGGCAAGGAGCCAATATCACATTGTCAAACAGATAAGGCATGGCAATAAAATAACCGATAGCCAATACAAACCACACACCGAGTACACGAAACAACACCCGGCGCAACTCGTCCAAGTGGTCCCAAAAGGTTAGTTCTTTTTCTGACATAAAGGGATTTACTATTTGACAATTTACTATTTACTATTTGGGCTGCGCTGTGGAGATTTACTATTTGACAATTTACTATTTGGGCTGCGCTGTGGAAAGGCAACAAGCCTACCATACTCCTGAACTTCTCAGAGTATCAAATAGTAAATATAATGTCAAATAGTAAATACCTTGTTCCTTTATTTCTTTTC